>Ga0307374_10001162_pt1 | contig 49612 bp, 56 predicted proteins | sample OX3MG_FD_202532 | JGI IMG/M metagenome (GOLD analysis project Ga0307374, IMG submission 202532) | Soil microbial communities from Risofladan, Vaasa, Finland - OX-3 | ecosystem: Environmental > Terrestrial > Soil > Coastal area > Acid sulfate soil | place: Finland: Risofladan, Vaasa | collected...
CTTTTGTTGGATTGGCTGTCCGTAGGACGATTGGCCTATCCTTTGCTGTTCAGTTGGCCGCGGTCTGCTTGTCACCTAGCGGCCTTCGTGTTATGGCGGGCGTGTCCCGCCCGACGGTTTGGTTTGTCGCCGTTGTTCTTAGGGGCTTTTGCGTTTCCGGTGCCGGAGGGGCGGTTCTTCGCGGGTTCTGGCTTTAGGTCTTTTGTAGCTTTGCGTTGGTGTGCCTTTCAGGTTTGTTAAAAGTAGGTGGAGTCTGTAGGCTTCCGCTTTTGTCTGTTTTCGGCAGGGAGTGTTTGACCGTCTTGCGGAAGGTGGTTCGTTTTCTTCCGAGGGAGTTTTTGCGCTTGTGCGCTTTTCTGAGCCATGTTTGAATGTCTGTCTTGCTTGCAAGATGGTGTTTCTCTTGTAGCTCTTTGAGCGTAGTATTGGCGTTTGTAAGAATCCTCTGGGTTTCTTCCTCTTTCTTTTCGTTGTTGCGGGTAGGGTGCGGTGCGTTGAAGGGTGCTTTTGTCACGACATTCGGTTATCCCGCTGTGTTCGTAGCTTTTAGCGTAAGGTTGGTGTTTTGTAGAATCCTGTGGGTTTCTTCTCTTCTTTTCGTTTGGGTTCTAGGTAGCGTTGGCGCGTCTGTGATTTTCGATTGGTGGTATGCGTCTATTAGGCGCTGTATCTTTAGAGGGAGTTTTTTGTTTGGATGGAATTGCTTAAGAGGTCGCTGGCGACCGAAGTGAGTAATGGCCGATTTGAGTGTGGCGCTTGGGGTCTTTGGTTTGGGTGCTGTCATGTGTCTCTGGGGATATGACAAGGTTTTTGCTCAAACGCGCCCGGAATCCGCGAGGAGGTTCGGGGCGGTTGTTTTGGTAGTCGGCTTTGCGTATTTGGCGATTTCGATTCTTTTCTTTCTAGGTTCTGGGTAGCGTTAGCGCCTCTGTTATCTTCGATTGGTGATATGCCTCTATGAGGCGTTCTATTTCCGCTGGCCTTAGTGTCGGTGAGTATACTAGGCCGAGGTGTGTTGCTTGGTTCAGCTTTGTCTTGTCTCCGAGGATGAATGCTGCGATTGAAGGTCTGAGATTGCTTTCCTCGGCGGCGTCTTGGAAGTATTTCCGGGTGTAGTTGCTGACTAGTCTTACTTGGTATTCGGTCTTTGCGAATGCTGTTATTTCTCTCCATAGTGTTGTGTGGTTCGGGAAGGGGCAGTTTCTTCCGGCTTTCCTTGATGCTTCGATGGTTCGTCTTGCGAACTCTATTGGTATGATTGCCGGGTGCGATACTCGCATCTTGCTCCTTATTCCGTTTGCGTTTGGCGTCTCGCCCGCTATGTGGGCGATTGCGTAGGCTGATCGCGTTGTGTCGATGTCTTCGAATGGTATGCAGTAGGCCGCTTTCGAGCGTTCTGGGACGTATAGGTTCCACTGTATCATGTCTTGCTGTTCGGTTGTTAGGTGTGTGTAGATGTCTCTGAAGATTCCCTTCGTGATATTCTCTGTGGCTGGGGGGAAATGTGTGTTGACTCTTGCTTCGAGAGGTGTGAAGTTCTTGCGGAATATCCCTAGGATGCGTGATGCTTGGTTAGCTTGCGATTTCCTAGGCTCCTCTAGCGAGTAGTGCGTTAGTGCTTCTTCGATGTCGGTTGAGTCTCGGTTGGCGCGTTTGTATGCGATTAGGTCTGTGTATGTGTGGTTGGTGAGAGGTAGGCTTGCGTAGCGTAGGAAGTTAGATGCCGCGCATCGTGTTGTGTTTATTGTCTTTTCACTGAGTAGGCCGTTGTTTCCTCTCTCTGTCGATAGCACCTTTAGGTAGAATCGGACTTTTGGGTCTGAGAAGGTCGCGGCGTTTTCCGCGTCGTGCTGTGGGTTTGTGCGTCCGGGTCTGTGTCGCATGGTGAACGGGGCGTATTTTGTGATTACTGGCTGTTCTTTTTCGGCGGTTTTGGTTGTTAGTGGTTGTTGGAATATATGGGCTAGGCTGTGTCCTGTGTCTGTTGGCTGGCTCATTAGGTTGCCTAGCGGATGCTTGTCCTCCTCTGGATGGACTCGCCTGATTCCTGTCTGTTCTTCTGGATTTATCATAGTATCTTGACGAGGTTTACCCATACCCAGTCACACGAAGCCCGAGACTACTCTTAAGAGTCGGCTCGGCCAGCGCGAACCAATGAAGCGGAGGCGCGCTTCCTTGGCCTTGGTCGCCTTGCTGTTCGGGGTCTCGGTCGCCGCGTCACAGGCGCTCGCATATCCAATCGTCGCGCACCCCTTGCAAGCTGCCCCTCCGAGCAGCTCATCCCAGGGCACATGCTTCGGCTACAATGGCGTGAATGACTCCTACATTCCACGGATAGTCGGTGGTCTTCGCATCGCGCTCATACAACCCATTCTCACATCGACCCCGTACTCCCAGTACGACGCCGGGTCGTTCTACGCGTTCTATGCGAAGGAGTCAGGCGTCACCACCAACGTGACCACCAATCTCGACCTCCTCAGCACCAACGTGTCGAGCGGTTCCGGCTACAACCAGGGCTGGGGTCTGAGCTTTGGGGAGTACCAGTTTTTCACCTCTCAGGCTGCGGTTGGCTGCGGGCTTGTTGTCGGTAAGAACGTCCAGATCTTGACCGACATGGACGTGGCGAACGGCGCCCTCTTCGACCCCCAGAACCACACATCGAGGTTTGACGTCGTCGTATTGCCCTTCTCGGAATACGTGGAGACGTCGGAATACCTCGCGTACGAGGACTTCGTTGCGGGCGGCGGGACCCTCGTGCTCATGGGGCACTCCCTCGAGTATCCGGTGACCTACAACGCCACGACGAACATGGAGACGCTCGTCTACGCCCACGGGTGGGCGTTCAACGGAAGGTATGCCTATCCAATCGCGTGCGGGTCGAACACATATGTCGCTTCGTGCCCGTGGGCCAAGAACAACACGGACTGGGCCGGCAGCAACACCTGCGAGGCGAGTTGCTTCCACACATACAAATTCAACGGGTCGGTGGTAAATCTAGCCAACCCTATGGGGAAGGCGCTCTCCAACGAATTTGGGGGGACGGTCTTCAAGTCGTATGTCGAGCATGAAGAGGACTCGGTCACGAACATGAGCGGCACTTCGATCGTGTCAGTCTTCGTGAACGACTCGACGAATCTTATCGCCTCGTACACTCATCAATTCAGGAGGGGTGCGGTCGTCGGCTTTGGATTCTTCGGCGACGACATCATTGCCACCGACCCTTCCGCGCAATACTTCATGCTGTTGGGGATTGTCTATGGCAGGGGCGGACCATTGGCGACCCTCTCCAGCTCAACAACGACCCTCTCCAGCTCCACCACAATCCTCTCCAGCTCCACCATAATCCTCTCCAGCCCGTCGACGACCAGCTCGACCCTCGAGCGGACTCCCACCTCGACGGGAGTCTCCTCCAAGTCGACGGGGATCCTCCCTTCGGTCTTGGTCTGGGTCACGCTGGGAGGAATAGCCGTGGTCGCCGTCGCTGGCGCCGTAGTCCTGCGTCAAAGACGGGCGAAACCGGATGTCTGAGTTCGCCAGCGAGCCAGACTCACAGCTGGCCGCTGTGGGGCAGTCTTGACGGGCTTCGCCTGGCTCGGTCACAGAGCACGAGATTGCTTTTATGAGAGGGCTCGGCGAATGCGAATCGTGAAGAAGGTAAGGCCGGCTCCTTTGGCCTTGGTCGCCTTGCTGTTCGGGGTCTCGCTCGCCGCGCCACAGGCGCTCGCATATCCAATCGCCGTACGCCCGATGCAAGCGGCCGAATCGACAAGCTCGACCCAGGCGCGTTGCTTCGATTTCAATAACGTGAACGACTCGTCCATCCCACCGACAATCAGCCGCTTGCGAATCGCCCTGATCCAGCCTCTTCTCACGGCGACCCCGTACTCGGTGTACGACGCCGGGTCGTTCTACGCATTCTATGCGAAGGAGTCAGGCGTCACCACCAACGTGACCACCAACCTCGACCTCCTCAGCACCAACGTGTCCAGTGGCTCCGGCTTCGATCAAGGTTGGGGGCTGGGCCACGGGACGTACGCGTTCTTCTTGTCGCCGACCGCGGCGAGCTGCGGGCTTGTGATAGGAAAGAACGTCCAAATCTTGACCGACATGGATGTGGCGGGCGGCGCCCTCTTCGACCCCCAGAATCACACCTCGAGGTTCGACGTAGTCGTCCTGCCCTTCTCGGAATACGTGGAGACGTCGGAATACCTCGCGTACGAGGACTTCGTTGAGGGCGGCGGAACCCTTGTGATGATGGCCCACTCCCTTGAGTATCCGGTGACCTACAACGCCACTACGAACATGGAGACGCTCGTCTATGGCCACGGGTGGGCGTTCAACGGAAGGTATGCGTATCGCATCGCGTGCGGATCGAAGACTGACGCTTCGTGCCCGTGGGCCGTGAACAACACGGACTGGGTCGGCAGCAATAGCTGCTTGGCGAGTTGCTCCAACGTGTACAAGTATAACGGGTCGACGGTGAATCTCGGCAACCCGTTTGGCAGGGCCATGTCCAATGAGTTTGGGAACACGGTCTTCAAGTCGTATGCTTTGCATGAAGAGAACACCATCACGAATATGAGCGGCACCTCTATCGTGTCCGTCTTCATGAACGACTCGACGCGTCTCATCGCCTCGTATACGCACCATTTCAGGAGGGGCTTGGTCGTCAACTTCGGAGTCTTCGGGGACGACATGTTACCCTTCGACCCATCGGCCAATTACTTCTTGCTGTTGGGAATGCTCTTCGGAAGAGGCGGACCGATGCCGACCATGATGAGCTCCACGACCACTTCGACCAGTTCCGAGCCGGTCCTTGCCAGCCAGACCAGCTCCACGACTGCCCTCGCCGCCGCCACCACGGTCCTCACCAGCCAGACGACTGTTACCTCGGCCCTTGAACATGCTCCCGCCTCGATGGTAGCCTCCTCCAAATCGCCGGGAGCTCTGCCATCGACTTTGGTCGCGATGGGAGGGTTGGCCGCGGTGGTCGTCGCCGCCGCTGGCGCGATGGTTCTCCGCAGAAAGCAGGCGAAGCCGGGCAGCTAGCGATTCAAGATCGCAGTGAGCCGTCGGCGACGTCCGGCGCTCCCCACCTGCGCCCCGCCCTCGAGAGGTTGAACAACTGGAAAACGGTCAGGGCAATCCACAGCACGACCAGACCTAGCACGACGAAGCTAAGATACGCGCTCCGCGCAAAGAGGATGTTCGACAGGGCGAGAACCACTGCAGTGAGCCCGACGACCATCCTCGCAATCCTCAGGGCGAACATTCCTTCCCCGGTCCCGCCCGCCGCCCAGCCTCCGGCCCTCCGTTCCTCCTGGACCTACTTCAGCTTGGCCTCGTCCAGGTAGTATTTCCCGCCCACGTCGACGAAGACCCCGGTCGCCCCCAGGCGCCTCTTCATCGCCTCCTCGAACCTCGGCGGGAGCCCCAGCTCCTGGGAGGTCATGGCCTTCTCCGGGCTGGTCGCGCCCTTCTCCCTGAACCGGGCTATGATGCCCTGGATCATCCGCCTGCCTCCTCCGGCCCTGAACATGCCTGCTCCAAGGGCGGGGGCTCGCTTATTCTTTCCTGCCTGCGTCAAGCATAAGTCTCTCCGTTTCCCTCCCCGAGCGTATGAGGAGGAGCCTGGTGGCGGTCGCTGCGGTGGCGGTTCTCCTGATAATCGCCGGGTCGATCTACATCGTAGGGCCGCCGCTGCTGAAGGGCGGTTCGGGCTCGAGCGCGTCCTCCTCCACCGTCTCCGTGAGCGCCCGCGTCTCGAAGAGTTCGCAAGGCGCCTCCAGCACGGGAGACTGGACGACCTATCACGCCGACAACGCGCGCACTGGGGATCTGTCGGTCTCCAACTTCACCTCGGTGACAAATGGGTGGACCTCGCCGGCCCTAGATGGCAACATCTATGCTGAGCCGCTCGTCTATAGGGGCGACGTGTTCGTCGCGACGGAGAACAACTCCGTCTACGCTCTGGACGGAAAGACCGGAAGCCCCCTCTGGCAGAGAAACCTCGGCCCTCCCGCCGAAGCCAACACGCTGCCGTGTGGGGACATCGGCCCGGTCACGGGGATAACTGGAACCCCGGTCATCGACCCTTCTACAGGGATCCTCTACGCGGTGTCGTTCAGCTCGATGCATCACACGCTGTCTGCCCTGAACGTCTCGACCGGCGTCGTCTTGTTCCAAGAGTCGGCGACCCCTCCCGGCTTCAACGACACCGCGCAGCAGGAGCGGACTGCGCTCACCCTCGCAAACGGGATGGTATACATCGGCTACGGCGGCCTCGCTGGCGACTGCGCCCAGTATTACGGATGGGAGGTCGGGTTGCCAGCCAACGCACCCGGGAAGATGGTCTACTACCAAGTGCCCGTGACGAGGGAGGGAGCCATCTGGGCGCCTTCAGGAGCGGCGGTCGACCCGTCGGGAAACGTCTACGTGACGACGGGCAACGGGGCGTCCAACACGACCTTCGACCACAGCGATAGCGTCATCAGGCTCTCCCCCACTCTCACCGAGGAGGGATATTTTGCCCCTACGAACTGGTTGCAGCTGAACCAGAACGACGGGGACCTCGGCTCGCTAGCTCCTGCTTTTGTGGGCCCCAACCTGCTCTTCCAGATCGGGAAGGAGGGGGTGGGCTACCTGCTTAACGCGAGCCAGCTGGGCGGGATAGGAGGAGAGACGTTCTCGGCCAACGTTTGTGACGAGAGCTTCGGAGGGACTGCTTACTCCAGCCCCTACATCTTCGTCCCGTGCATCAACGGCCTGTTTGAGCTCCGGGTCGCGAATGGGACGTTCTCGACGAAGATCGAGGTCACCGGCTTCAACGCTGGCCCCCCGATTGTCACCGACGGGGTGGTCTGGACCGTGGATTCAAACACGGGGACGCTCTATGGCCTGAGCGTAAGCGACGGCCATCAGGACTACACATTCCCGCTGGGCTCCGTCGAGCACTTCACAGGCCCGGCGGCCGGCGACGGCCAGCTCTTCGTGGCCGCGACGAACGTGGTAGAGTCGTTCGTGCTCGGCTAGGCGGGCGGGCGGGCAGGCCTATAGCTCGACCAGCCCGAGAAGTCAGACCATCTGGACCACGCTCTGGCAGAAGCCTACCGTTGGACGTAGCGAATCGATCTTGTGTAGCGAGCAACCGGCTTCATGTTCCGCTGGACCACTGCGTAGTCTTCTTGCAAACTGCCTTGACTCTTGACGGCTTCTGACACGAGCGGTGAATGCCAAAGTCATCGACGATCGCGCTCATCCTCATCACGCTGCTTCTTCTCCCCTCGCTATTCCAGTCGGGGATGGTCGCCGCTCAACCCACGGCGAGTTCGCCTACGGGGCTGATCGTCCCCCTGTACGGCCAACTGGGTCCTGAGTGGGAGCAGCTGATCCAGGCGAAGCAGGCGCATCCCGCCGTCCCGGTGGTCGCGATAGTGAACGCCGCGAGCGGGTCTGGAGACGCGAGGAATTCGGCGTATGCCACCGCGATAGACAGCCTGAAGGCTGTGGGCATCGTCGTCCTCGGCTATGTCTCGACGCGCGAGGGGGAGAGGCCGATAAAGAGCCTGGAGACCGACATCGCGGATTGGAGGAGCTGGTATGGCGTCGACGGCGTCTATTTCGATCAGATGCCGCAACGACCAGGCAGGGAGGGCTACTACGCCTACATGACGCAATTCGCAAAGTCCCACGGGATGACCGTGACCATGGGCAACCCGGGGGCAAACACAAGCCTGAGCTACATCGGGACGGTTGGGACGATCGTCATCTCCGAGCGCGTCGGCGTACCGAGCCTGTCGTACCTGGCTGGATGGGACAAGGCAGGAGAGGGCAAGGGGAACTTCGCCTTCATAGCCCGCGGCGTACCCGACTACAATTCGACGTACCTGGAGGACGCCGCTGCCTCGGTGGGGTTCTTGTTCGTCTCAGACGCCTCAAACTACTTCGCCCTGCCCACCTATCTCTCCAGCGAGATGTCGTCGCTCCTGTCGGTGGCGTCAGGCGCCCACGTCCCACTCAATCCCTTCCTGCCTCCTCGGATGCTGGTTCCCCGATGAGCGGTTCGCCTACGAGGCCTCTACTAGCTCGGTCAGGATCCTCTCGGGGTCCTTCGCTTTGGTGAAGGCCGATGAGACGCCCCACCCATCGGCCCCTAGCTCCAGCGCCTTCTTGACGTCCCCCGGGTTGCTGATCCCCGCCCCGACGAGACGCCTCACGCTGGGAGTGACCCTCCTCACAAAGTCCGTGATCTGGGAGGGCTTGGCCGTGGAGACGGAGATTCCGGTGCCGACCAGCTCGGGCGGCTCGTAGGCTATCATCTCGGGCTCGAACGCCGCGATCTTCAAGCTCTCCTCGATGCTGTCGGCGAAGCAGAGGCTCATCAGGCCGTGCGCCTTCGCGGCCTTGATCCTATTCCCGACCTCCTCGATGGGGAGCCTCCGCTCGGAGTGGTTGAGGAGCGTGCCCACCGCCCCTGCCTCCCTCACGGCGAGCGGGGAGATGGAGCCCGTGAACTTCCCGATTCTGTCGTCGATGTGCTGGGCGAAGACGGGCGTGTAAGGAGAGGACTCCATCGACATCCTGTAGATGTCGGTGAACTGCGGGGAGATGATTATCCGCTTTCCGAACTTCGTGGCCACGCTCCGGCAGATCCGCGCGAGCTTGAGCGCCCGGTCCCCGGTGGCCTCCTCGTACGTCTTGAAGTTGATGATTATTATCGGGAGGTGCTCCATGAGGGGGTCGCGGGCGGGTATCGTCTTCGAGTTGCTCAAGGCGGCTTCGGAGTCTGGCCTGCTTGAGCGCCGCTAAATCCGTTTCCGAGAGCCTTCATTTGGGGTTCTGCTCCACCACCCTCGCGACGACGTAGGTCCGGACGAGCGTGGTTCCCGCGGAGAGCATCACGAAGCCGATTATCGCCGAGAGGAGGGCGGCGACCACTGCCTGGCTCGGGGGCGAGATGAGCGTGACCGAGGCCAAGAAGAAGTAGATGGATATCGCTATCAGGACTACGCCGACCCAGAGCGAGGCCGCGGCGAACCTCCTCGGCGTGCTAGCGCTGCCGTTCGTCGCCATCAACCATCCTGCTCCGGCGTGCTCTCGACGCCCTTCAGGCTATAAAAGCTGGGCGAGGCCAGATCAACCCCACAGCAGCTGGATAATTTCGCGGATGTAGTCCTGCGACTGGGCGTAGAGTATGTTGACCCTAACCACCGCGCTCTGGAAGGAGTCACGGACGAGGGCCTCCACCGGCGAGGGCGTTGGGGCGTGAAGGTCCAGAGCGGCGAGGAGGTCACGGGAGAACTGCCCCCGCGGCAGGAAGAGGGCCAGGGCAGCGATGAGCCCCACGCAGTAGGCGGCCGTCAGCAGGCCCCAAGCGAGCCCACCCGATGGCCGATAACGCGCGATCTTCCTGACGGATTTGGTCGTCGGCTCTATCTCTGATAGCAGCTCCTTCTTCGCGTCGGCGGCGTTAAGCGTGAAGTGGAGTATGGCAGGCTCGAGGAACTGGCGCATGGCCCAGATCGCGGCGCCTGCGACGAAGAGCGTCGTGAAGACGAGGCCGATGCGCGACTGGAGGTAGAGCGAGGCCAGCGCCGAGAGCGGCGGCGGGAGGTGGGCCGCCTGGACCCCGAGGTCGCCGACGAGCGCTTCCACCAGGACCACTAGCGCGAGGGCTGCAGCGAGCGGGAACGCCACCTCGAGCGCTACCCCGAGCGCGTTGTAGCCTAGAGGACCGGAGGACGTGACGTCGGGACGCCTCCCGGCGAGGAGCTTTATGCCGCGGGCGTAGTTGAAACCCACCAGGGCGAGGAAGGTTGCCCCCACGACCACGATGACCGTGTCCCCGAGGTCGAGCTGGGCCCCCAGGAAGGCGATCCCGTTCGCGACGCTCGCGGCCACGAAGAACGACGTGATGAGGAGGGTGACGAGGAGCGATGGGCGGAAGGAAAAGATCGCGTAGACCGAGGCGGCGAGGAGGAGCCAGGGGATGAGCTGCACGAGGGCGGACACCGCGCTCCCACCGGGAGCGGCCTGTGTGAGCAGGTCCCCGGGGGTCGAGACTATGGCTATCGAGAACGCCACCTCCGAGATGAGCGCCGGGAGGACGAGTATGCAGTAGATCAGGGCCTCCTTCGTGGCGTACCTGGAGGCGAGCGACGGCGGCCGCGCGTCGTCTGGGTCGGGCAAGGTTATGAGCCTCCCCTCCTCCTCAGCTCCTCGACCTGCGCGACCAGCTTCGGGAAGAGGTCATCCGGGCCTACGTCGATGACCGGAATCCCCAGCGCGAGGGCCTGGTTCAAGAGCCTCTTGCGCGTCTTCAGCTCGTGGGAGGTCCGTATGGAGTAGATGGTCCGGTCGAGACCCTCCAGGCCGTGGGACTCGAAGAAGGGGGTGTATGGCGAGACGACGATGACCTCGTGGTTTGTCTCGAGCAGGTGCTTCAGAGGCTGGAGGTCGCGCTCGAAGTCGAGGTCCGTGATGACGAAGAAGAGCGTCTTCCCCTTCACGCCGCCGAGCGCGAGGCACCTGCTGAGGGCGCTCCGCAGAGAATCGGCCCGCGACTCCCTGGGCGAGAGGCCGCCGAGCGCGCGCAGGAGCCTGTATGCCTGCAGTTCCCCCCTCGCGAGAGGAAGGACCGCCGCAGGCTTGTCTCCCTGCATGACGGTGAGGCCGACGAAGTCTCCGCGCTTGGAGAGGTAGGTCACGAGCGACGCCACCGCCCTGGCGGCGTAGTCGAGCTTGGTCCTCCCCGCCTCGCCGTAGGCCATGCTCTCGGACGAGTCCAGGAGGACCATCACGTTGAGCTGGGTCTCCGCGTTAAGCTCCCTGACCATGAGGCGGTTCGTCTTCGCTGTCGCGTGCCACTGTATCCTCTTGTAGGGGTCGCCGGGCTCGTATCGCCTTATGTCCGCGAACTCAAGACCCTCGCCCTTCGTCCTCGAGGTGAGGCTGCCGCCGTAGGTCGAGATCGCGACGGCCGTCAGGACCCCCCTTGCGAGGGCCTTCCCCGTCGGGGTGACCTCGACCGTGCTCGGGACTGTCTCCGTGACGCTCCTCTCATAGAAGAAGAGCCCGGTGATGTCCCTCGTGACGAGCCTGAGGGGGCCGAAGGCGTTCAACCCTATGGAGGTCGGCCTGATCTTGTAGCGGAGCTCGGAGAACCCCTTCGCGGGGACGTTTATCACCGCGGCGTTGGCGCCGGACTCTATCCTGAAGAAGGGCGGATAGGAGTCCTGGAGCTCGAGGGGGAGCCTGACGAACGTCCTGTTCACGAACCCAACCTCGACCTCGAGGAGCGATCCCTCGCCGATCCTGGGAGGGAACCTCCGCGTGATCTCGAGCCTGTCGAGGGCCTTGACCTTCAGCTGGAGGATGAGCTTCGAGGCGTAGTAGAAGAGGAAGAGCGCCACCCCCGCGTAGAGGAGGAAGGCCTGCGACTCCAGCGCGCCGACGATTCCCAGGGATACGAGCACGGCGGAGAGGAGCAGGACGGTGTTTCCCCTCGATGTCCTTCTGAAGGTCGCCAATCGCTACGGGACCTTCGTCGACTGGATCACCTGGCTCACTATCGTCGACTGAGTCACGCCGTCAAGGATGGCCTCCTGCCTCAGGACGAGCCTGTGCGCGAGGACGTAGGGGGCGACCCTCTTGACGTCGTCGGGGATGACGTAGGTCCGTCCCTCCACCGCGGCGATGCCCGCCGAGCCAATCTGGAGCGAGGTGGCGGCCCTGGGAGACCCGCCGAGCCTGACGGCGGGGTGGGACCTGCTCGCCTCCACGATGTCAGTGATGTACCCCCTGATCGAGTCGTCCACGTTCACGCTCCAGATCGCGGAGGGAATCAGGCTCTGGAGCGACTTCTCGTCCGCGACGGCCTTGACCTTCGTCTCCATGATGCCCCTCAGGTTCTTCAGCATGAGCATGGTCTCCGCCCTCGTCGGGTAGCCGATCTCCACCCTCATCAGGAACCTGTCGATCTGCGCCTCGGGGAGAGGGTAGGTGCCCTCGAACTCGATCGGGTTCTGGGTCGCGAGGACAATGAAGGGCGCGGGAAGCGGCATGGTCGTCCCCTCGATGGTGGCCTGTCGCTCCTGCATCGCCTCGAGGAGCGCTGACTGCGTCTTCGGGGAGGCGCGGTTTATCTCGTCGGCGAGGATGATGTTCCCGAAGATGGGACCCTTCCTGATCTTGAAGTCGGAGACCTTCTGGTCGAAGACGTAGGTCCCTACGATGTCTGAGGGGAGCAGGTCCGGAGTGAACTGGATTCGGTCGAACTGGAGGCCGAGGGAGCTCGCGAGCGCCTTCGCGATGGTGGTCTTGGCGACGCCGGGGACGCCCTCGAGGAGGACGTGGCCGCCCGCGATGAGGCACGCCTCGATGAGCTTGAGCTCCTCCGTCTTGCCGACGATGACCTTGGAGACCTCCGCAAGGATCCTGTCTGAGAGGTCTTTCACCTGCGCGACCTGGCTCATCGTCATCTATCTCACACACCTCCATCGGGGCTCGTCGGCAGTTAAGCTCTCACCCTCTCTCTCATGAGGTTCTCCACCCTCTGGCCAGACCGCTCGTCTTCCCCGGCGATCGTGATCCCCAAGCTGTTCAGGAATGCCTCGGCGTCCCGCGTCACCCGTGCGGTCAGAGCCCGCCAGCGCAGCACGGGCGGGAAGAGGAATCTCCTCTCTCCGGAAGCGTAGTCGTGGAACTTTGAGAGCGAGAGGAAGAGCTTCTTCGCGCGCCTCGCCTCGTCAGCCCCCAACCTCTCGGCGAGGACGTGCTCCTCGACCGAGGAGATCCCCGCCCCGAACTCGCCGACGACGATCGAGTCGAGCACATCGTAGAGCTGGGCGAGGGTGGCGACGTAGCCCCCCTTGGAGCGCGAGGTCTGGAGGAAGTCCATCCTCGCCCTGGACTCGGCGACGATTGTCCGCTCCACGTTGGGCTGGGGCTGGTCGTCCTTGCCCTTCTTCTCGGGGGCGAACCACCTCGTCATGGCCCCGTAGACCGAGAGGAGGAGCACCAGCGCGACGAGCGCGCTGGCGAGGCCGGCGGAGACGTGGATCCCGTAGCCGCCGAGGAACCCGCTCACCTGGGAGGGGAAGCTGGCGTAGTAGCTGTTGAGCCCCGCCAGGTTCTGCTCGATTATGTAGGCGGCCAGCGGCCCGACGGGGAGGCCCGCCTGGAACTTCAAAGGCTTCGCTGCGTTGTAATGTGACGCGTCGAGAAGGACCGGCGTCCCCTTGCCCGGGTCGACGTAGCTCAGCATGGCCGCCACGAAGGCATTCTCGTTGACGGCCCCCTGCGTGTAGTTGAGCAGGAAGTTCGTGAAGGGGGCGGAGTCGGTGAGGACGACCGCCCGGGCGCCCGTCGCGGACGTCCCCGCCGCGACGACTGTCCTCGGGCCGACGGTCGAGTTTCGAAGGTCGTAAGAGGACGGCGAGGTCTCCGCGACGGGGTGAAGAGCCAACGAACTGAGCACGAGCGGGGAGGCGACGTCGATCACTCCCGTGGCGTTCGTCGAGCTGAAAGCGTTCGGCTCATGGACCGAGAGGTCGACGGTGAACACCTGCTTGTCTTGGAAGACGGAGGTCGGGTCGACTATCGGCTCTCCGGTGGCCTTTGCTCCGAAGGTCGCGAGCAGGTCCTGGTTGGTGGCGTTCCCTTCCGCAATCAGCGCGGAGAACCTTCCATTGTCGTACCCGAGCTGAAAGTGCTTGACTTCCAGATTCGTCAACGTCGTGTCGGCCCCGATGAGGACGTACACCAGCCTCTGCTGTCCGAGCAGGCTCGCCACGACCTCATCCGTGGTGTTGGCGACGGTGACGTTGTATCCGGCCTGGTGGAGATAGGAGAGGAACATCGAGGTCCCGGACGACGATGTGTCCGTCGGGCTTGTCCCGCCGTCGCCCCCGGGGGAGGCCGAAAGCCCTATGGTCGAGGGCGAGTAGATGACGGCCACGAGGGCCACCAAGCCCATGATCTCGATGAACTGGAGGAGCTTCATTGCTCATCTTTGCTCATGGCTAAGAATTCAGAGGCTGCGAGGTCGGCCTCGGGCGTCCCCACCTCCTGCCCTGAGAACTTCGCCTTCTCGTAGAGGGATGAGATGGCGCTCACGTGCGGCCGCTCGGGCGTGCCCTCGCACCGTGAGGAGAACTCGCGGTGGGTCTCCGATTCTAGTTTCGGGACGCCCCTGCGCCTCATCAGCCTCACGGCCCTCCCGAAGTAGAACTCTATCCTCTTGCGGGGGTCGGCGGGTATGGCCCCGACCTCCATCGCGCTCTCCTCCTTGACTCCCCTCAGGAGCGGCATGCCGGGGAGGCTCTGTGAGCCGATGAGCCTGACGATCCTGCCCCTGGAGAAGTAGAGGGCGGCGACCGCTGCGGCCGCGGCCAGGGGTATGAGGAAGGCGGTCAGCGGGATCGCAGTGATGTTGGCCGAGGGCGTCCCGACCGAAAGAGAGGGGGTGCCGACTGATGGGACCGAGAGGTGCGAGAGCCCGGAGAGGCCGGGCAGAGCTACAGGCGCGCCTCCCACGGAGACCCCGTTGCTCCCCCCGAAGGCGCTCTGGCTGAGCAGGCTCGAGTTCTGGAGGAGCTCGCTCGCCAGGGTCGAGTTTGCGTACTGCATGAGGCTCGCGAGGCTCTGCATGTCCCCGGAGAGCTGCTGCGCCGACTCGGAAGAGCCCGCCCCGGAGCTCAGCAGGCTGGCAAGGGTGCCCGAGTTGACGGTGGCTCCGTTGCTCCCGACCGAGAGACTATTGAGGAGGGCGCCGAGCGAGGGGGGGACGCTCCCCGGCTGGCTGGCCGAGAGGTTTTGGAGCTGGCCGAGCGTCGAGGACGCGGCGGAGTAGTTCCCGCCGTTCAACTGCGACTGGAACTGCGAGAGCAGTTGTTGGAGCTGCGTGTCGTTGGTCCCCTGGGCGAGGGTGCCTAGCGTCGAGCCGAGCTGGGTGGGGCTGACGGTCGGGACTTGGGCAAGCTGCCCCGCGTTCGAGTCGTCCGCGGCGTAGGCTGGGAGCGCGAGGGCTCCGACACAGGCGAAGAGCATGAAGGCCGCAAGTAGCGAAGGGATTAGCCCCCTGCGCACAAGACCAGCGTCCTGGTTTGAGGCTGGCAACTATCGCTCTGTGAGCCACCCGATTCATATAACCTTGCAGGATTACCTATCTACTTCCTTCCTAGGACGGGAGGGCGACTGGCTAGCCCAGCGCCTGCTCGAGGTCTGCCTCGAGGTCTTCTATGTCCTCGAGCCCCAGGGCGAGCCTGAGGAGGCTCTCGGTTATGCCAAGCTCTCTCCGGACGGCGGGCGATATCGTCCTCGAGGCGCTCGTGATCGGGTAGTTGAGGAGGGACTCCGTGCCCCCGAGGCTGGGTGAGGGCTTGATGAGCCGTATATTCTTCAGGACGTCGATGGCCTTCGGCTTCCCTCCCTTCACTTTGAAGCTCAACACGCCGCCATAGACCCCCTTCTCCAGGAAGAGCTTGCTCGCAGTCTTGTGGTAGGGGTTGTCCTTGAGGCCCGGATAGTAGACGGCCTCCACCTTGGGATGGTCATTGAGGAACTTCGCGAGCGCGAGCGCGTTCTTGCTCTGGAGGTCGAAGCGCACCTTGAGGGTCGCGACGCCGCGGAGGGCGAGGAAGGCCTCGAAAGGCCCCATTATCGAGCCCAGCCTCCTCCGGAACTCCCAGAGCTCGACGAGGTCGAGAGGGTCGTTCAGGGCTATGGCCCCTCCCACGATGTCGTTGTGCCCCCCGATGTACTTGGTGACGCTGTGGACGGAGAGCCAGGCGCCGTGGTCGAGCGGACGATAGAGGAGGGGCGTAGCGAAGGTGTTGTCCACGACGAGCCTCGCCCCGACCTCCCGGCACCTCTTCGTTATCGCGGGGATGTCCACGACCCTGACGAGGGGGTTGGTTATGGTCTCGACGAGGACGAGCGCGACCCCGCGGTCGATCTTCTGGAGAAAGTCTTCCGTGTCCGGCCCGGCAAGGACGGTCTTGACCCCGAACTTCGAGAGGTTTAGCGCGAGGTCCTGCGTCGTGCCGTAGGACTCCTTCGTGATCACTACAGTGTCCCCGCTGCTCAGGGCCGAGAGATAGACCGCCGCGATCCCGCCCATCCCGCTGCTGAAGGCGAGGGCCTCCTGCGCCCTCTCTAGCTTGGCGACGACCTTCTCGAAGCCCCTGACCGTGGGGTTCTCCTCCCTCGAGTACTTCTGCTCGAATCCCCTGTCGCTCTTCCTCGATTCGCCCGTCCTCCGGTCGGGGTGCTCGAAGATGGTGGAGAGGTAGAGGGGGACGCGGAAGGCGCCGGTCTCGACGTCATAGTAGTCATGGCCGTGGATGCTGTCCGTCGCAGGCTTTGGCAACGGTCGTCAGCCACCGCTAATACATCTGGACCGCGGGGTCGACCTCGTCCCCCCACGCCCTGATGCCGCCTCTCAGGTTCTTGGCCTTCTTGTATCCGAGCCCGCTGAGGAACCTGACGGCCTGCGCGGACCTCTGGCCCGTGTGGCAGTAGACGACGATAGGCCTCGCCGTGTCGAGCTCGTTTACGCGGGCCGCGAGCTCTCCCAGAGGGATCAGCTTCGCGTTGCCGAGGTGGGCGATCTCGTACTCGAAGGGCTCCCTCACGTCGAGGACTACGACCTCCTTTCCGTCGTCGACGAGCTGCTTCAGCTCCCTCGGAGAGACCTCGAGCTCCGCGCTTAGCTGCTCTTCCACCCCGCAGAAGGCCTCGTAGTCTATCAGCTTCTTCACCGTCGGGTTGGGCCCGCAGATCGAGCAGTTGGGGTTCTTGCGGAGCTTGAGCTCCTTGAAAGTCATGTCGAGCGCGTCGAAGAGGACGAGCCTCCCTATCAGAGGCCTGCCCTTACCCAGGATCAGGTCGATGGCCTCCGCGGCCTGGATGCTCCCCATTATCCCGGGGAGGACGCCGAGCACTCCGCCCTCCGCGCAGGAGGGGACCAGCCCGGGTGGCGGGGGCTCTGGGTACAGGCACCTGTAGCACGGCCCCTCCCTCGCGTAGAAGACGGAGGCCTGCCCGTCGAACCTGAATATGCTCGCGTAGACGTTGGGCTTCCCCAGTAGGACGCACGCGTCGTTCACGAGGTAGCGCGTCGGGAAGTTGTCCGTCCCGTCGAGGATGATGTCGTATGCGCCGAGTATCTCCAGGGCGTTGGAGGAGTCGAGCCTGACCTTGTGCACCTCCACGCTGATGTTGGGGTTGATCTCGAGCAGCCTCTTCCTCGCGATGTCCGCCTTGCTCTTCCCGATGTCCTGCTCGGAGTAGAGCACCTGGCGGTGGAGGTTGCTCTTCTCGATGATGTCGAAGTCGACTATCCCGATCCTCCCCACGCCGGCCGCGGCGAGGTACGTGGCCGACGGCGTCCCGAGCCCCCCCGCGCCTATTATCAGGACGCTCGCGGACTTTAGCTTGCTCTGGCCTTCGAGGCCGACCTCGGGCATTATGAGGTGGCGGCTGTAGCGTGCGAACTCGCCGCTGGAGAAGGAGACCTTAGAGTCGCGCCCCCCGTGGTCGACCGAGGAGTGCGCCCCTCCCGCGACGGCAGGGACTATCATCAGGGTGTCCCCGTCCTTCAGCGAGGTGCTCTCGCCCTCCTTGTACCTGATGTCCTCCTCGTTGAGGTAGATGTTGATGAAGTTCCTCAGGCGGCCTGTCTCAGAGTAGAGGTGCCTCCTCAGGCTGGGGAAGGCCGTCACGAGCTCCTTGAGCGCGTCGCTGACGGTCCTTGCGTTGAGCTTGAGCTCGTCCTCGTTGTCGGTGTGCTGCCGAAGCGCCGTCGGGATGATTATCGTGACCGTCATGCCTTCTGGCTCACTCCTCTGCCTTCGGGTATCCCGTCGCGTATCTCTATGGCCTCCTCGGCGACGGAGTTGTGGTCCTGGTTTGGAAGCCACGACCTCGTGTCCCCGGCCTCCCCCTTCGGGACGGAGACGACGACGTACGAGTACCAGGGGAAGGAGTGCTCTATGTCGAACTTCGAGAGGGTCGCTGGGTAGTCGGGGTGGGAGTGGTATATCCCGGCGATGGTAAGGCCCCTCCTGGCCACCTCCCTGTCCGCCTTGAAGAGCTCCATGGGGTCGATGTGATACCTGTCGTGCTTCGGCCCCGAGAAGGCGTTCCTCATCTTGATCGAGTCTACCACGTCCTTGCTGCCGGAGCTCGCGATGAGCAGGCCGCAGCACTCGTCGGGGTAGGTGGACTCGGCGTGCGCCTGGATGTCCTCGAGAGTCCGCCTGCCCAGCCTTATCACCACGCCCTCTTCGTCACGCTTCCACCGACGCCTGAGACCGTCACCTTGGGACGAGAAAAATACTCTGTTAGGTTCCCCGACGCCATCACGCGAACGCGGTCGCAGCCCGCGACCAGGTTCATAAATGTGGTGGTCGGGTATTCCTATGAGAATTACCCTTCTGGGGGAATCTGCGTCAGGCCGGGATGTTTTCTTGCGTCTTTACATTCCGGGCATGCCGCCCATTCCGCCCATCCCGCCCATGCCTCCGCCGCCGCCCGCTCCTGGCGGTGGGCCCGACATCTTGCTGGATGCGATGACGTCGTCGATCCTCAGCAGCATCGACGCGGCCTCCGTGGCGGCCTTCAGTATCTGCAGCTTGACCGCGAGCGGTTCGACGACGCCCTTGGACATCATGTTAGCCACCTTGCCAGAGAGCGCGTCTACTCCCGCCCACTTCTCGCCCTTTCCGTGCCTGGCCCTGAGCTCGACCTGCGTGTCGATCGGGTCCATCCCTGCGTTCTCCGCGAGGATGGTGGCGATCACTTCGATCGCCTCGGCGAACTTCAACGCGGCGAGCTGCTCTCGGCCCGTCAGCTTCTGCGCCCACTCCCTCACTTGGTAGGAGACCTCGACCTCGGGCGCTCCGCCTCCCGCCACGATGGCCGGGTTCTCGATGACGTCCTTCGTCACCATAATCGCGTCGTGAATCGACCTCTCGGCTTCGTCGACCACCCTCTGCGAGCCTCCGCGAATCACGAGGGTCACGGCCTTCGGGTTCTTCGCTCCTTCTATGAAGACCCACTTGTCCTCCTCTACCTTCCTCTCCTCTGCGATCTTGGCGTGCCCTAGGTCCTTCGCCGAGAGGTCGTCGAGGTTGGTTACTATCCTCGCCCCTGTGGCCTTTGATATCTTGGTCATGTCGCTCTCCTTCACGCGTCTGATTGCCATGATGCCCGCCCTCGCGAGGTATTGCTGGGCGCTGTCGTCTATGCCCTTCTGGCAGACGAGCACGTTCGCTCCGGAGTCGGATATCTTCTTGACCATCCCCTTCAGTATGTTGCTCTCCTCGTCGAGGAACTCCTGCATCTGGCTGGGGTCGTTGATCCTGATCTCTGCGCTGAACTCGGTCTTCTCTATCTCGAGGGGCGAGTTGATGAGCGCTATCTTGGCGCCCTCGATCTTCTTCGGCATCGCCGAGTGCACGACTTCCTTGTCGAGAGCCACTCCCGAGATGAGCTTGGTGTCCATCATCGAGCCTCCTGGCTTCTTCTCGACCTTCACGTTGTCGATGTCGACCTTGTAACCGTCACCGGACTTCTCCGCGACCTGCGAGACCGCGTCCACGACGAGGCCTGCGAGGAAGGGCGCGTCGTCTGAGACCAGCTTGGTCTGCATGCTGGTCGTCGCGACCCTGATGAGGTCCGCCCGCGAGGTGGGGTCGACCTTCTCAGCGATCTTGTTGAGGACCTGCTCGGCCTTCTCGAGGGCCTTCATGTACCCGTCCACGACCACCGTCGGGTGGACGTCCTGGTTGATCAGCTCCTCGGCCTTCTCGAGGAGCGAGCCGGCAAGGATGACTCCGGAGGTGGTACCGTCGCCCACCTCGTTGTCGGTGGCCTTGCTGATCTCTACCATCATCTTCGCGGCTGGGTGCTGCACGTCTATCTCCTTCAGCATCGTCGCCCCGTCGTTGGTGATTGTCACGTCGCCGAGCGAGTCGACGAGCATCTTGTCCATTCCCCGAGGACCGAGGGAGGTCTTGACGAGCTCAGCGATCAGCTTCGCCGCCTGCATGTTGTTGCGCTGGGCGTCCCTTCCCTTCGACTCGGAGCTGCCTTCTTTTAATATGATGTATTGCGGACCGTTCGACATCTAATAATTCACTCTCACTATACAACTTACCGTTGTATATAACGATTGCGCGGGAGTGGCGCGAGGCGTCCCACAAGATTGGAAGTCAGTGAATTGTTGTGCAGCTCACGACAGGCCCATTTACCTCGACCGAGACGTCCGAGCCATTCACTGTGACGCTGCCTACGGGTGAAGCAAAGGCCCCGGACGGGGAGAGGCTGTATTGGTAGACTCCGTCCGGCACGGAGAAGGCTATCGTCGAGAGATTCTGGTTCTCCGGTCCGGCCGCATAGGATCCTCCGGAGATGGGGAGAGTCGCGTTGGACGGCTCGGCGATGGTTTCGTTCCCGAGGGTCACCGACCACGGGGCGACGTAGGCCAGCGGGGAGCAGGCCCCGGATTGGTGGAACGTCACGTCGTAGAGCCGCGCCTCGGCGTCAGAAGAGGTCGTAAGAGTGCCGTTCGAGACGACGGCAGCCTCGCCTAGGATGGTCGCTGTGATAGTCGCCGACCCGTGCGGAAGCGAGGTGCTGTTTGTTTGGGTCATGGAGTTGGAGGCTCCAAACGTTATGCTGATGCTCAAGTTCCCGTTGCTGTCGTCTGTCTTCTCTGCCACCACCTGCAGCGTGGCTCGGCCACCCTGGTTCCAGTCAGACAAGTAGATGAGGCCGACCCCGTTGCCCGTGTAGCAATCGATGAAAGCCGGGGTGGTGCCGCTGTAGCCCTCCGCGGTGGCTTCCCATTGGCCTGTGTAGTTGACGGCTATGTTGAACGCGAAGTGACGGGGAGCTGCAAAATCACCGGTCGGGGAACACGAGGTTGTGGCCAGAGTGGTGGTCGTGACCTTCTGGGGCGTCATCGTTGCTGTGGCGAAGAGGGTGGAGGCGAAGACGCCCGCGCCGATTACAACCGCCGCGATGACAATGGCTGCCCCGAGCCGGGTGTAGTTGCGCGGAGCTTCGGGGGTCACTGTGCGTCGATGGCGAGCGTTTGCTTATCAACCGTTTCGTTTCTCGCAGGGGGGTTGGGTCTCAGTATTCGAGGGCTCGTCGAGGTCAGGCCGTGCCCTCACGGGAGAGGCCTCTTCGCGAGCAAGGGCATCGCGAGGGGCAGCGTAATCCGAGAGTTCAGGGACATTGTCCTGACCTCGCACCCCACCTCGACGCCGCGGGGGAGGTATGCTCTGCAAATAGGCGAAAACGAATACTGGGACGGGTTTGCAAGGGGGAACCCAGATTATTGGTCGAACTTCATCGACCACAGCGACGACCCCAACTCGGTCTTCGTCTTCGAAGAGGGGAGGACAAGGGCGCTGCTCAAGGCCGCGAAGCCGATAAGGAAGGGCGAAGAGATCTTCATCAACTACAGGGATTATTATTACTCAAATCCAACTTATCATGATTGATGCCCCGCTGTATCCACTGTGGAACATCCTTTCAAGAGGATGAAAGCAGCTACTATTTTCTTCATGGAAGACGTCGGAAATACTGCTCCAGCAAATGTGGATACAAAGCATATGTAATCAGAAAATACGGGGGCTACAGCGGCCTTAACAAAGCGAAATTTGGCTCGTGGGGCAGCCCGACTGCCCCGGACAAATCGAAGGTTCTCAAAAGTGAAAAGCTAGCCGTAGCGCATATACTTCCGAAAGAAGGATTCACGGATATCTTCTGGTATTCAGGGCTATATCCAAACGCATTTACAGACATACTTGCAAGGAAAGATGGTCATGTCTGCTCAATCAATGTGACCACATTTCACTCCAAGTCGTTGAATATACCAGCGACGATAGAACTGACTCGCTACCTTGGACTCGAGAGATTTGTTCTTTTCATTAAGCCTGATTTTTCAGCGTATTGTCTAAGACATGTCAAGCTCGGCCAAAAAGCAGTCGCAATGCATGTAGATGCGACTCTGGTTCCGATTCGCACCAATCCCACGTTCTGAGCGAGTCCGCCTTCTCTTCAGGCCTCGCTGGATCTTGATGCTAGGGCGACGAATGTGAGTATGTAGTTGATGCAATACAGCGAGATGCAGACGAGGCAGTACTCCCCTCCCAGCAGCTTGATCTCGATATACCACGGATATAACGTGAAGATGTTCCCGATCATCAGGAACGGGGCCACGACCGACCCCAAAGGCGTCCCGTATCTGCGGATGGCCCAGAGGCCCACCAAAAGGCACAACGGGAACCAGACGACCCCGTAGACCCAGAACTGGATGCCGAGGACCCTCGTGTAGGGGCTCCCGAAGACCAAGGCGCAGCTGTACACATTGTTGAAGCTGCAGGTGCCGAGACTATACGTCAGCTCGCCATAGGCGTGGTAGACGGCCACCGCGATGCCCATGGCCGAGAGCGCGATGAAGGCTCTGGAGCGCCAGTCGTAGGTCATGCAACAGTTCGCCACACAGACTTGGGAAACGACTGCGAGTCAGGACTACGGACCGCCGTTTTCTGCGAGACTGTCAATTTCTTCGACTCATCTTCTCGGTGGCTGCCACACGTTAACCGCAAAAATAGCTCGTGCATGCATGTCCTTTTCACATTGCAGTAGACCTTGACATTAGGGCGACGGAAGTCATAATGTAGTTGATGCAATACAGCGAGACGCAGACCGGGCAATACACCCCGCCTAGGATTCTGATCTCGATGTCCCAAGGATAGAGGGTGAATATGTTGCCTACCATCAAGAAAGGGACCAAGACCGAGCCCCTAGGGTTCCCGTACTTGCGGATGGCCCAGAGGCCGACGATGAGGCAGAGAGGGAACCAGACGACCCCATAGACCCAGAAGCTTATTCCTTCGTGGATGCCTGGAATCGATCCCGCGGGTGGGAAGGTGGTATAGCCGCTCGCGAAGACCGATCCGCAGTTGATCCTACTCGAGATGTAGCACGAGCTGAGTGTGTATGTTAGCTCTCCGTAGGCATGGTAGACGGCTACCGCGATGCCCATGACCGAGAGCGCGATGAAGGCTCTGGAGCGCCAGTCGTAGGCCAAAACCAAGCGTCGCCCTAGACCCAGTCAGTGAGGCGGGTCAGCGCGAACCGTGCCGCTCCCACAGACGGTGCCGGGCCTCTCAGCACGGAGTCCGAGACCAAGGGCTGCGAGCCGCCGGACAGAGGGGTCCGGATGTAGCTCAGTGTCTGCGCGAGGCTCTGGGAACAGACGCTCGACGGCGCGTTGCCGTCAATCTTGCAGATTGCGGAGATGATCCGGTTGGCGGCTCCGTCGACGTTCTGGGCGAAGACGCTGCTCGCGTTGTTGAGCTGAGGCGATATCTGAGTCCAGTTGTATGGGGCCCCAGTTGCGAGGCCACCGACCCTGAGAGCCGCCGGCGAAAATTGGGAGCTCGTTATCGCGTATGAGTTCGCGAAGTCGACGAACGGGATGGTCCCGCCGGAGTCGTAGCTTTTCAACAGGGCGTCCTCCTGTGCAGTGGCAGTCTGAAGCGAGTTGTAGTTCCGGTCCTGCTGCTCGATCGTCACGAACGTGATGTACTTGCTCGTGTAGGTCGCGTGCACGAAGGAGTAGGTCGGCGTGCTCGGAAGGTTGTCCGTCGAGGATGATTGCATGTACTCAATCCCGGTGAAGTTCCCGAACTTGTCCAGAGCGACGATCATCGACCAACGCTCCGCCGCGCAGTACGGGCAGTACTCGGCGCCCATGTAGAGCACCTCGGGCTTGCCGTTGAGGGTGAGGGGCGTGGAACCGGAAATCGAGGTGGGCGAGTTGATGCCAGAGGCCCCCTTGCCGACCTGGTTCAACGTGCTTGTGCTCACCCCGGAGAGGTCGTTGAGCACCGCAGCGGATACCGGTTGTCCGTTGAGCCCGCTGTTGCTGCCCGTAGTGCCCGACTGGGTGAAGATGTAGTAGCCCACGACGGCTGTGACGAGGACCAGGATCGGAATGATGTAGACCGCGTTCGACCGCTTGCGAGCGCCTCCCCTTACTTTGCGACTCATCTTTCTGGTGCATCGACCCTACGGCGTAATATAACTTGTGGAGAGATTGGCTATCGGTCTGCTAGCGCTGACGCGTCGCGCCCTTGGCGACGAGGACGTCCGTTGACTTTACGATGGCCTCCACCTCGTCGCCTTTCTTCAAGGAGAGGTCCTCGACGGCCTCGTTCGTGATTATCGAGGTCAGCGTGTTGGCCGAGACGAGGCGCAGCTTCACCTGGGAAGTCACGGCGCCCTGCTTCACCTCCACGACCCTCGCCCTCAGCCTGTTTCGGGCGCTGAGCCTGTAGCCGACGTCCTCCCAAGCCTCCTTGTCGTCGAGGACGTTGAAGAGAAGCTTCCGCGTCTTCCTGAACTCCTTCAGCAACTGGCTCCCGTCCGCGGTAAGGGTGGCGCATCCTCCGGTCTTGCCGCCCACCTTCGTATCCACGAGGCGCCGGTGCAGCTTCTCCTCCATCATCTTCACGCGGTCCCACGCGTTCCTGTAAGAGATCCCGACCTCCTTCGCCGCCTCGGTGAGGGAGTGGGTCTCGCCGACCCTCCTGAGCAGGAAGGCGTCGGTCTGGTCGAACATCACCTCGTTCTTGCCGTCTTCCATCCAGAGGCGAAACGCGGGCCTCAGCGGCGTTCCGGGGGTCTTTGGCATAGGCTAAGGCACCTTCTCACCTAGAGAGGGCGGCTCGGTATAAACCGTTATGCAGGCGGGCGGCTACCTCCTCCTGATGAAGTGCGCCGCCAACGCGATGGGGAGCGAGACGAGGATCATCACGGCTGACGCGGTGACCGCGGCGTCGAGGCCGCCAGGGACGGCGCCCGTGAAGAGCTCGTAGATTGAGACCGAGGCCGGACTCACTCCGTAGAAGGGGTACTGCAGCACGTAGTAGGCGATTATGGAGATCGAGCCGAATTCGCTGAGCGCCCTGCTCATCGAGATGAGGGAGGCGCTCTCCATCCCGGGATGGGAGTTCGGCAGGACCACGGAGAAGAGGGTCCGGAGCCTCGACGCGCCCATCCCCATCGCGAAGTCCTCCGGGGAGGCGTCCTTGGACTCGAAGTAGGGCTGCAAGGACTTCACGTATATCGGCGCGGACATGATGACGAGCGCGACCACGAGCCCGAGGATGGAGCTGTAGAAGTTGATCCCGAGTGACAGGAGAAACCTCCCGCTGGGAGTCAGCGGGCTGTCCAAGATCAACAGCGCCACGCCGATGATAGGGTGAGGCACGCTTACCGGGACGTCGACGAGGGTCTCGGCGATCCTGTCTCGGCTCCTAGCAAGATAGTAGGCGAGGGGGGTGAAGAGGAGCACGTTGACGACGACCGCCAATGCCGAGGAGACGAGGGAGAGCTCTATCGAGCGGAAGATCTGGACGGAGTAGCCGGCGGGATTGCGAAGGGGGCCAAGGCCGTAATACAGGATGACCGCTATAGGAATCAGAAGGAGAAGGACCGCGACGAGGGAGACGGCTCTCAGCCAGTTCAAGTTGGGCCTCCCTACGGCAGAGCCCCGGCCTCGGCTACCAGGCCTTGCGAGACCAGAGCCTGGATGGGCGCCGGAGGCGGGACGTTGTTGTAGAGCATGGCGACGGCGAAGGGCTGCAAGCCGGACGAGGAAAGGCCCTTCGCGTTATGGACCACGTATTGGACGAACTGGAGAGCCTCAGCGGTGTTGACCGCGCTCAGGGGGACGGTGACGCACAGGATGATCGGCGCGCCTGCCGTCTTGCCTGCCGAGTCGGTGTAAGAGAACTGGGAATAAAACGAGCCCAAGCTCGGACTCCCGAGGCTGACGTGACTCTCCAAGGTGAGGAACTTGAGGCCGTCCGAGACGGCGGCGGACTTGTAGATGAAGAGGAACTGGATTTGGCCCGCTTGTAGCGGGGCAACAAGCGCCGCCGCGCTCGTGCCTGTCGCATTGGCATTATTCTGGAGTAGCGGGGTCACGTAGGCCTGCTCGTTGCCCCCCGCGCACACGTATCCGGCGGCTTCCAGGACGAGCCAGCCTCGAAGGCCTGCGGGGTCCGAGACGGGGTTCGAGATGCCTATCTTGATTCCGCCAGAGGTCAGGGCCGTGTAGAAGGCGTTCCAGTCTGACGTGGCGTTCGAGGTCGCCGCCGTGTCGGCCAGATTGATAACGCCTGCGGCCGCGGAGGTCTGCGTAGCATTCGTATAGGCCAAGACCATCTGGTCAGATGCGAATCCGACCGCCCAGTTCGAGGTTAGATTCCTCAGATACTGTGAGGAGGTCGCGGTGAGGGCGACGGACACGAAGACGTCGTCGGGGGCTCCGGCGGCTATCTGGTTGGCGTCGGCGAACGAGCCGCCCGTCTTTAGCGGCGCGACCTGCGCTCCCGTGCTCGAGGAAAAGCCGTTGAGCAGCGACGTCACCTCAGTTGCGTAGGCGTCTGCGGAATAGCTGACGAGGGGCGCTTCCTTGGCGCTCACCGTGCTCGTGAGCGTGGAGGTTGTCGTCGAGACGGACGTTGAAGTCGTAGTGGACGTGGTCGTCTTCGCCGGCGTAGAGGAGACGACCAGCGCCGCAACCAGGATTACCACGACGACCGCGACGACCGAGGCCGCTGCTATGGTCGAGACACCCCCTCTTTGAGCCTTCATGGAAGAACGATATGCAGCTCTTTGCATAACGCTATTTATCCTTTGGGAGCTACGAAGCGGTGGGCATGATTGAGGGCGCCGTGCAGAAGAGGTTCGGCGAGTTTTCGCTCGACGCCGCCATGAGCGAAGACGGCTTCGTTTGCCTTGCGGGTAGGAACGGGTCGGGCAAGACCACGCTCCTGAGGATTGTCGCGGGCCTGACCAAGCCAGACGGCGGGCACGTGAAGATCAACGGGAGGGACGTCACGGGCGCGCCGCTGGAGAGGAGGGGCGTCGTGATGGTGACGCCCGAGTCCTCCATTCCCAGCATGCGGGAGGACGAGCACCTGGTGTGGGGCGCTAAGCTGAAGGGAGTCGAGATAGGCAGGGAGAGGCTGCAGACGGTGAAGGAGGCGCTCGGGATAGATTTTCGTGGGAAGGTGGGGAAGTTGAGCCTGGGCATGCGCGAACGGGTGTCTTTGGCGACCGCGCTCCTCTCGGCGCCCGCGGCGATCCTAGTCGACGAGGCTTTTTCCAACCTTCATGAGCGGGAGGGCTTCATCTCCTCATACCGAAAGCTGAGCACCGACGCGGGAATCGACGTGGTCTTCTCGACGCAAGACGATTCCGACGGCAGGCTCGCCGAGCACCTCTACATCATGGAAGAAGGGAGGGCGACTAAGAGGTTCTGAGGACGCTGATTGATTTGAAGCCGTTGCGTCCGGGCTCAGACCTTCTGGATCTGAGGCCTGAACTCGTAGCCGCACCTTATGCAGACCCGTCTCCCTGGCGCCTCGGAGATTATCTGCTTAGTGCCGCACTTTGGGCACTCCACCGGGGTCTGGACTGGGCCCATAGAGATGCTGTGCTGTTCTCGCACCTTGTCTATCGCCTTTGCGTAAGCGTCACGATGTGATCTTGCCAATCTATATACCTGAAGAAGGGCCTTTTGTCGCCCTCCTATAAGGCATGTGCATCAGCACGTAGGACCTCGTTGGGCCTTGACCGTCAGATGTGGGAGAGCTCCGCCGGGGAGATGTAGTCAAGCTCCTTCTCCCTTTGCCGGTAGTCGGGGCAGGCCCTGGCAAGCTTCTTCTTGAAGGCCACCGAGTGGTTGAACTCCTCGAGGTGCGTCAGCTCATGGAGGACGACGTACTCGCGGAGCCGCTCCGGGAGGGCGATCAACTGCCAGCTGAAGGACAGCCTGCCGGTCCTGGTGCAGTACCCCCAGTTCTTTATCTCCCTCACGTCGGCGCGCTTGTAGGCCGCAGGAAGAGTCGGCGCGAGGTCCGCGAGCTTCCTCATCACGTATCTCGAGGTCTCCCTCAGGAACCACCTGCGCACGAGCTCCCTCACCCTGGACCTCTCGCTCGCGCGGACCACGACCTTCCCTCCCGCCAGGTCAGGGAGTATCTCTTCCTTGTCCAGCGCCTCCTCGTAGACTATCTCGAGGAACCTGCCGTCGAACATGACCCTGCTGTCGTCTAGGATCCTCCTGGTCCTCTTCATCTCCTCGTACTTCTTCAGGATCCATTCTCGCCTCTGGCTGATCGCTGAGCTTGCGTCCCCCAGCCTCCCCCGGGGGAGGACGACCTCGAGGGTAAGGTCTTGCCTGAACCTGAAGTAGGTGTAGCGCCTGCTCGTGCCTCGCAGCACCTGGTACTCGATCCGCTTCCCTCCAATCTCCATCGCCGGCAAGAAACCCTCGCGCAGTTGCCAAACAAGTCTGGATTTAACCCTGCGACCAGTTCCGGGGCCGAAGGCCTGGGTCGAGGGCGCTTTCAGGGTGGCTCGGTAAAGGCGGCGCAACCTACTATAGTATCTCTAACCTACTTGGTAGTGAAATACTACTTGGTTTATATACGGTACTGCTATAGCAGCTATCGACCAAAAATGACCGCATTATTGGATCCGTTACTTTCGTACACGGGATACCTCGCCTTGATCCTTCGGGTGTGGGTAGGAGCGAACTTCGTCATCCACGCGCGCCCGAAGCTCTCAAGCATGCCGCAGACAATCCAGAGCATGAAGGGTCTGGGAGTCCCTGCCGGAGCGACCTACGCCGCCACCGCGCTGGAGCTGGCCGGCGGGATAGCCCTGATCCTAGGGCTGCTCGTCCCTATAGTGGGCGCGTTCTTCGTCCTCTTCATGGTCTCGGCCTCCGTGATGAAGAAGCGGAAGATGCACGCGGACTACATCGCAGTGGGGAAGCCGTCCCTTGAGATCGACGTGCTCTACCTCCTTCTGGCGCTGGCCCTCGTGTTCTTGGGCGCCGGTGTGTTCTCCCTCGACGGGGCGCTAGGACTCTAGGGCCGGGCATCCAGCCTTGGTCCCGCCGAGGACCCATTTTTTCTAACCTTCAAGATTGACGGGCGGAGCACCACGAAAGCCTTTTCTCAGAAGGAGGCGCTCTGACCGCTGTCGAGCGCATGGCAAAGAGGATCAGCATCGCCGTAAACATGTACAACTTCCAGTGGACGTTCCCTGAGATGGTCGCCGACGAGCTGGGCCTCTTCGAAGAGCAGGGTCTCGAGGCGCGATGGCTCGACGTCACACCCTCGGAGTTGACGGACAAGGCCGCACTCTACACCGAGCTCCTGAAGAGCGAGAAGACGGACGTCTACCACGCGGGGGAGTGGGTGTGCATCCTCAGGGTGCTAGGTTGGGAGGGCGCGAGGATAGTCTCGAAATCGAAGCCTTCGCCGGGGACGCTCAACGCGACGTTCTCGCTCTGGGTCAGGGGAGACTCTGGGTACTCCAGGCCGGCCGACCTCAAGAACAAGCCGATCGCGATCGAGATGGGGACGGGGTCATACTATACGACGCTCCAAGACCTGGAGAGATTCATGCCCAAGGACTCGGCCAAGCTGGTCGCGGTGGGGGAGCCCCACAAGCGGCTCCTGGCGCTCCTAAACAAGGAGGTGGAGGCGGCCTCGCTGCTGAGCCCCTGGGTCGACTTTGCGGAGGCAGCCTCGTCCGTGGAGGTCTTGAAGACGACGAGGTCGAACCCCACCACGATAGTGGTGAGGAAGGACGACGACCCCGACAAGCTAAGGCGCTTCTTCGTCGCGACGAACGCGGCCATCGACAGGATGAACAAGAAGCCCGACGAGTTCAGGGAGCTCTACTTCAAGAAGGTGGAGCGGGCCCTGAGCGAGATGCCCGCGAAGGTGAAGAAGCTGGGGCCTGGGGTCAGGAAGACGCTGCGCGTCCCCAAGTGGAACCACTGGGTCGCCTACGAGAAGAGGGACTTCGACGAGACCTACGGGTGGATGGTCGAGAGCGGACTTGCGCCCAGCGGCCACAGCAGCAAGGAGGTCGTCGCCGCCGACTCGAAGGAAGTCTTCGGCTAGGCGCTGCCCACTTCTGCGCCCTGGGGATACGTCACTCTGGTTCCGACGACCTTCGCGAAGGGGGTCACCCTGTGTGGCCGGCCTTTCCCCCCGCCTGAGATATGGACCACGCGAACTCCTCTTGCCTCGAGGGCGTCCGCCACGAGCGAGCGGTGGCACCTGAAGGGGTTCCCCTCGGCGCACATGATTGCCACGCCAGGCTCGTCCTTTCCTCCGGCGCCACGGGCGAGCACGACAAGCTTCCCAACGGCGGCTGCGAACCGCTCGGTCTGCATATAGTCGGCGAATCCTCGGAAGCTGTCGTTGACCCAGCCGGCGTTAGTGAGAGACCACTTTGCAGGACGCCGTAAGCCCCCGAGTTCTTTCATCTCGACATAGCGGATCCCTGCCTCGGTCAGTGTGGCGCGGAGAGCGATTCCGTCGAACTGTGGGTTGTGCCTCGACTTTGGGACTGTGCGTATGTCTACGAGGGTGTCTATCGAGTGGGCGCGCAGCATAAGGACGAACTTTTCGATGGGGCGCGTCGAATGCCCCAACGCGAATACCTGGGCCGAGTGGGTTCCTCTCCTAGCGCGAGAATTCCATACGCTGCGGGACGGTCGCTTGGCCAGCCTTTGCGTTGGGCGGGTATGTCATCGTGATGATGCGGTTCTTGAGCTGGCGCAGGCCGTCGCCCTTGACGGCGGAGATCTTCAAAACGGCAAATCCCGCGAAGAGGTCGTCCTCCTCGACCTGGCGCAGGGCTGCGCCCTCCAGGCGGTCGATCTTGTTGAGGACAAGGATGACCTTCTTCGGGTCTACGCCCAGCTGGTCGAGGGTCTCGCCGCAGCTCCTGAACTTGATGGTCATGCTTTCTCTCTCCTCGCTGGCGTCGATCATCAGGAGCACGAGGTCAGAGTAGGTCAGTTCCTCGAGCGTCGACTTGAAGGACTCCACCATGTAAGTGGGGATGCGCGAGATGAAGCCGACTGTGTCAGAGAGCATTATCCTCTTCCGCGCGTCGCCGAAGCTGACCGCCCTCATGGTGGTGGTGAGGGTAGTGAAGAGGTCTGGCGACTCCTCCCTGGACTCGTCGGCCAGCTTGTTGAAGAGCGTGGTCTTCCCGCTGCTCGTGTAGCCGGCGAGCGAGACGAAGGGCAGCCCCAGCTTCCTCCTCTCCACGCGGTGGAGGTTGCGGTTCGCCTGCGCCCTCTCCAGCCTCTGGTTGATGAAATTCATCCTCTTCTTCAGGGCCCTAAACTTGATGTCCACCATGGTCTCTCCCATCCCCATGAAGCCCGCCCTCTCGCCGTTGACGGAGTAGCGGACCGCGTCCCTCGCACGCGGCATCTCGTACTTGAGCTCCGCGAGCTGGACCTGCAGCTTGGCCTCCGTCGTGACCGCCCTCCTCGCGAAGATGTTGAGGATGAGCCTGTCACGGTCGACGACCTCGACGCGGGTTATCGTTGCGAGCTTGTTGGCCTGTGAAGAGGTCACCTCCTCGTCGATAATGAGCGTCTTCGATCCGTTCTTGCTGATCATGTCGCGCAGCTCCTCGGCCTTGCCGACCCCGACCCCGTATTCGGACTTCACCACCCGCTTCTGCGTGATCATGCCGACCACCGTGTAGCCGGCCCGCGCCGCCAGCTCCTTGATCTCCTCCTTGGAGAACTCGTCTGGGTAGGTCACGATGGTGGCCTTTTCGGTGGGCATGTTTCTGGGCCGGCGTGTGCCCCGTGCGTTATAAGGAGTGGTGCAGATAGCACCACGTCTGACTGAGGGCTGCTATGTGAGTGATATCTTTGGAGGGGTGTCAGAGAGCGTCTCCTTTCCTTCCAAGATCGCCGCCAGCCTCTTCACGACCCTCGTGTTCCTCCCTATCAAGAGGCCTGACCCCAGCGCCAGGAGGACGTCAGTGGCTATCTCTGCGTTTATCGCCGAGGCGCTGAGAGTCGCCGGGGCCGCCGAGGGGGAGAAGGAGAAGGCCTGGGGGCCGATGTAGAAGAGCTCGATAGCGATCCGGGCCACGAGCCCAGCGAGGTAGATCATGTAGATAATGACAGCGCCTCTATAGTATATCGAGCCGTCTGCAGCCTTCCAGAAACCGATCCTCCTGTCGGAGAAAATGTATGAGCCGTACGCCGCGGCCGCTCCGACGACCACGTACACGACGGCAAAGTAAGATGCGACGCCTCCGCCTATGAAAGAGAGCGAGATGAAGACCGCCGCTATCAGGAAATAGTAGGCAGAGAAGACCACCGCTCGCGTCTTGCTCGCCTTCGACCCGCGAAACACGACGCGCATCCGCCTGACGACTATCAGGAGGAGGATTCCGAGGACTATGTAGATGGTGGCGTCGCCACCGCCAGGGCTCCCCGAAGGCACGTCCTTCGATACGGTCAGTGATTAGATGAAGTTTTCCACGGGGGCGGGCAGGTAGACTGCGGCCTTTGGTTAGTGGCCGTCCTCGCCGAAGGCCGCTAGGAACCCCTTCATCTTCCAGTATATCTCAAGGAACTCGAGCCCTCGAGAGGTCACGCCGTAATAATACACGCCGGCCTCGTCTCCCTCCTCGTCCTCGGCCGCTATCTTCCTCACCAGGCCGTTCGCCGAAAGGGCTTCCACCATGACCTTGAGCCTGTCCACAGGGACGCCGACCCCATAGGAGATCCTCGTGATCCGCCCGCCCTCCGGGTATCGGCGGATGACCTCAAGGACGGTCGCGTAGAGGTCTACCTTCGTCCTCTTCGCCCTCCCGGTCACCACGAAGACCTCCCACGTCCCTCCGTCTCTATCTCTTCTTTCGCCGCGCTCCTCCCGGTTCCTGCCATCCACGATGGTTGCTCCTGCGGCTCAAGGCGAGGGCGGCTCACGTCGTCACTCCTCAAAGCGGGAACGGCGGCAGCTCGGTGACCTTCACAGCGGGGTGAGTGAAGAACGCACGGCCGTTCCCCCTGCGGAGCTCCTCCGTGTAGGTCACATGGTCGATCAAACACCCGTCGCTCACCTCAACCTTGTTGGCGAAAATCCTCCTGCATCTCGAATTCGACCCGAGGATGACCTCGACTCCGTAGATGTCTTCCGCGCCGGTCATCTTTCCTATGCCCCTCATCGTGAGGGACTGCCCCATCCAGCGCGTGCTCCAATTGACGACCGTGAGGATGCTCTTTCCAAGCTCGACTCGCTCGCCGACCAGGGGACCCCTGCACCTCGTCCCGCACCTGATGACGACGAACTTGCCTCTGAGGCCCTCCCGGGTCTCGACCTCTCCGGCGATGTCAGCTTGGTTGCTCAGAAGCGCCTTGCGGGCCTTGAGCCTTCCTCCGACGCGGAGGTCGGTCCCCTTTAGCTCCCCTCCCACCTCGCAAGAGCCGTTGGTCTCGAGAGTCCCCTTCACAGAGAGGGAGCCGGAGACGTCGAGCTTCCCGTTGACTAGCACCTCCGACGCGCTCAAATCCCCGCGCACCGCCGTTATCCCTCCGACGTCTACCTGCTCGCAGGCCAGGTTGCCCTCGACCGTTAGCTTGCCGAAAGTGGAGAGCTTCTTCCCCACGCATCCCGCAGGGAGGGCGCACCGGCCGTAGACTTGAAGCTCGCCGAACTCCAACGGGGCGGCGCTCGCGAAGACCCCGCCGACTTGCGTGTGCCCCTTGATGCTGCCCCCTCCGACGTCCGCCTTCCCGCCGACGCCGAGGTCGGTGAGCTTCACGGCGCCGGAGACGGCGACCTTACCGCCAACCTCGACCGACTCTGCCTCGAGGGTCTCCCTCACGTCCAAGAGCCCGCCGACCCGTACCGAGCCCCCGCAGGAGACTGACCTGGCGAACATCTTGCCCCCTACGTCGATGTCGTGGGCGCGGATCGTGCCGCTCGCTTCCACCGTGTGGGCGACGTCCAGGCCCTGGTGCACGGTCAGGTTGCCGGACACGGTCAGCTTCCCCCTGTCGACCCTGAGGGAGTCGCACTCGAAGTCGCAGTCGACCTCGGCGTTGCCTTCGAAGTGAGCACCCCCGGTCACGGTCACCTGTCCGCCTCTTGCGGCGGTGATCCGCGCGTTGCTGGCGACCTCTAGCTCCCCGTCGACGCTGTCCAGCCTGGCGGTGCTCCCCCGGTCGACGCGCACGTCGGGCATCGAGGTCACTCTGGCCTCAGGGCCCTTCTCGCGACCAGGTACCCGAGCGCGGCCATGACGATCACGAAGCCCACGAGGTAGAGCAGGTCCCCCACGACGGTGCCGAGCTGCCCGCTTGGGGACGGGTTGCCGTTGACGATCAGGATCCTTGCGGCCTCGTCCGCCTTGGAGATCGGGTTGACGTCTGAGATCGCCTTGAGCCAGCTCGGGAAGGAGCTGGAGGGGAAGAGAGCGTTGCTCATGAATATCAGCGGCAGGTTGAGGAAGTTGACTATCGCGATGAGGGAGTCGATCGTCCTCACGGATAGGGCGATTGCCGTGAAGAGGCATGAGAGCCCCAGTCCCAGGAGCCCGATGGCCAGGAACGCGCCCAGAAACTCGAGGATGCCGAAGCTCGATCTGAGGACGAGCCCGTTGGGAATTGCGAGCGCGATGACGAACGTCAGCACGCCGAGGAACATGGCCTTCACGAGGTTCTGGAAGACTCCCGAGAAGTAGATTGAGGCCCTCGGGATGGGCGAGGTCAGGAGGGTGCCGAAGTAGCCGAGCTGCCTGTCCAGGACGAGGTCTATCCCGCCGAAGGACATGTTGAAGACGACTATCAGGCAGATCACGCCGGCGGTCAGGTAGGTGATGTAGGTGGCAGCGCCGCCGAACGTCGTTGCCAGGATGGCCGCCCTTTCCGCCGTCAGCGTTGCCACGGGGATCGGGACGCCGTTTGAAGACGTGGGAATGAGGTTGGTAGGGTTGAACGAGTTCCCGAACAGTGCGAGGTAGAACGCCGCGGTGAATAGCCCGGGGAGGATGGTGGCGGGGTTCCTTACCCACTTCTTCAGCGCCCTGTTGGTCAGCGCCAGTGTCTCGTCGAACATGGTCGCTCTATCACCTCATCCTCTCGTTCAGGACGTTCTGCCACAGCGAGTCGCTTTCGCCGCTGCTCTCGTCTCGCATCGACTTTCCGGTTATCTCGAGGAAGACCTGGTCCAGGGTCGGCTTCGTGAAGGAGATCTCCTTGATCTGGAGGCCCTTGCGCGTGACGCCTTCCACGATGGCCGGCAGCGCCCTCTCGGTCTTGGGGAGCTTGATCCGGTAGACCTGGTCTCGGCGGCTCACGTCGGAGACGTCGGGGATTCCCTTGAGGAAGTCGGTGATGTCCGGCCCCTCGCCGAGCTCGATGGTCAGGATGTCCCCTCCCAGTCTCTCCTTCAGCGCGGAGGGCGAGCCCGAGACCTTGATCGTGCCGTGGTCGATGATCGCTATCCTCTTGCAGAGGGAGTCGGCCTCCTCCAGGTAGTGGGTCGTCATGAAGATGGTGATCCCCTCCTCCTTGTTCAGCTTGCTCAGGTATGCCCACATGTTGGTCCTCGTCTGGATGTCGAGGCCCAGGGTGGGCTCGTCGAGGAAGAGTATCTTCGGGGTGTGGATGAGGCCGATCGCGAGCTGGAGGCGCCTGCGCATCCCGCCTGAGTAGGTCTTGACGCGCCTCTCCGCGGAGTTCTCGAGGTCGACGAGCTTTAGCAGGTCCTTTGCCCTCTTTCCGGCCTCGCTGCGCGGGACGTGGTGGAGCCGGGCGGAGAGCAGGAGGTTCTCTATCCCCTTCAGCTCGTCGTCCGCGGTGAGCTCCTGGGGGACGACCCCGATGACGTCGCGGACGGCCGCGGGGTCCTTGCTGACGTCCTTGCCGGCCACCGTGGCCCTGCCCTCGGTGATGGAGGCGAGGGTGTTGAGCATCTTGATTGTGGTCGTCTTGCCCGCCCCGTTGGGTCCGAGGAACCCGAAGATCTCTCCCTCCTCGACGTAGAAGGAGATGTGGTCGACCGCCTTGACCTTCCCCTTGTAGACCTTCGTCAGGTTCTCGGCCTCGATGATCTTTGACGCCATCGAAGACTCACACCCCCCCGCCCGTTCTTATCCTTAATCCGGAGGCGAAGTGCGCCGCCATCTGGTCGCCACCGGAGGATCTGGTCGCGGAAGCGTAGGTCTGCTCCATCAACGTCATGACGATCGGGGACAGGTAGATCTCGTCGGCCTCACGGCTCCCCGACTCCGCGCCGGCTCGGCTGACCTTCGACTTTCGAAACATCTCTTTCACTGTGAGCTGAGGATGCGGCAGACGGTATATACTCAGCTCACGGTTTGTAATCACAAGATGTTAGCGGGTCGTGGCGCTCTGTCGCTTCTACGACCGCTTTATGTTGGTCACGAGCAGTCTGAACTGGAGAGTCTTTCCGGCCATCTGGTGCCTGCCCGTCTTCCCGTAGGCCTTCTCCGGGGGGATGGTGACCTCCTTCGTCTCGTTGATCTTCATCCCGATGAGAGCCTCCTCGAAGCCGGGGATGACCTGGTGCGCCCCCAGCACCACCTGCAGGGGCTTGTAGTCGCGGGCGGGGCTGAAGATGCCGGCCTTTTCCGCCTCGGCCTTCATGCTGGTGTCGAAGACCTTCCCTCCCGGGAACTTCCCCAGGTAGTGGACCGAGATGGTGTCTCCGTTCTGGGCAAAGAGCTCGCTCATGGGTATCTGGTGCGGACGGCTTGGCGCCGTCCCTTTAACGATTTTGTTGCCTACGCGCCCGTTGAGGCTTCCAAAGCTGCAGTGGAGGTCGCGGCAGACTACTGTGACCGGACTGCGGTGTAATACACCGCGCTGGTGCGGCCCTCGACACCGCTGCTCGTGCTGCCCGACACGCACGCGATGACGTTTCCTGTTGCCACGCAGGACGTGATGATGCCGGTCGGATAGCTCTCACCGCTGCTCCACGCTCCGATTCCGCCCGACGGCGACAGCGGAGCATAGTAGACCGCATCGGTGGCGTCGCCCGATCCTGCAATCCCTCCGATGCAGTACACGAAGCCACCGACCGTCACGCACGACGCGCCGTAGTCCGCGGTCGGGAAGGTCGTCCCGACCGTCCATGCACCTATCCCGGACGAGGAGACCGAGGCGTAGTAGGTTGTGTTGATCGCCTGGGGTCCCAGCGCCGTGTAGCCCGCGACGCAGAAGATGAAGCCTCCAGATGCCACGCACGACTCGTCGTCGACGGTGATCGGGTAGCTCGTCGTGGCTTCCCATTTGCCTACGCCAGTCGAGGAGATGGTAGCGAAGTACGTGGCAGTGCTCTCGAGCGCGCCGACCGTGTCAGCCCCGCCGACGCAGTAGATGTAACCTCCAGACTCCGCGCAGGAGAGGGCTATGGCCCCCGCGGGATAATCCGTGGTCCTGGTCCACTCGCCGATGCCGCCCGAATTGGACAGCGGCGCGTAGTAGACCGCGCTTGTAGGCCTCGGGCCTTGGGTCCCATCGATTCCCGATACGCAGTAGATGTATGCCATGGAAGCCACGCAAGACTGGCCCGTGATACCAGTGGGGTAACTGGTGGTCACGGTCCATGCGTCTACCCCAGACGATGAGACGGCAGCATAGTAGACCGCGCCCGTGCTACCCCCTACGCAGTAGACGTAGCCTCCGGATGTGACGCAGGAGCCCGTCGCGTTCGTTGGATAGTCTGTGCCGGGCGTCCATGAATTGACGGTGGCGCTGCCACTCGTGCTCGAGCTAACGCCAGCATTGTTGCTCACTGTAATGATCGCGGCCGTTGCCCCAGCGCTCTGGCCGTCGGTTGTGCTAGGCGGATTGCCGGTAATGATTGCTGAGCTGGAGGCCGTGGAAATGGTCGTAGTCGAGGAAGGCGGCGCAGAGGAAGGCGGCGCAGAGGAAGTCGATGTCGCGGGGTCCGAGGCAGCACCCAAAGTGGTCGTTTGCGCGGCAGTCGGGGTCGTCAGGCGTGGAATCGCCGTTGCAATCGCCAATGCTAGGACAAAAGCGATCACGGCTGCGCCTGTAAGTGTGGTCGAGAGGGCGCGGCGCGTGCAGGATGAGCGTGCAGAGGAATATCGGACATTAATCAAGCCGCAAGAGCAGTAGCGTTTGCGCCTTTGATTGAGTAGACTAAATCGCCTTCATAACATTCTACTAGGGCGGACTCAGGTGAAGAGGGACTCACCCGCGCTTTTCGAAACGCATCGACGCAGAGTTTATGCAATATCGTAAGCCTGTGGGGGCCGGCCCGTCGTCAAAGACGTGGCCGAGATGGGACCCGCAGTTCCCGCATTCGGCCTCTACTCTGTGCATGTCATAGCTGTAGTCCTCCTCCTCCTTCACGTTCTCCTTCTTTGCGGGCTGCCAGAAGCTCGGCCACCCAGTGCCGGACTCGAACTTCGTCGTGGAGGAAAAGAGCTCAGCGCCGCAGACCACGCACCGATAGACGCCCTCCTCGTGGTTGTCGCAGTACTCTCCCGTGAAGGGCATCTCTGTCCCCTTGTTCACGCAGACGTCGACCTGCTCAGGCGTGAGCTTCGCCCTGAGCTTCGCGACCTCCTCCTTCTTGAGCATCCGAGGTAATTTGGGGTCAGTTCCAGTTAAAGCCTTCTTCCAGCTCGGTTGTCGTTCCAGTAGATGGGATGTGCCTAGATGGGATTGTGTGAGCGTGGCTTCGGACAAAGGCATAAATCGAGAAAATGGATATTCAGGTCGTGCCATGACATCGTCGCTGCTGCGTCGTGGAGTGGCAATCCAAACAGCATCGATTGCACTCATCGGCTTCTTGATTGTCGCTGCAGTTAGCGCGGGCTACCTCGCAGTCAGCACGTCTCACCATCAGGAACAAACGACGAGCGCAGAATCCCAAACAATCACACAGACCGTGAGCACAACACCCCTGACGGACGGGGCGTTGGCGTTCTCCTCTGGAGTCTCGCCAGATGGGCTGCAGCTGAAGATACTTCTGAACTCCACCAGTGTCAAACCGCTAGGAAGCGTCGCTGCGTTCGTTGAGGTGGTGAATACCCTGAACCATAACGTTACTGTTTCAGTCCCGACATTGAATCAGACCAAGGTAATCTTCGTATGGAACGGATATGACTATGTTTGCTCTGACAACCCCTCGCAAGGTCTTGCAACCTTCGCGGTCTTCAAGGGGCACTACTCGAAAGGAAACATCTCTTCAGCAGGAGCACCTCTAAAGGAGGGGGCGCCTTTCATTCCTCCCTGCCCCTCCCTTGGACTCTTCTCGGGAGGCCCTATCACGTTCCTCCCGAATGGAGATCAGACCACGATTCAATACTTCACGTACAACTTTTCTTTGCACCAGCATGAGTATGCTTACTTGAAGGCAGAGCTGAACGCCAGCACTGGGTACTGCGGTCCGAACCCTCCACCAGAGAACGGAGGGAACTGCGGTCTCGGCGATGGACTGGTGGGATATTGGAACACCACGATTTCTAATGCCGACATATTGAACTCGTCCTCTCCCGCGTTCACGTACTTCCCTCCAGGCGAGTATACGATCGCGGCAACAGACCTCTGGAACCAATACATCTTCGCGACCTTCCACGTATTGCCGAGTTCTGGCAACCCGGTAGAGGTATTCTCGGTCGTCGGGCCAATTCAACCGTTCTTTCCAGCGCTAGGACCAAACGTCACCATCACGGCGAGAAACGTCGGAAACCTTCCGATCGCCTCCCTGAATGCGAGCATCGACCGTGGGGAACATATCTCCACTTTCCCGCTCTCATTCAACGTGACCGACTCGCATCCTCTTTTGCCCGGTCGGAGAATCCAGCAACCAGAGCTGTTGGGCGGTACCGGCTTTCAGACAGGCGTTGATTACCCTCTTACTGTTACTGGCATTCTCGTTGACGGGACACGGTTCTCGTTCACTGTTGATATTCAGGTCTCGCCGCCTTCGGGTCAGTAGGCAGACGCCTCTTTCCGAGAGTGTGGCGGAAAGCTATACAGATTAATTCCAGTCGATGGGATTGTGTCCAGGTGGGATTGTGCCCCGCGTCACCTCCTTCCCTCCGTCTCCGGTTGCTATCCCCCGAACGAGGCTACGACGAGCCTGTGGAACGCGGCCTTGACAATCTGCGCCTCGATGACCGGCCTGGACAAGACCTTGGAGAACCTCTTCGCCATGATCAGGTTCGCGAGGAGCCACGCCTTGTAGAGTATCAGGGCGTAGCAGAAGTATAGCAGCCTGAGCGAATGGCTCTTGCTCGTCGTCCTCGCTCTGAGCTCAAGGCACATTCCCATCTAGGCACAATCCCATCGACTGCGTTCGGACAAACGTATTAATCGAAACGGGGTGTATCGGTAATCTGCTCTTGGACAGCCGACCGACATCGCTCAGAACGCGCCGTATTGCGATTGCAGCCGTCGTAGTCGTGGCCGCACTGGCGCTCGGCGTTGTGTATTCCGCAACTTCGCGCCCGAATCAGTCCACCGATATCGCGACCAATACGAATTCGCCCTGTGAGACTGCTTTCCCCGGCGGGCTGGAGACGCAGAAGGGCGATTGGAGCGGGCTCGGCGGCGCTGGACGTCAGATTGTCACCTTCTTTCTGCCGACCAATTCGACCGGCACGGTGTGCGTCTCATATGGCACGACCGCTTCGCCACAATCGGCTCTGCCTAACTCAACGTTATTCTCTGGAAGCGTCCTCTCGTTGAACGTGACCTATGACAGCGGAGGATACATTTTGAACTCTGAGGAGCCTGCGGAAGGCGTGACGGTTACCACGTCGATGCAATATCTCACAAACTCCGCTGATGGGGGCAACTCGACGAATTCCAACTCGAGTGCGAATCGGGCTAGCGGAGGTACGACATCCATCACCGCCGTATACACGATCACAGCATCTTCGACCGCAAGGGGGATCTTCGCACTCGGATACCCGGGGGAGTGCCCTCCATGGATTCCGATCGCGATTGGCTACACCAAGACGGCCGCCCAGCAAGCCATCGATTCCGCCTACCCAATCTTCCTGGAGCCGTCGGGATGCATCGATGACAATTCAGCAGCCGCTGGCATCACGTTCGGAGGCGATCTGGCTGTCGGAATAGGCGGGAGCATGCAAGTAGGATATGTCGCCGCTAGTCAGGCAGGGACTTGACTTGAACGGAATTTTGCCCCCTTGGGGCAAGAATGCCTAGTCACGCCGAGAGATACCTGCGAAGCGTCTCCTCGTTGTTCTCTGCGTGGAAGAAGACGGGGATGTTCTGGGTCGCCGTCGCCTTGAAGCTGGTGATGAGCCAGTCCCCGTTCTGGAACGCGAGCGTCCTGTCGACGAAGGCGTCCCCTATGGCGAAGGTGTCCGCGACCAGCTGCCTGTCGTAGGGCCTTGGCATCGTCGAGATGAAGTAGCTGTGGAGCTGCTGGAGGGCGTTCGTGTTCAGGTGGGCTATCCTCTGGGTGCTCACCCAGCAGAAGAGGTTGTACTTCCTCCCGTGCCTCAGGAGCCTCTCGACTGCCCTGCTCGACTCGTAGGCGTTGTCTCCCTTCCTCGCGTCCTGGGGGATGAACTCCTGCGCTTCGTCGATGATGAACAAGACCTTGGGGGTGAGGCTGAAGCTCTTCTTCCTCTTGCGGAAGACCTTGTTGATGACGTCGGCGGTCTGCGCCCTCGCGTCCTCGGCCTCGGGGAGGTTGATGACGAAGACCCGGGGCGAGCCCTTCTCGGTCGAGACTATCTCGTCTGGGAGGGTCTCCCAGGGGGACTCTTCGAGCTCTTCCTCCGGAGGGGCCTGTGCCAAGACCTTGCCCAGGCCGTCGAAGGTCTTCTTCAGCGAGCTGTTGGCGGGGAGGTCCTCGAGGAGGGTCTGGATCTGTGAGATGAGCTTCGTCGTCTTCGAGTTGAACCTGGTGTCGGCGGCGAACCCCTCCGCGGACATGAACTCCTTGATGCGGCTTATGACCTGGGGGACGTAGATCTTCTGCTGGACCGCGCCGTATTTGTCGTTGAGGGTGTTCGTCAGCACCTCGACGAGCCCGCCGTAGGTGCTGAAGCGCTCCACCTCCTCGCTCCCCTCCATGGGCAGCTCCGCGAACACGACCTTCTCGTCGTCGAAGAGCTTCGAGATCTTCTTCTCGAACTCCGGCTGGAGGTCGGCGAGGGCCTCCGGGCAGACGTGGCGCTTGAAGTACTCGGCGGCCTTCTGCTTGGACCCCGCGAAAGAGTCGGTGAAGAGGACCTTGCTGGGATAGTCGTTGAGGACGTCGAGGATGTGGAGGCCGTACTCCGAGGAGACGTCCAGTATCACTATCTTCAGGTCGGGGATGACCTTGAGGGCCTTCCTGATGACCGTGGCGGTAAGATTGCTCTTACCCGAGCCGGTAAAGGCAAAAATTCCTACGTGGAAGTGGATGAGCTTCTCGATGTCCACGGTGAAGGGGATCTTGTCGTCGATGACCCCGAGGAGGTTCCCGAACCGGTAGTCGGCGGCCTCCTGCCCCTTCGGCACCCTGTAGCAGATGAGCCTCTCGACCGAGTCCTTGCTTAGGAGCCTGACGGAGCTCCCGGCGAGAGGGGCGTAGGGCTTCCTCTCGAAGGCTATCGTGCCGTCCGCCGACGTCCTCATGACGTAGCCGATGGGGGCCGCGACTATCTCTATCCAGGTGCTCTTGGAGCCCTTCTTCCACTCGCTCTCGATGAGCTCCATGAACTCCTTGCGTATCGCGGCGGGCTGGGACCTGTCGAGGTTGGGCTGGGAGTAGTGCATGGGGAAGACGTCGGCTATCTCGTAGACCGAGAAGACGTCCTCCGCGCCGAGGGTCTGCACGTTGGGTATGGCGAGGAGCTGCCCGGTGGCGAGCTTCTTGACGACGCTGGGGTTGTAGTCGCACTCTATGACCGCCGTGCTGAAGGTGACCGTGGAGCTCCCGTCGGCGGTGTGCCTGGTCGTCGAGACTATCTCCCTGAGCCTACCGCTGAACTCCCCGCCCAAGTCGTCGAAGACCGGCGTCTGCTGCATCATCTCACTTGCCTCCCTTCCTCTTGGCCTCGACCTGGCTCCGGTAGTCCCTGAACCTCTGCGAGAAGAGCACCTGCTGGTCCAGCTCGGACTTCGCCATCTCCACCTCCACGGCGCCGAGGTAGGCGTTCTTGCTCTGCCGGAGGACGAACTTCGCCTTCTTGTCGGCGAGGAAGAGCGGATAGTTGTGGCCGAGCGCCTCGGGGACCACTTCCCCGGACATCTTGAAGAGGATCGACATCGCGAGGTTGGTCATCGCGGACTCCTCCCGCAGATTCAGTATCGGGGTGATCTTCTCGTCTATCTCGTTGTCCCTGTTGTGGACGACGAGGTCGCCCCAGTGGTCGAACCCCGCGTAGGCGGGCCTGTCGAACGTGAAGACGTGTGACCTCACGGCGGGGTCGTTCCTGCTGCTCCAGAGTTGGATGTAGGTCTTCACGAACACCCTCTCCGGATAGATCACGTTGCGGTAGGCCCCGCGCGCCCTGGCCTCCCCCCGCGGGAGGCTGTCGTCGGCCACGGGGACCATGGTCCTGAACGCGGCGTCGATGTCAATAGTGTGCCACGGGGTCGGGATGCTCGCGGCGTTCACCACGCTGTTTGTCTGCAGGAGCATCTTGTCGCTGTTGAAGTTGGGCAGGGGGTGCGCGAACTCTCCTATCCTGGAGTTCCGCAAAAGAGGCACGACGGTCTTGACGAGCTCCGCGGCCGCCGAGTCCTTGGTGAGCCCTATGGGCAGGATGTCCTCCGACCAGGCCTTCCGCGTGAGCTCGAGGACGAATATCAGGACGAGGTAGTCGAGGTCGTCCGCGGTTATCCATCGCTCCGCGTGGTGGGGGCCGGCCTTGACCCTCAGGGGGTGCTCGCTCTTGGGGTTGAACACGTGGTCGGCCACCGCGAGCGCGGCGCTCACGACCCTCTCCCGGTAGTCCTTGACGCCCGCTCTGAGCTTGAACTTCTTGTCCCCCTCTTCGGCGCCCTCCTCGAAGACGTGGTAGGCCGCGTCGAGCTCCCGCAGGTCCTCCCGCAGGATGGGGAGGTGTGACCGGTCGGAGCCCAAGCCGTCGAGTATCTGGGCGAGGGTCCTCTCCTCGCCGTCGAAGAGCGAGAGTATGGCCGCGAACTTCAGGAACTGACTCCGCGGGGACGGTATCTTGAGCTCGGGGTTGGCCACCGAGAGCCTCGCGAGCTCGAGGTCGAAGTTCGTCACCCTCCCGGAGGGCGTCTCCATCCCCTCGAGCACCGAGAGGTGGTCCTGGACGAGGTCGCGGGTGCTCCAGACGAGGTGCGCCACGTCTCCGGCGAGCGGCCTGTCCAGGAGGACGACCTTGAACTGGTCGCCGGAGTCGACCGCCTTGAGCGCGATGTAGTACTCGGCCAGGTGCATCACCGCGTTGGGCAGGCGCTCCGACTCGACGTCTACCTCGGTCCCTGACTCGGTCCTCTGCCCGAACACTGTGGCGGCGTCCTCCTCGGACAGGGGGATCGACGCGGAGACCGCCGCCGAGGACTGTTTCATCGGATACGGGTCGCCCACCTTGATCTCGTCATCCTCGAATCGTAATTCCCCCGAATAGCCAAAAGCGCCAACGTAGAAGACGAGCAGGTCGAGGTGCTGGTCGACGGAGCAGGTTCCGTCGATGGCGACGTACTTCACCTCGTACCTGCCGAAGAACTCCCTGCCTGTCGAGCTGGCGGACTTGTGGTCTATGCCGAACCGCATCAGCCCCTGGATGTCGGGCCCGGCCGAGGCCTTCAGCTCGTCTATCTTGCCCTTGAACGACTTGAGCAGGAACCGCGTGGAACTCCTTACCTCCTGCATGGTCCTTGCCTCGAGCTCTGGGAGGTCGACGGGTCCTGAGGACAAGGCTGGACGATTTCCGGAAGAAACCAATCCGGTTTAAGCTTTGGCGCGCGTTGGGACGTTGGCGCTTTTTAGGTAAACCAGGAGTGATGATTTCAGCCGCAATGAAGACTGTGAAGGTGCTCAAGTTCAGGTACAAGGCCTCAAGCGAACTCGTCTTGCTCTTTGAGGATTTCCGCCTCATGGTCAACGATGCGATACGCATCGCACTCAGGTACGAGGAGCGCGCAGGGGAAAGAGTAAGAAGCAGGTTCGCGCTGATATCGCTCGCCTATCCTCGCCTGAAGGAGTATGGTCTTCACACCAAATACATTCTAAGTGCCTGCGAGGTCGCGTATTCCGCGTACAAAAACAGGAACCGGAAGACCGGCCCATACGCACGAAGGGCGTTCCTTAAGCTCGACAACCAGGCGTATAGACTCGATTACCTGCTGCTCAGGATACCAACTGCCGCCTTAACATTCATTCACCTGACTCTGAGCGGTTCGAACTATCATCTCTCCTTTCTCGCAGACGAGAATCTCAAGCGTTGCTCGGTCACAATCACTCCGTCTCACGTCGTCATCGCTTTCTCGAGAGAGGTCGAGGCGGTCGAACGAGTCGGCAATGTCGGCGTCGATGTCAACGAGAGGAACGTCACTTGGTCTGACTCGGCTGGACGAACGAGAAAGGAGGACACCTCGGAAGTGGCGGAAATCAAGGCACGCTATAGGGAGGCGAGGGCGAAGATCGCCAAGAGAACGCAGAATGACAGGAGGACTCAGCGAACGCTTCTCGCCAAGTATGGGAGGAGGGAGAGAGACAGGACGGTCCAGGTACTCCATCGGGCAAGCAAGAGGCTTGTCGAGCATGCAGCGAGCAACAGATTCGGAATCGTTATGGAAAGGCTCCGTGGAATCCGGAAGCTCTACAGGAAGGGGAACGGACAGGGAAGGAACTACCGAGGGAGGATGAACTCGTGGATGTTCTGCGAGTTCCAGAAGCAGGTGGAGTACAAGGCAGCGTGGCTCGGCGTGCCGGTCATCTACGTCAATCCGAGTGGTACGTCCCGGAGATGCCCGGAGTGTGGCTCTCGACTAGTAGGAGTCGAAGGACGCTTGCTGAGATGTCCTTGGTGCAACAAGACAGGCGATAGGGACGTGATAGCCTCCAAGAATATAATGATGGCCTGCGTGGTTCCGCAGGTTCGGCCTAGCACGTGAAGTTGTGATGGGGAACGAGACGAGGACTCCAACCCCGGAGCAGATGCTCGGAAGGGGCGTCTCCCGAAGATGCCCCAGAACCTAAGCTTTGGTTCTCTTAGAAGAGGCCTTCTTCTTTGTCGTCGTCGTCTTCTTCTTGGAACGGAAGACGAACTTGAGCAAGGGCTCGCTCATGCCCATCACGTCCTTTGTCGAGATGATTCCCACGGGCGTCCCGTTCTTCTCAATCACCGGGAGATGCCTAACATTCTCCTTCATCATCCTCTCGACCGCCGTGAGGACGCTCTCGTTGGGAGTGGCCATGATAGACGTCTTCGACATGATACCAGATACGGGGACCTGTCGGCCGACCAGCGACTTGGTCACGGCGAAGATTATGTCGCTCGCCGTTATTATGCCGGCCATCTTGCCTTCCTTGTCGACCACTATGACGCTCCCGATTCTCTTCTCCCACATCGTCGAGGCCGCCTGGTCTATGGTCGTGTCTTCGTTGACGACGATGGCTGGCGCCTCCATGAAGTCCTTTACCCTTGCACTGAGATGCTCGGGATTCTTCGACAAGAGCAGCGACGCGCTGATTTTGTCCCATATAACGGTTAGTCCTTGCTGACTCGCTGCGAGCGTAATCTATCTAGCCGGCTCAGGCCGACCGGGCCTAAAGATGCGATCCCAGGGAGTCCTCGGGTTCGTCCTGGTGCTCGCGGGGCTCGCCCTGCTTTACGTCCTGCGAGGAGTCTTCGTCGACCTCGTCCTTCTGGTGCTCGGCTTCCTGAGTATCCTGCTCGACCTCGTGCTGGTCGCGGGAGGGCTCGCAACGAGCTTCTGGTCTCGACGCCGCTGGTGAGGCCGTTAGGTCACGCGCTTCGCGACGTCCATCCTGCTGAAGTAGGCGAGCGAGATGAGTACGGCGGCGAGGACGTAGGCCGCTATCAGGGCTGCCGACAGGGGGATCGACGACTCCACCGGAGTCGCCCCGCCAATGCGGAAGAGCGTGAGGACGGTGCCGGGGAAGTTTGGCTCGGCGAGCAGGAGTGGGAGCGAGTCAACGGGGGACGTCGGGAGGTAGAGGCTCGCCACCTTGTAGACGTTGTCACCGGTCAGGCTGTAGATCAGGGTGAGGTAGATCACGATTATCTCGCTCGTGAAGAAGACCGCGGAGGAGAGGATGTAGGAGAGGGACGACCTCCTCATCAGCTCCCCGACCATGAACGCGAAGGAGTAGAAGACGAGGGCGGAGAAGATCTGGGAAGCGAGCGTCAGCGGCAGGATCTGGAGCTCGACCTGAGGGCCGAAGACGAACGTCGCCGAGGCGATGCTAAGCAAGGCGTTGAGGATTACGACGCCTATGAGTAGCGCATAGCCTCCGAGGAACTTCCCGAAGAAGTACTCCTGCCTGGAGACCGGCTTCGAGAGCAAGACCTCCGCCGTGCCCTGCTCGTACTCCTCGGACATCGAGCCGGCCGCTATCAGCAGCGCGATGAACTGGAGGAAGAAGGCCTGCGGCACGAAGACTCCCACGATCCAGAGGTAGGGGTGGATCGGCGGAGGGACGAGGGCGGTGTGGGTCGAGGCGAGGGCGTAGTAAGGGGCCGTGTCGATCAGGATGGTGAGGGCCACGATGGCGAGGACCTTCTTGCGCGCGACGGCGCGCCTGATCTCGTAGCGCGCGAAGGTCAGCACCCGGGCGAGCCTCATTGTGTCGGCGTCCCCCTTATCGCGTTGATGTAGGCCTCGTCCAGCTCGCTCCTCGAGTAGCCCAGGCCGACAAGCTTCGCCCCGGACTCTACGACGAGCCTCGAGATCTCAGCCCGCGGGTCAGAGTTGGTCTCCACCTCGACGAGGATGCCCCCTGTGGTCGCGGTGACGCGCCTCACCCCGCTCAAGGATGAGACGCGACCGAAGAGCGGACTGCCCGAGGCGGCGGCGGTCGGCGCGTCTTCGATCTCCACCAAGACGTTCCTCGAGCTCAGGCGCTCGCGGATGAAGGCCTGGATCCCGCCCCTGAACAGGATCCTCCCGGAGTGTATGACGACGAGGCTGGAGCAGAGCGACTCGACCTCGGAGAGTATGTGGGAGGACATCACGATGGTCCCCCCGTCCCTGACGAACTCCCTGAAGATGGACCGGAACTGGACTACCCCCGCGGGGTCTATCCCTATCATGGGCTCGTCGAGGATGAGCACCTTCGGAGTACCCATCATGGCCTGCGCGACGCTCAGCCTCTGGACCATGCCCTTGCTGAGCTTGGCGATCTTGTAGTCCTGGTACTGGATCAGGCCGACGTCCTCCAGCAGGACCGGGAGCTGGTCGTCAGTCTCCTTGCGTCTGAGCCCGAGCTCCTTCGCGGTGAGCTTGAGGAGCTCCTTCGGCGTCAGGAAGGACTGGAGGTTCGGTAGCTCCGGCGAGTAGCCCACCAGCTCGAGGGCGCGGACGTGGTCTCGGAGGGGATCTCTCTGCATGAGCCTCACCGTCCCCGAGGTCGGCTTGATCAGCCCGAGAAGCATCCTTATCGTCGTGGACTTGCCGGAGCCGTTGGGACCGAGGAACCCGACGATCTCCCCTCTAGCGACCGAGAAGGTGACCGGGCCGATCTCCCTGGGGCCGTAGTCCTTGACGGCCTGTTCGAAGCTGATTACCGCTTCTAGAGTCGTCGCTCTCTCATCCACCAGAGGGTTTGCTCGCGAGGTCGTGGTTGCTGGCCGGTTCGTCCGTCAATCTACCCAGTGGTCTGGGTTCGAAGGCCCGGCAGGCGCCTGCTTTCTCTTCATCCTTACCCCTAACGAAAGCGCCACCGCGCCCACCGCCAGGGAGAGCCCCACACCCGCAGAGGCTGCCTGCAGTGCGGGAGCCGCGGCTGCCCCGCTCAGCGCGAGCGAAGTCGCGGTCAAAGTGGCCGCGACGCTGGTGCTGTTGGCCTGGGCAGTGGCCGAGTATACGAGGTCGGACGGGAAGGCGGAGACGGTGCCGGTGATGGTCTGCGACCCGTTGGCCGAGCCGACGTTCGCCGAGAACGCGTAGTCCGTCAGGGTGTAGGAGCTACCCTGGAAGGTCACCTGCGAGGTCCCCTGCTGGGAGATCGTCGCCGAGACCGTGTAGGACGAGTTCGAATAGCTGTAGCTCTGGTTCGAGATGGCCGGCAGGTAGGGGAAGAGCGTCAGGGAGGAGTTGACGACGTGCGAGTAGGTGAGATTGGTTTGGGTCCCCTGCACAGTCAGAAAGACGATCGACTCGCCCACGCTCGAGCTCGGCGTGACGCTCTCGTTCACTGAGGCGGCCCGCGTGGTGCCGTTCTGGGTCACCTGGACGCTGTAAGCGACGTAACCGGAAGAAGGCGAGGCGGAGGTGGTCGTGCTCGCTGCCTGCGCGAGTGGCACTAGGGCAAGCAGGGAAACGGATGCGAGCACCAGGGCCAAGCTGAGCTTCAAACTAGGAAAGTATGCGTGTCGCTCCTTGATAAGGGTTGTTGATGCCAGCGAAGGTTCCTCCCATGTCGTCGTAGTCTGCATATTTATGCTGGACGGGCACTCTCCCATTCGCTCTCTCGGAGCATTGTGGCTTTCGCGATAGCCTGCGGCCCAACCTGCTTCACGCGCTCTATGGCGCAAGAAC
>Ga0307374_10001163_pt1 | contig 49589 bp, 29 predicted proteins | sample OX3MG_FD_202532 | JGI IMG/M metagenome (GOLD analysis project Ga0307374, IMG submission 202532) | Soil microbial communities from Risofladan, Vaasa, Finland - OX-3 | ecosystem: Environmental > Terrestrial > Soil > Coastal area > Acid sulfate soil | place: Finland: Risofladan, Vaasa | collected...
CCCCACGCGCATTGCAGCCCGAACAACGCGTGGGGCTCGCGCCCCACCCTACCGACGCGCCCGAGGACGCCCCATGAAATTCAACCCCCGCAAAACAACCTGCTGTCCGGGACGCCTGGCCTCGCCCCTCACGCGGCGCGAGGCGCTGGCAACGGCGGCCAACGGCTTTGGCCTGGTGGCGCTGGCCGGGCTCTTGTCGGAAACTTCGCCCGCGGCTGGCGCGGCGCCGCCAGGCGAACCGCCCTTGCCGGCGCCCCACTTTCCGCCGCGGGCGAAGCGCGTGATCTTCTGCTTCATGGATGGCGGCGTGTCGCACGTCGATTCGTTCGATCCAAAACCAAAGCTCGACGGACTCGATGGCAAGCCGTTCACCGCATCGAAAAACCCGACGGCCAACGGCAACCGCCAATGGCTCAAAAGCCCCTGGGCTTTCAAGCGGCGCGGCGAGTCGGGCTTGCCGGTGAGCGATCTGTTTCCGCACATCGCCGGGTGCGCCGACGACTTGGCGGTGATTCGCTCGATGAAGGCCGATCTGCCGATCCATTCGACCGGCGTGCTGCGGCTGCACACCGGCTCGAACAACGCGGGCCGGCCCAGCTTCGGCTCGTGGACCACCTACGGCCTGGGCAGCGAAAACCGCAACCTGCCCGGCTTCGTCGTGCTCAGTTTCGGCGTCGTGCCGTGCGGCGGGCTGGAGAATTTCTCCAACGGCTTCCTGCCGGCCAGCCACCAGGCCACGCTGCTAAAGGCCGACGGCACGCCGATCGACAACATCGTGCCGGCCGACCGCGACGGCCGCGTGCAGCAAGCCAAGCTCGAACTGCTCATCGCCCAGGACCGCTCGTTCTCGCGTTCGCTCGGCGCCGATGACGGCGTCGAAGGTGCGATCAAGAATTACGAGATGGCCTATCGCATGCAGTCGCTGGCGCCCGACGTGCTCGACCTGAGCCGCGAAACGGCCGCCACGCACCAGCTTTACGGCATCGACAGCGACGTGCCCTCGAAGCGGCTCTACGGCATCCAGTGCTTGCGGGCAAGGCGGCTCGTCGAGAGCGGCGTGCGGTTCGTCGAAATCTGCTGCCCGCCCGGCGCCTCGAACGGAACCTGGGACCAGCACGGCAATCTCAAGGCCGGGCACGAGAAGAACGCGCTCGACACCGACCAGGCCATCGCCGGCTTGATCCGCGACCTGAAGGCCCGCGGCCTGTTCGACGAGACGCTGATCGTCTGGGCCGGCGAGTTCGGCCGCACGCCCCATTCCGCCGGCCGCGACGGCCGCGACCATCACCCCGAGGGTTTCACCGTCTGGCTCGCCGGCGGCGGCGCCAAGGGGGGCGTCGTCTACGGCGCCACCGACGAACTGGGCATGCAGGCCGTCGAGAACGTCTGCACGATCCACGACCTGCACGCCACGATCCTGCACCTCATGGGCATCGATCACGAGCGTCTCACCTACCGTTCCAGCGGCCGCGACTTTCGGCTGACCGACGTGCATGGAAGAGTGGTGCGAGAAGTGCTGGCTTGACCATTCGTAGGGTGGGCACTGCCCACCATGAGGCGCCGAAGCGCGCAATCTTTCGCTGGCAACGAACGGCGAGTGAGCACGGCCGCTTTGCCTCGTTGCGATGGCCACTGCGTTGGTTCATAGCGACGGCAAAGAGTCGCGGCCAGTTCTGGTGGGCAGTGCCCACCCTACGCTACTGCACGGGAGTTCGCTGTCTTGTTGACGCATGTCTCAGACTGCCGATCACTCACTGGAAGAAATGTTGGAGCTTCGTCTTGGTCGATAAGAGTTGGTGCACCTAGAACCGGCTAATAGCCGGCGCAGCGCTAACCGTGCCAAAGTCCGCGAGCGTACGGGCGCTTCATGGCGCGGCCGACGTTCGCGCATGGTCCAATAGCGGAACGCGAAGAAACTGAGCGAGCTGCGCGGCGTCGGCGCTCAGAGCGGCGGAATCGCCGTGCGAGATGATCGGCAGACGCTCGCCCGCCTGGTCTCGGAATACGACGTTCAGTTCGTAGGCGATGAACTCCGCGCCGGTCACGGAACTCGAACAAATCTGCACTGCTGCGATGCAATCGATCGGGCAGCTTTCGGAACGATGCAGGAAGGCAAGCAGGTTCCGTTCGCGTACGGTCAAGTGTGTGCGGTTGAAGGTTACTTCATAGCGACTTACCGAAACGGCCTGAGCGACAAGCATGAGAAGGAATGATACTGTGAATAAAATGGCTGAGATGATTGGCCAACCGTAATTGTTCGAGTATTTGGCCAGCACTGCGATGAAAACGTTGGCGGCCATCGCGCCGAGGAAAACATGCACTGGAAAGCGTCGTCGAGATCGCGTGGGCAGAAACGCCGCATGATCGGCGTCCGAAAACGCAAGTCGATAATTGACTTGCAACGACGACATGAAGCCCAGTGGCGTCTTCGGCACGACGAGTTCGCTGCCTTCCGGCAACGCGAGGCGGACGATGGTCTGGTCGTCGGGCTTCATTCGCTGGGCCAGGCAGGAATACACGGAGCGGAGATCGCTGTCGCGCTCGACTGCGGCGACGTTGATTGCGCGGGCCGCGGGATCCTCGTGGTGCAGCGATAGGACCACGACGCCGGTTGGCAAACTCGATTGGTCGTCTGCCACGGCAAGGCGTACCGAGAGTTCGTCCAAGTTCGTTCGGACTCGGGTCACGAAGGGAACCGCACCTTGTACGATTCGAATCTGCCCCGGAAACGTGCTTCCTCCGCAGTCGATCCGATTTGCCCGAGCGAGCACAAGGACCGAGATCGCCAAGAAACCGAGCGAAACTCCCGCGACGAGATCGTGCGGAAAGAACATCCCCGGGGGCAGGGGAGGAATCAACCGCCAAAGACCGGGGTGGACGGCCACGGCGACACCTGCGCCGCCCAGTGCAATGCCGAGAAGCGCGAAGAGGAAACGCAAACGCGCGCGCGTCAGCACGATGGTTTCGCCGTGCGTGACGAGCCTCGGCGTTCCGGTGAAGAGCGGAAGCCTGCGCGTCCTGTGTGCGATGCGGTTCCAGGCGGCGCAGAGGCGACGATGGTCGACCGAAGAGGGCGGGTCGGATCGCATGGCCACGGTCCTCCTGCAAGCGTCACGTTTCGAAGCGTCGGCGCCGCAACAGCGTTTCGAACAGGCGCTATGTCATTCGCGTATCACTGCGCTTTGCGGCCGCGCCATCGGCGCGGCGTTCGTCCGTGGACTCTCGCATCCTTGCAATACGATCGAAATCAGCCATTCTGACGCGTCGATATTTTACGATCGCGCAGGTTCCAACGAGGAATACAATCGCGCCGACGGCAAACGTCGCCAATCCTACGAACATTTTCTTCTCGGCAAGTCGGACGCACGAAAGGCGAAGGACCGCGGTTCGCACTTCTGCGATGAAATATAAGTCTCCGCGGCAAGCCGAGCAATGCCCGCTCTGGGCGTGAAAACGCCGCTCGATTCCGTCTCAGCCCCACGCGACCCAGCCGAGGGCGGCGAGATAATAAATCGCCAGCAGCAACCACCAGGCGATTTGCGCGACCATCGGCGGCCCCTTGAAGAGCATTAAGGCTGCCATGCCGATCACGGTCGCCAACCCGGTGACGCCGACGAACAAGCCGAGCGGCAACAAACGTCCGAGCGCGAATACGACCGCCGCAAACGTGACGAGGGCGAACATGCCCGTTAGCGTAAAGCGGCGATCATCATCCAGCCGGTTCGCTTCCAGCGCGTTCCGCATCGCCAGCTTGGCCGCGGAATAGAGCCGCTCCTTCTTCAGACGCCGCAAAACCGGCTCCTCGGCCGGCGCGACCGCAAGCGACTCGCTCTCGGTCGCACTCGGCTCGGGAAGGTCGTCCGACATTGGCGCTTACCTCTAACTGAAGAGACCCGCGGCCGCCTCGCCGCGACGGCCGGTCGCTGGCGATGGCTGCTTTGGCAACCGTCATTATCGCGATCGAGTAGCCGTAGCATAACTGCAATCGTTCCGCGCCGCTTTGCCGGGTTATGCTGAAGCATAACCTACGCCCGCTTTTCGCTCCGCGAAAAGACGCCTTTTCGCGGAGCGAAAAGCGACAATGGCGGATGCGTTCGAGAAGCTGCTGGGCCGTTTCGTGGTCGCGGCCCGCGGCGCGGGCGAGTTCGGCCTCGGTCGGCACGAGCGAGTAAAAGGGTCCAGGAACCGAAACGCTTTGGTCTGAGCAACGGAGCACGTGCAGTGTCATCTCGCGGCGGCTTGGTCCGTGAGGCTGCGGAGACGATCGATTTCTGGTAAGCACACGCGAGCCTAAGCAAGCCGCCGGCGCGTTAGCCTCGGTTTGCCGGCCGGTTCGAGGGGAGCGAAAAAGCATGATTTATACGCCCCACGAAATGATAAACCGCCGCGACGCAAGAAAACGGCCAAAACCTCGGCCCGCAGGCGAAAACGCCGATGCCGGCGATTTATCGATATGCGTCGAATCGGGCGCCAAACCGGCGGTGATCGGGCATAAAAGGCCCTGTTTTAGGCGCCCCCGCGAGGCCCCGGCGCGGCGCGAACCACGTGTTTTCTCGGAGAATTTCGCGATGCGGCGCCGATTCGAACGCGCGCTCGTGCAGCGATATAAATGAATCGGCCAAAATATAAATCACCGCGCCCGAGAGGCCCCGCGGTCGGCGGCTTGTCGGCCGCATGGCGTCAACGAGAAAATCGTCGGTCATCAATTCCGTAGACAAGTTGGCCAGCGCAATCCACGCCGCGATGCCGACCAAGACGAGAAGCGTCAGGAGCCGCGCGCGACGCAGCGAGAATTCTTCGGATTGCGGACTCATGGCCGTTTGCTCGCCCCCGTCGAGCGCCGCGACAGGAAGTACCGCGGTCCATTGTAGCGCCGCACCGGCGCCGCCCGCCAGCACGCCCCGCCTCAAAGTCTAGCATCGCGCCGTTGCCGATGCTCCGGCTGTTGCAACTAGCCGCCGCCGCTTCCGGGATGGTAGAATTGATCCCGAAGCGAAGACGTTGACCGAACGCCGACGCGCCGCGGAACCTCGGGTCTTCGCCGAAACGGACACGGTCGTGCTGCCCGAGATCATTCCGGGTTTGCAGTTGGCTTTGAAAGACGTGTTTCGCTCGTAGCGCGGCGTCAGGCGTGATTGGACGGGCGCCGCCGTCGCGCGAAGCGCTTCCATCCGAAATCAGATTTGCCGAGACGTTGTTTCGCTCTGCTGCGGCAGGGAGAATAACCCGTAAGCCGCATGCCCGCGCTCCCTGGCCTACCGTTCATAGAGCCAGCGCTGCATAAACGTCTGCATTTCGGAGGGATCGCCGTTGGACCAGGGAGGTTCCAGGTCGATCCGCTTCTCGAACTCATCGTCATTGCCGTCGATGACGATGCCGGGATGCGACTGCCGCAGGGCTTCGATGGCGCGACGGATGCGATCGAGTTCGCTGGGGGCCACAGCCAATTCTTGACCATTGTCGAGCGTCAGCGAGGCCGAACGGTCGCCGTCTACTTGCCAAATCGCAATCCAGATCGCAATGTGGACCTTCCTGAGATGCTTGAGCCCAACGAGCGCTTCAAACCCAGCCGCCGTGGCAATTTGCGCATCGATCGCCACTTCTTCCAGCGATTCGAGCGGCGCCAACTTTGCCAGGCCGGCGTCGCTGACCGAGGTCAAGCTCAGGTGCAGCGACTTGAGCCGATCGAAGCCAGCCAACCGGCCAAGATCTTCGTCGCCGACCGGCGTATTGTGCAAGTCCAGCTCTTCAAGCCGCGGCAGCACGGGGAGACGGCCGAGCACGCGAGGGCCGCGGTCGCTCTCGCGATCGTCGAATTCCTCGGCGGCTCGGTCATTGAACAGGTAGATGTCGAGCGCGAGCGTTTTCAAATTCGTCAGATCGGAAAGGCAGGCCAGATCGCGGCTGCTGTCCGTCGAAATGCTCAAGCGGAGCCGCTCCAGCCGAGTCAGTTTGCCGATGGCCGCGAGGTACTCGTGCGCGGCATTCGAAGTGCTTTGTGGATATTCATCCAAATTACGGAGCCGATAGTCGCCCCGGCACTGGAAGTTCAGCATTCGCAATTGTTGCATCTCGCCCAAGATGGCGGTCATCTCGGGAATCAATTCGCGCGGCGAATGGGGATCAGTGTCGGGTTCGAGGTCGAGAAATCGCAAGCTGGGCAATCGTGCCAATCGCTTGAAAAGCTCTCGGTTTTCCTCCGGTTCATTATTGCTATACAGCGTAGCCACTCGAACGCCGACGATGTGCCGGCAAAGACGGTCCGCCCCAATCACGCCCAGCCATTTCGGCCCCCTGCGCTCGACATAGACGCCATCCTCTTCAAAACCAGACCAGTCGCCGAGCGAGTCATCGTCATAGCCCTGAAGCTGGGCGAGCCACTCGACGAACGCGTCCTGTTTGTCGGCCCGGTCGCGGGCGGCGACGTACCACCCGCAAAGCGCGGCCGTCAGGGCAACTCCAGCCAGCATCGTCCGCAGACTGAAACGCAACCGCGGCGGATAGCGGCGCGTCAACCGTTCCCAGGCGAAGGCCGTCGCGGCCAACATCGTAAGCCAGAGCGCCAGGTTGCCAGCCAGCGCGGCCGCGCTGTAGTCCGATTCTTCATAGGGGGGAGCCAATCCCGGAAACCCGATGTAGACGCGCCAGTACCAGATCAACGGCCAACCGTAGTTTGAATATTCCGCAAGTGACCGAGGTCCCGGTGAAACGTCGAAGCTCAAGTTCACGAGGACGATCAGCGCCAAGACGAGCGCCAATGCGAGGAGCGTCGTAATTCGCGGCCGCCAGCGGAGCCGAGGCCGATACCGGCGCAGCAGCCACCAGCAGGCCGCCGCCGCGACCGCCAGCATCACGCCCCACATCGCCGCATTGGCAGCCAGATGCGTGCCGCTGTACCGCGACACGGGCCATTGAGACGTCACGGGGAACCGTGACGCCGAACTTTGGATCCTGGTCCGCCAATACCAATTGAGCGGCCAGCCGAAGGCGCGCTGGGCGGGTTTCCCCTTGAACACGGTTTCGCTGAGGAATTCAACGGTCAGCGGTTCCGACGACAAGTTGGCCAGGGCGATGGCCGCCGCGACGACCATCAGGACGAGAAGCGTCAGGAGCCGCGCGCGACGCAACGAGAATTCTTCGGATTGCGGACTCATGGCCGTTTGCTCGCCCCCGTGCAGCGCCGCGACAGAAAGTACCGCGGTCCATTGTAGCGCGCCGCCGGCGCCCCTTGCCAGCACGCCCCGCTCGCCGCGAGAACTTTATCGCCAGCCCGGCCAAGCCAATTTGACGCTATCCTGGCCAAAGTTTGCGCGCCTAGGCTGCGATGCCGAATTGAAGCTGCGGCAGGAGAAACAAGGCCCAACCATGCCAAGATGGCCAACGGCTATGGATGTCTTGGCGAAGATGGCCAAGCTTGGCTCGACGGCAAGGCGCCAATCGGAGCCTGAGAGCCAGGATGATCCCCCAAGGCGGCCAACCACGCCGGTTGTCTTGGCCATCTTGGCCATCTTGGCCATCTTGGCCAGCCTGGCCAGCCTGGACGCCCGAGTAGCCATCATGCCGGGTACGGGCAGCAGAAAAAGATCCCAAGGTGGCCAACTGCGCGTGTCGTCTTGGCCATCTTGGCCAGCTTCGCCGCCGGCGTTGGCAGATGGGCCAGACGGCATGGTGCTGTTGCTACTGAACCTTAAATACGTGAGACGGCGGCGGCGTTCCCACCGCTTGCACCAAGGTAGCGGCTTCGCCGCGCTACACCTCACGCGGGCGCCAACGAGACGCTTGGGCGGCATGTGGGGCGGCCTTCCAGGCCGTCGATGGCCGGCGGGTGAGGAAGGCCGCCCCACGACCAACGCACGTCTCATTCTTAGCCGGGCACAGTATATGTCGTTTCCGGCGGACCTGCCGGCCGTGACTGCACCCCGCCATGCCGGCGGGGTTTCGCAATCGCTTCCCCAAAAAAGGGCGTATTCTGCCGGACGTCCCTGTGCTGCACGCGGGCTCAATCTTCGCTGGTCTGCTGGTTGAAATACTCGTCCGAAGCCACGAAGCCGGCCACGACTTGCTCGTTGCTAAGGCCGTTGTGGAAGTCGTTGACCCAGCCGTCCACTTCGCTTTGACTCGGCTGACGGCCCAGGAACGTGAGATAGTCGTTTTGGACCGTGGCGCCTTCCCGTTCGGCGCTGGCGGCGAAGCCGGCCGCCACCTGCGAGCGGTTGCTGCCGTGGGCCAACACATTCTCCCAGTACGCTTCGCCTGCGGCATCGGGCGCGCGGCCCAGCAGATCGAAGTACATCTCGTCGACCCAAGCGCGGTTGGCGCCTCCGGAGTGATTGAAGAATTCGGCCGAACCGATGAAGGCGGCTTCCAACTGTTCGTCGGACAGCCCGCTGCGCATCAGCACGAGCCAGAAGTTCAAGCCCCCTGCGTCGGCGCCGCGGCCCAGGTAGTCCTGGTAAGCCAGTTGGATGCGGTCCTCGTAATACTCGTCCGAGTGAGTCAGCACCTGGGTGATCGTGCTGCGCGGGACGCCTTGCTGCAACAGGCTTGTAAAGGCGGCTTCGGCGGCCGGATCGGCGTCGCGGCCGAGGATGTCCTCGAAGGCTTGCGAGACGAACAGGCCGTCGTCGTCGGCGTGTCCGTTGCCGGCCAGGGAGTGGATCGTCGTCGTGGCGCCGCCTTCGTCGCTGACGGCGACCGTAACCACGAACGTGCTGGGATGGCCGTACACGTGCGAGCCGCTGACGCTGAACGCTCCGCCGCCCAACGAAGCGATCGTGCCCGCGGAAGTCGTGCCGTCGCCCCAATCGATCGTCGCCGAATAGTTGCCGAGCGATTCGGCGCCGCCCGTGTCGGTGAACGAGCCGACGACGACGCCGTGCCGCGTCTGGCCCGGCGCCGAGAGGAAGTGCGCGCCGCTGCCGAAGAGCGGCGCGTCGGCCACCGTGACGGCGTCTTGGGCCGTGATCGTGTTGCCGCTGTTGTCGTGGATCGTCACCTTGACGGTCTGCGTCCCTTCCTCGGCGTACAGGTGCGACCCGCCGACTACAAAACCGCCCGCGCCGCTGGCCGCGACCGTGCCGCTGGTGGTCGTGCCGTCGCCCCAATCGATGCTGGCCGTGAAGTCGCCGGCCGCGGCGCTCGGCGAAGTGGCCGTGAAGGCGGCGACTCCGCCAGAAAACTGCTGGCCTTCGGTCGCTGAAAAGTTGCCGCTGGTCGCCGCCAGCGGGCTGGCGCCGGCCGTCTGCAACATGCCGAACAGGCCGTGCTCGCCGCTGTTGGGTCCGGCGACGGAACTGCTCGCCAGGTCGAAGTCGCCGTTTCCGTAGACGTTCAAGTCGCCCGCGACCAATTGCGCGACGATGCCGTTGGCCGCATCGCCCTGCACGAACAGTTGACCGTTGCCGGAGATGTTGACCGTTGCGGCGGCGGCGTAAACCGTGCCCGTCAGGTTCACGAAGCCGTTGCCCGCGATCCGGATCGGAGCGTTGGAACCGCGGCTCTCGAACAACACGATGCCGCGATAGGTTCCGCTGGTCATCGCCGAGAGGCTCACGCTGCCGCGTCCGGTGACGCTGACGCCGTCGTCGTCGCCTTGAGCTGCATCGTAGATCATGACGCCGTTGCCGAGCAGTTTGCCCAGGCCCGTCACCGCCAGCCCGCCTCCTTGCAAATAGTAAATGCCCGGTTGCAGCGTGACCGTCGCGCGTCCGGAAACGTGGATGCCGCCCACGTACGTGCCGGGCTGCAAGGAGATATTATCTTTGCCCGCCGCGTGAACTGCCGAGAACGTCTGCGACGGGACCGCGGGCGCCGGCAGCGAGGCCAACGGATCGCTCAAGGGCGCCACGCCGGCGTCGATCGTGCCCGAGATCGAGCCGCCGCCCAGGGTCGACACGCCCGGCGTCCCCGTGACGTCGATCTCCGAGGCCGCGATGCGGCCGTTGCCGATGGCCACCACCGCCGAGGCGTTGTTGGAATCGACCACGATCTCGCCTCCGCCCGTGACGTTCACGGCGCCGTTGCCGACGGCCGTTAGCGCGCCTTGGCCCGACGAATCGAGCAGCGCCACGGCGACGCTCTCGGGCGGATTGCTCGCGGCGCCCGGTTCGGCGGTAAAAAACAGCGCGTTGGCGTCGCCGGCCGTGGCGCCGTTGCCGAACGACAAGCCGCGCAGCCCGCCGATCGAAATCGGGTTGCCGCTGGTGTCGGCGAGTTGCCCGAGGTAATTACCGGTCGAGGGATCGAAGGCGCTGATTTTGCCGTCGCCGAAGTTGGCCGCGAGCAGATCGTTGGCGTAGGTTCCGAAGCTCGCCGGCGCCATCGCCAGGCCCCACGGCGCATTGAGATGGCTGTCGGTGCTGAATTCTTTGACGAACGTGCCGTCGGTGTTGTAGACGTCGACGATGCCGCCCGTCGATCGCGGCGTGAAGAAGCTGGCGCCGCTGCCGCCCCCTTCCTCGCCCGCGTTCTGCTGGAAGGCATAGGTCACATACAACTGTCCGCCGATCAATTGAACGTTGAACGGCGCATAGCCGGCGGGCAAGCTGCCGTCGGCGAACGAGCCGGCGAGGGTCGTCTGGTGGAAGCTGCCGTCGAAGACGTCGATCTTGCCGTTCTGAAAGTCGGCGGCGTAGAGATAGTTGTGGCCGCCGCTGGCGCCGATCGCCAGCCCGGTGAAATCGGCGCCTGCCACGCTTGCCGCACTGACGGCTTGCCCCGCTGGCGAGAGCGATGAGTTCCAGGCCGCCAACTGGCCGGTTTGCGCGGCGAAAATATAAGCGGCCGGCCCGCTGGAACCGCCGCTCGAATTCGTGATATTGAAGTCCGTGGTCGTGTTGATGACGTCCGCCGTGGGAAAACCGCCAGGAACGCTGATCGTGGGCGCGGCGGCCGAGAAAGCGCTGCCGCCGACCAGCCCCGCGTATTGAGTGGCCGTCGCCGAGCCGTTGCTGGCCACCACGAAATTGCCGCTCGCGGCGCCGACGACGACGCCCCACGGATTGACCAGGTTGGGGTCTTGCAACAGCGCGGCGCCCGCCTGATCGGCGACCAGGTCCGTTTGCACATATCCGGTCAGCAATTGACGCGGCTCAAGCGGTTCCACGCGTCTGACAATGCTGAGGATCTTGCGGTTGGCGCGGCGTGCGCGTAAGCGGGCGAGTTGCGGAACGAGCTTCCACATGGCAGTGATACTCCCGATACGGTGTAACTGACTATCCCTTGAAAGGGCAGCCTTTGCGCCCTCGATTCGACGAACCCCCTGCCAGCAAGCGGCGTGCCTGCGCGGCGGGACGGACAGGACGCTGGAATTCTTCCCAGTTTGCGCGTCCTTGCCAAGCTCCGCGGAAGGTAGTCTTTCTGGTCGCCCAGCGGCCAAGCTGGCAGTTTGAAGCCCTATTCCGATAATCCGGAAGATCGCTGGCCGCGCGCCGGCTGTCGTCCCCGCCCTACCTTCCTTTGCATCGGATCCAACGTCAGAACCGCTTTAAAGCTCGGGGCTGATCGGTCAGCCGCTCCCCCCATCCTGGTTGGCAGATCCGCAATTGGCAGCCTTATCGCGGACTCCTTATAATCGCGCTAGGATCCCAACCAGGCCGTCGGCCAAGCGTCCAGGCGACGCCTTCCAGGCGGCCCCCTCTTTCGAATAGCTCAGCATCACCAGGAGGTGCATGATGGCGACGGCGACGAAAAGCGTGGCGGAACCGCAGATCAAGCAAACGGAATGTTTCATCGGCGGGCGATGGGTCCCCGCTGCCAGCGGCAAGACGTTCGAAACGATCAACCCGGCGACTGAAGAAGTGCTGGCCCAGGTGGCCGAAGGCGACGCCGAAGACGTCGACGCCGCAGCGGCCGCGGCCCGCGATGCGCTGGAAAATGGCCCCTGGGGCAAGATGGACGCTCGCGATCGCGGCCGCTTGATGTACAAGCTGGCCGATCTGATCGAAGAGGAACTCGACGATCTAGCCGCGCTCGAAACGCTCGACAACGGCAAGCCGGTGCGCGACGCCAAGGCCGCCGACCTACCGCTGGCCATCGATTGCTTGCGATACTACGCCGGCTACGCCGACAAGATTCACGGCCAGACGATCCCCGTCCGCGGCAATTACTTTACCTACACGCGGCGCGAGCCGGTCGGCGTGGTCGGGCAGATCATCCCTTGGAATTTTCCAATTCTGATGGCCTGCTGGAAGTGGGGCCCGGCCTTGGCCGCCGGCTGCACGATCGTGATGAAGCCGGCCGAGCAGACGCCGCTGACTTGCCTGCGGCTGGCGCGATTGGCGCAGAAGGCCGGCATCCCTGATGGGGTGATCAACGTCATTCCTGGCTACGGGCCGACGGCTGGCGCCTCGATCGTCAAGCATCCGCAGATCGACAAGGTGGCCTTCACGGGCGAGCACCGCACGGCGCAGATCATCATGCGCGACGCCTCGCAGACGCTCAAACGGCTGACCTTCGAGCTGGGCGGCAAGAGCCCCAACGTCGTGTTCGCCGACGCCGACCTGGACGCAGCCGCCGTCGGTTCGCACTTCGCCCTGTACTTCAACCAGGGCCAATGCTGCTGCGCGGGCAGCCGCCTGTTCGTCGAAGAGAAAGTGTACGACAAGTTTGTCGACAAGCTGGTGGCGATGAACAAGGGCCGCAAGCTCGGCAACCCGCTCGATCCGAGCACCGAGCAAGGCCCCCAGGTCGATCAGGCGCAGTTCGACAAGATCATGCACTACATCGACCTGGGCAAGAAAGAAGGCGCGGCGTGCCTGTCGGGCGGCAAACGGTTCGGCCAGCGAGGCTATTTCATCGAGCCCACGCTGTTCGCGAACGTGAACGATGAAATGTCGATCGCCAAGGACGAAATCTTCGGCCCGGTGCTGTCGGTGTTGAAGTTCAAGGACTTGGATGAAATCGTCGAGCGGGCCAACAACACCTGCTACGGCCTGGCCGCCGGCGTCTGGACGCGCGACGTTTCGAAGGCCCATCACTTGGCCGCCAAGATCAAGGCCGGCACGGTCTGGGTCAACTGCTACGACGTGTTCGACGCTGCGGCGCCCTTCGGCGGTTTCAAGATGTCGGGCCTGGGCCGCGAGTTGGGCGAAAAGGGGCTGGACGCCTACACCGAGACGAAAACGGTGACGGTAAGTTTGGGGTAGAATCAATAAAGACTCAAGCAGTCGAGTCGCCAACCTCCCTCCCCCTTTGGGAGAGGGCCGGGGTGAGGGCGAAGCGAGTGAGACTCAAGCCCTCACGCTCATTCTCTCCCCAGGGGAGAGCGAATAGAAGCACACTCCATAGCGATGCCGCCACATGAGCATTCACGAGCCGCCTGCCGCGTCGACCGAACCGCCGCTCGAATGCGGCGTTTCGCACTATCGCTTCTCGATCGATCAATACCATCAAATGATCGCGTCAGGCATACTGACCGAAGACGATCGGGTTCAATTGCTTGAGGGGGAGATCGTCTGCATGACGCCGATCGGACCATTGCATCGTTATGCCGTCGTGGTGGCCGGCGAAGCGTTAAGCAGACTTGTTCCTCCCGAATGGAAAGTAATAACCCAGCAGCCAATCACGCTGGCTGGCAGCGAGCCGGAGCCGGATCTCAGCGTCGTTCGCAGCGAGGCCGCGTTAGCGCTCGATCGCCACCCCGGCGCCGCGGACACCGCGCTCATCATTGAAGTCGCCGATTCGTCGCTGCCGCTCGATCGAAACCGCAAGCAGGCGATCTATGCCGCCGCCGGCATCCCGGAGTATTGGATCGTGAATCTGGCCCAGCGGTCGATCGAGGTCTATCGCGAGCCGGCGCCGGCGGCCGCCGGCGGCCGCGCCGCTTATTCCGTGCGGCACGAGTTCCGCGACGCCGATGCCGTACCGGTTTGCATCGCTGGGCAGGAAATCGGCAAGATTTCCGTGGCGGAGATTATTCCCAAGGCGTAACGTAAAACTGCCGCGAGATTTTGCCATGAGCATTCATGAGCCAGTGTCAACCCGAAGCGTCGGCGAGGAGCAGCCGCGATCCTGCGTTGCGGGGTGGCCCTACCGTTTCACCGTCGATCAGTACCATCAAATGATCGCGTCAGGCATACTGACCGAAAACGATCGGGTTCAATTGCTTGAGGGGGAGATCGTCTGCATGACGCCGATCGGACCATTGCATCGCTACGCAGTTCAGTCTGCCATCCGAGTGCTTGGAAAACTACTAACGCCCGCTTGGGAATTGATGATTCAGCAGCCGATTACTATCGGCAACAGCGAACCGGAGCCTGATTTGAGCATTGTTCGCAGCGAGGCTGCGTTTGCTCTCGACCGCCACCCCGGCGCCGCGGACACCGCGCTCGTCATTGAAGTCGCCGATTCGTCGCTGCCGCTCGATCGAAATCGCAAACAGGCGATCTATGCCGCCGCCGGCATCCCGGAGTATTGGATCGTGAATCTGGACCAGCGGTCGATCGAGGTCTATCGCGAGCCGACGCCGGCGGCCGCCGGCGGCCGCGCCGCTTATTCCGTGCGGCAGGAGTTCCGCGCCGCCGATGCCGTACCGGTTTGCATCGCCGGGCAGGAAATCGGGAAGATTTCCGTGGCGGAAATCGTTCCCAAGGCGTAACGTAAAACTGCCGAGAGATTTTGCCATGAGCATTCATGAGCCAGTGTCAACCCGAAGCGTCGGCGAGGAGCAGCCGCGATCCTGCGTTGCGGGGTTGCCCTACCGTTTCACCGTCGATCAGTATCACGAAATGATCGACGCGGGCATCCTGGGCGAGAACGAACGCATCGAGCTCTTGGAAGGGGGCATTCTACACATGTCACCGAGGGGACCGCGTCACGTGTTCGCCGTTCAGGAACTAGCGGCCCGCCTGGCGCCGCTGCTTCCGGCCGATTGGCACTTGCGTTCTCAAGACCCGCTCACGCTGGCCGAGAGCGAGCCCGAGCCGGATCTGGCGATCGTTCGCGGAGCGAGGCGAGCATACGCCGCTCGGCATCCCGTCGCCGGCGAGGTCGGCTTGGTGGTGGAAGTCGCCGATTCTTCGTTGGAATTCGACCGCAGCGTCAAGCAGCGGATCTATGCCGCCGCCGGCATCCCGGAGTATTGGATCGTGAATCTGGACCAGCGGTCGATCGAGGTCTATCGCGAGCCGACGCCCGCGGCCGCCGGCGGCCGCGCCGCTTATTCCGTGCGGCACGAGTTCCGCGACGCCGATGCCGTACCGGTTTGCATCGCCGGAGAGGAAATCGGCAAGATTGCCGTGGCGGAGATAATTCCCAAGGCGTAATGTCGCCGGCCTTCTTCCGGGGTTTTCCGCGGCAATCCGTCGCTTTTCTCCGGTAGTGGGTCAGTCTAATCCGAGAAAGTCATTTCTGGCGGTTCAAGCGGGCCACTTGGCTACTCGCCAGCCATAGGGTCAAACTCGGCGAACTGCCCATTGACATAACGCAAGAAAAGGTTGTGCTCTTGTTCCCAGTTAGGGACGACATGGATGTACGCATCGTAGGGCCTCTCCGCATCGCGGTCCCGAGAAACGGAGAGGGTGACAGATTCCACCTCAGAAAGGACCTTGTCGCGATCTAACCCGCTCGGCACGTCCCAAAACTCAAGGTGGCCACTCTCTTCCGCGTTGCGGTAGTGATCGTAGATCGAGTCCAGCAGCAGGTCGCCGTGCGTCTTTGCCAAGCCCACCAATTCGTTGGCGAGTTTTATCATTGCTTCGTCGGGTGGGCCAGCACGGTCATGTATGTCTAGCTCGACATACAAGTCGCCCACGAGTGTCGGGACTGATTCCGTCGATTTCCATTCGTCTCGCCTCTGCTTTTCAAAGTCTTCGAGCTTCATTTGCATGGTTTCGTGCCTGTTTCGGTTGACGTGCTCGCCCCGCAAGGCACAATTAAACTGTGTCCGACCGCTCACGCAAGAAGCTCCGCGAAAAAGACACCCAGCAACTAGCCCGGTACATTCTCGATACCGTGGCGCCGGACGCCGAGCCGCCCAAGGCCAAAAAGAAGGCCTAGTCTTGCAGCCCACCGGAACTGGCTCGGCGCCCGAAATCGAACGCGATGCAAACGACTGCGGCTCGCAAGACTTCTCGGGACGCGAATCGGCGATCCGAATGGCCCAGGGTTTGGAAATGCGGCTCTTCCGCAGAATCTGTGGGTGGTTTTGACGTTGACTAGCGGGGCCACGGTTGCGTTTTCCAAGGCATGGCCGGGCAAATAAATGGGGTGCTGTGAAGCGAAAAAGGCCCCGGCCCAGCGCAGCGGGCCAGGGCAAGGCGAGTCATTTACCCGGTGCGGAGCGTGGTTATCCCTTGCCTTGCTTGCTCGCCAGCAGAGCCTGACTCCGGTGAGCACCAGGCGACGAGGATTCTATCACGAACTATCTCGTCCGTGCATCGTGACGTGCATTTATTTGCCCGGATATGCCTTAAAAACGCACGCCTCTGTTTGATCTGCAGCCGGAATCACCCACAGATTCCGCCGAGGAACCGGAAATGCTATGACAGGTCGGGCGGGCGGCGCCCACCCTATGAATTGACAAAGCAACCAAACGCTCAGTCCAACTCGGCGTCGTGCCGGCGAGCTCGCCGGTAAGCCGCCGGCCGAGCGTCGCACTGCCGCACGAAGGCGTCGCTGAAATACTTTTCGCCGCTGAACCCGCAGCGGGCGGCGATTTCTTTGACGGACAATTCCGATTCGCCGAGCAGCTCCTTGGCCCGGGCCATTCGCAGCCGCAGCAGTTCCGCTTTCGGCGTGCGGCCGAGAAAAGCGCGGAACTTTCGCTCCAGCACGCTTTGCGAGACGGCCGCGTGCCGCACCACGTCGCCGACGCTGATGCCCTCGAAAGCGTGCGAGCGGATGAAGGCCAACGCGCGGGCCAGATCGGCGTCGTCGGCGACGAGCATGTCGGTCGAACGGCGCGCGACCAAACCTCGCGGCGCCACGCGCAGCGGCTGCCGCGGCGCCTTTTTGCCTTGCATCAACCTTTCCAGCCAGGCGGCCGCCTTGTAGCCGATCTGCGGCGCGTCGTGATCGATGCTGCTCAAGGTCGGCCGGGTCATCTCGCAGAGCACTGCATCGTTGCCCACGCTGACTACGGCCACCTCTTCCGGCACGCGCAAGCCTTCGCGACGGCAGGCGTTCAAGAGATGACAGCCCGGCTCGTCGTAACAGGCCAAAATGCCGATCGGTTTCGGCAATTCGCGCAGCCAGGCGGCTTTGAGCTGGTGTTCGAGTTCCCAATTGGGCACCGTCACGCCGACGACCATCGAGGCGAACGACCGGAAGGGGCAGCCCGCAGCCTCGGCTAGCTGGCGGAACAACTCGCCGCGATGGTCGATATAGCGGTTCAGCCCCGGCTGCAAGCCGCAGTAGGCGAACTGCCGAAATCCTTGCTCCCACAAGTGGTCGAAGGCCATCTGCGCCACTTGCGCATTATCGCCTGCGACGTGCGGCATGCCGCTCTCGCTGCACGTGCCGAACAGGTCGACCACGGGAACCCCCTTGGCGACCACCGCCTCGGCCAACCGGCGGCTGGGCAGCCGCGCCAGGATGCCGTCTCCCTGCCAGTCGTCCAGCCACGGCGGCGGCGCTTCGAAGCCGCGGGGCTCGAAGTCGAGCGACCAGTGCTCGTGTTCGCGGGCGAAGCGGGCGATGCCGTCGATCAGCCCGCGGCCGAAGGCTCGCGACCACTCGACGAGGATCGCCACGCGGAACGTGCGATTGCGAGACTTGGCCATCGGTTAGTCCTTTGTACTACAAGCGTTCGATTACTTTGCGCCTCGCCAAGATTTCATGCCGCGCCGACGCAATCTACGCTTGCGCCAAAGTAGCAGGCACACTCCTGTGTGACGTCGCCGACCCTGCGATGAAGTTTAAACCCGCTTCGGGCGACGGCACATGGAATGTGCCTGCTACTTTGGACGAAAAATCAGGAATGAAAGACGAAAAATATCCTAGCGAGATTCTGCGGCTCTGGCTATAAGCAAGAGATACCCGCCCATTAAAGCCGCAAGGCTTTCCCTGGATCTGTTAGGATCCGGACGCGAACCGAAACTTCGGGCAAACGCCGCACTTGGGTTGCTTGCCCGGGCCCTTTCCCACAAAGGGCGTGCCATTTGGGAGATCGAGCGAATGCGTCGTATCTGGTTTCAATGTTGGCTAGCCGCGCCGTTGTTCCTGCCGCTCTTGGCGCCCGAACGCCTCAGGGCTGACGAGGCGAAAGATAAGGCGTCGGGGGAAGTCAGCTATTACAAAGACATCCGGCCCATCTTTCAGGCCCGCTGCCAGGGTTGCCATCAGCCGGCCAAAGCCAGCGGCGCCTACGTGATGACGGCCTTCGAAACGCTCGTCAAAGGGGGCGAGTCGGGCGAAGCGGCCATCGCGCTCGGCAAGCCCGACGAAAGCGCGCTCGTCAAGCTGATCACGCCCGCGGACGGCAAGGCGGAAATGCCCAAAGACGGCAAGCCGCTGACCGACCACGAGATCGAACTGGTCAAGCGCTGGATCGCCGCCGGGGCCGTCGACGACACGCCGGCCGGCGCCAAGCAGAAATACGACGCCGAGCACCCGCCGATCTACACCCGGCCGCCGGTCATCACATCGCTTGATTTTTCGCCCGACGGCCAACTGCTGGCCCTCTCGGGCTTCCACGAAGTGCTGCTGGTCAAGGCCGACGGTTCGGAACTGGTCGCCCGGCTGATCGGCATGTCGGATCGGATCGAATCGGTCAAGTTCTCGCCCGACGGCAAGCGGCTGGCAGTGGCCGGCGGGCTGCCTGCGCGGATGGGCGAGGTGCAGGTCTGGGACGTCGAAAAACGCGAACTGCTGCTGTCGCACACCTCGACCTTCGACACGGTCTACGGCGCCAAGTGGTCGCCCGACGGCAAGCTGATCGCCTTCGGCTGCTCGGACAACACGGTCCGGGCGATCGACTCGACGACCGGCGAACAGGTGCTGTTTCAAGGCGCCCATACCGATTGGGTTCGCGACACGGTGTTTTCCGCCGACGGCTCGCACCTGGTTTCGGTCGGCCGCGACATGTCGACCAAGCTCACCGAAGTGGCGACGCAGCGGTTCGTCGACAACGTGACCTCGATCACGCCCGGCGCGCTGAAGGGCGGCATTCAATCGGTCGCCCGGCATCCGACGCGCGACGAGATCGTGATCGGCGGCGCCGACGGCGTGCCGAAGGTCTATCGCGTCCAGCGCTTGACCAAGCGCGTGATCGGCGACGACGCCAACATCATTCGCGAACTGCCCGCCATGAAGGGCCGCATCTTCAGCGTTGCGGTCAGCCCCGACGGCAAGCGGATCGCCGCGGTTTCCAGTCTCGACGGCGCCGGCGAACTGCAGGTCTTCGGTTACGAGTTCGACACGGGCCTGCCCGACGACATCAAGAAGATCGTCGAGAAGGTGGCCAGCACGCAATCGGCCGAGGAAAAAGCGGCCTTGGATAAATACGTGCACCAAGGCGTGCAAACGATTTCAAAGCTTGAAATCCCGGCCAGCGCGGCTTATGCCGTTGCGTTCCGCCCCGACGGCAAACTGCTGGCGGCCGCCGGCGCCGACGGCGTGGTGCGGTTCGTCGATCCTGAAACCGGCAGCCTGGTGAAGGAGTTCACGCCGGCGCCCGTCACGGCCCAAGTGGCCGGGCAGCCGGGCGCCAGCGAAGCGATCGTGCCGCACGACTTCATTCGCGACGTGAACCCGGTGCTGTCGCGGCTGGGCTGCAACCAGGGCACGTGCCACGGCGCCGCGAAGGGCAAGAACGGCTTCAAACTTTCGCTCCGCGGCTACGATCCGATCCTCGACGTGCGAGCGCTGACCGACGACCTGGCCGCGCGCCGCGTGAACCTCGCCTCGCCCGACGAGAGCTTGATGCTCTTGAAGGCGACGGCCGCCGTGCCGCACGTGGGCGGCATGCTCGCCAAGCCGGGCGACAAGTATTACCAGATCATTCGCCAGTGGATCGCCGCTGGCGCCAAGCTCGACCTGGCCTCGCCGCGTATCGCCAAGATCGAACTGGCGCCGCAAAACCCAGTGGTGGAAAAGATCGGCGGCAAGCAGCAGTTTCACGTTACGGCGACCTATGCCGACGGCTCGACCCGCGACGTGACGAATGAAGCGTTCGTCGAGACCGGCAACGGCGAAATCGCCGCGGCCGAGCGGGGCGGCGTGCTGGCCAGCCTCCGCCGCGGCGAGGCGCCCGTGCTGGCGCGGTACGAAGGCCAATATGCCGCCACCACGCTGACCGTGATGGGCGACCGCAGCGGCTTCGAGTGGCGCCAGCCGCCGGCCTTCAACCGCATCGACGAGCTCGCCGCCGCCAAGTGGCAGCGGATGAAGATCGAGCCCTCGGAGCTGTGTACCGATGCCGAATTCATTCGCCGCGTCTATCTCGATCTCACCGGCTTGCCCCCCTCGGCCGACGACGTGCGCAACTTCCTGGCCGACGCGCGCGACACGCGTCTCAAGCGCGACGAGCTGATCGACAAGCTGATCGGCGGCGAAGCGTTCGTCGAGCAATGGACCAACAAGTGGGCCGACTTGCTGCAAGTGAACCGCAAATTCTTGGGGACCGAAGGCGCCGTCGCCTTCCGGCAGTGGATTCGCGAGCAGGTGGCCAAAAACGCGCCTTACGATCAATTCGTCCACGAGATTCTGGCGGCCAGCGGCTCGAACCGCGAACACCCGGCCGCTTCGTACTACAAGATTCTCCGCGACCCGGAGGCGACGGCCGAGAACACCACGCACTTGTTCCTGGCGATTCGCTTCAACTGCAACAAGTGCCACGACCACCCGTTCGAGCGTTGGACGCAGGACCAATACTACGAACTCTCGGCGTTCTTCGCTCGCGTCGGCTTGCAGCGCGACCCGGAAAGCGGCGATCGCCGCATCGGCGGCACGGCGGTCGAGGGCGCCAAGCCGCTCTACGAGGTCGTCGTCGATAAGCCCGAAGGCGAGGTCAAGCACCTGCGCACCGGCGCCGTGGCGCCGCCCACGTTCCCCTTCCAGGCTACGGTCGAGGCGGCCGAAGGCGCCACGCGACGCCAGCAACTCGCCCGTTGGGTCACGGCCAAGGACAACCCCTATTTCGCCCGCAGCTTCGTCAACCGGCTGTGGGGTTACCTATTCGGCCTGGGGCTGGTGGAACCGATCGACGACATCCGCGCCGGCAACCCGCCGACGAACCCCGAGCTGCTCGATTATCTGACGCAGGAATTCATCGCGGGCAACTTCGACGTGCGTCGGGTGATGCAATTGATCTGCAAGTCGCGCACGTACCAGCTTTCGGTCGAAACCAACCCGTGGAACGAAGACGACAAGCTCAATTTCTCGCACGCCTTGGCCCGGCGCCTGTCGGCCGAGGCGCTTTACGACGCCGTACACCGTGCGACCGGTTCGGTGTCGAAGTTGCCCGGCGCCAAGCCCGGCGCCCGCGCGGCCGAACTGCCCGATGCGGGCGTCGATCTGCCCAGCGGCTTTTTCACCACCTTCGGCCGCCCGGCCCGCGAAAGCGCCTGCGAGTGCGAACGCACCAGCGGCATGCAGCTCGGCCCGGTGATGGCTTTGGTCAGCGGGCCGACGGTCTCCGATGCGATCGCCGATCCGGCCAACGAGCTGACCAAGCTCGCCGCCGCCGAGCCCGACGATCGCAAGCTCGTCGGCGAGGTTTTCTTGCGGATTCTCAACCGCCCGGCGACCGAGGGCGAAATCGACGTCGCGCTGAAGACGCTGGTTCGCATCGACGAGGACAATCAGATGCTCGCCGGCCGTTTGGCCCAGCGAGAAGAAGAGGTCAAGCCGGTCCGCGCGCAACAGGAGCAACAGCGCGAAGCAGCCATTGCCAAAGCCAATGAAGAATTGGCCGCGTACGAAAAAGAGTTGGCGCCGAAGCTCGCGCAGCTCGAAAAGGAAAAGGCCGAAAAGACCGTCAAGCTGCAACAAGAGTTAGCGGCCTTTGAGAAATCGCTCGATCCCAAGCTCGCGGGCTCGCTCGCGCAGCAGCCGACGGCCGTGGCCTGGCAGACGCTGGCGCCCAAGACGCTCAAAGCCTCCAACGGCGCTACGCTCACGGCCGAACCCGGCGGAGTGATCGTGGCCGAGCAAAAAGACGGCCCGGCCGATTATGTGATCACCGCCGAGACCGATCTCAAGGACATCACCGGCATCCGCCTGGAAGTGCTGGCCGACGACGCGCTGCCCAGTCGCGGGCCGGGCCTTTCGACGAACGGCAACTTCGTCCTCACCGAGTTCGAGGTCAAAGTCGCGCCCAAGGGCAAGCCCGGCCAACAGCAGCCCGTGAAGCTCGAAAAGGCCGTGGCCGATTTCAGCCAGGAGAACTTTGGCGTCGCGGCGGCCATCGACGGCAACCGCGGCGGCAACAATGGCTGGGCCGCAAGTCCGCAAACCGGCCGCACGCATTGGGCCACGTTCGAAACGCAACAGCCGCTGGGCTTGGACGGCGGCTCGCTGCTAGTCTTCAAGCTCGAACATCGTTATCCCGATAACAAGCACATCGTCGGCCGCTTCCGCATTTCGGTCACGCGGGCGCCGCGCGGCTTCGGCTTGACCTATCCGGGCCAAATCGGCGCCATCCTGGCGCTCGATCCGGCGAGCCGTTCGGAGGTGCAGCAGCAAGAGTTGCTCAACTTCTACCGTTCGCGCGACGACGAATATCGCAATCGGCACGTCGCGCTGGCCGAGAGCCGGCGGCCGCTGCCGACCGATCCCGGCTTGCTCGAACGGCAAGGGCGGCTGGCGACCGCCAGTTTGCCCGTGCGCGAAGACGCGAAGCTGGTACAATTGCAGCACGATGTCGAGCTCAGCGTCCAGCAGACCGCCAACAAACGGCTCACCGCCGTCCAGGATTTGACCTGGGCCTTGATCAACAGCCCCGAGTTCCTGTTCAATCATTAGTGCTTTATCAGAACACTGAAACTATGAATTGAGGTTCTGGCGATCGGATTTAGCCACGGATGAAACACCGATAGGAACAGGAAATCGAGAACGCCGCGTCTGAACTCCAGTTTCGTCTGGCCGAGGCTGAAAATGGCATTTGCTCTTATCCGTGTTCGATCCGTGTTTCATCCGTGGCTCGCTTAGCCCGTGGCTGGTTCCGCCCGCCTGTTTGCAACCCATTAAAGAAGGAGACGCACGATGCTCATCGTTCCCGGCCGATCCGGCAAAGACCTGTGTGATCCGCATCTGGGCATCTCGCGCCGCGCGGTGTTGCGCGTGGGCGGCTCGGGCATGCTCGGCCTGGCGCTCGGCTCGATGTTCCGGCTCAAGGCCCAAGCGGCCGAAACCGCCATCGGCGGCGGGCCGGGCTGGGGCAAGGCCAAGAGCATCATCATGATCTACCTGCAAGGCGGGCCCAGCCACCTCGATCTTTGGGACCCCAAGCCCGAAGCCCCCGAAAGCGTCCGCAGCGTGTTCAAGCCGGTCGACACCAAGCTGCCCGGCGTGCAGTTCACCGAAATCCTGCCGAAGCTCGCCGGCATCAACGACAAGTTTACGATGATCCGCTCGATGAGCTACACGCCCAACGGGCTGTTCAACCACACGGCGGCCATCTACCAGATGATGACCGGCTACACGACCGACAAGGTCAGCCCCTCGGGCCAGCTCGAACCGCCCAGCCCCAAGGATTTCCCGAACTTCGGCTCGAACCTCGTCCGCATGAAGCCGGTCAGCGAGCCGATGCTGCCCTTCGTGATGCTGCCGCGGCCGCTGCAGGAATCGAACGTCGTCGGCAAGGGTGGCGCCGCCGGGTTTTTGGGCAAGGCCTTCGATCCGTACACGCTGTACCCCGACGGCGACGATATGGACATGAACAAGATGGACTGCATCAAGGTCGACGATCTCAAGCTGCCGGGCGACGTGTTCGCCGCGCGGCTCGAGCGGCGGGCGAACCTGCGCGAGGCCGTGCTGGCCGGCCAGCAGAAGCTCGAGAAAGCGGTCGCCGACCAGAAGCTCGACGCCTACTACGATCAGGCGTTGCAATTGGTCATCTCAGGCCGCGCCCGCGAAGCGTTCGACCTGCAGGCCGAAACCGACGACACCCGCGCCTTCTACGGCAAGAACACCTTCGGCCAAAGCGCCCTGTTGGCCCGCCGCCTGGTCGAGGCCGGCACGCGCGTGGTCGAACTCATCTGGCCCAAGGTGGCCAACTCCGACAACCACTCCTGGGACCATCACGTCGGCCTGACCGAGCGGATGAAGAATCGTTCGGGTCCGATGCTCGATCAGGGCCTCTCGGCCTTGATCGCCGATCTCGATACTCGCGGCCTGCTCGATGAAACGCTCGTCGTAGCGGTCGGCGAATTCGGCCGCAGCCCGCAAAAGGGCGTCAGCACTTCGGGCAACGGCAACTCGGCCGACGGCCGCGACCACTGGCCCTATTGCTACACGTCGGTCATCGCCGGCGCCGGCATCAAGCGCGGCTACGTTCACGGCAAGTCCGACAAGACGGCCTCCGCCCCGCTCGAAAACCCGGTCCATCCCGGCGAGTTGTTGGCCACCATCTACCACGCCTTCGGCATCGCCCCCGAGACGATCGTCTACAACCACCTCAACCAGCCCCGCGAGTTGGTCAAGGCGCAAGCCGCGACCGGGTTGTTTGCGTAGGGGGCGGTGAACTCGAAAACGAAACGCTCTTAGCGGCAGGTGCGCGGCAACGCGTGCCTGCCGCTTTTTTATTTCCGAACGCTGCGAACGCAGGCGCGAGAGGTGTAGGGTGGGCACTGCCCACCAGAACTGTCAATACGCGCGGCCGAACCGTCGAAGCATGCACAACCAAACCGGTCACAAGCCGCCTTGTCGGCGGAAATGATGCCGCTTGCTGCCATCCAGGCGCCAGGGGAAAATCGGACGTCGAACGGAGTTCTGGCGGGCTACAAGACTGGATTGCAGAGTATGACGCATCAGAGTTGACAACTCCATGCCACGCCGCAAAAATGCGGTAATCTTCCACCGCACTTCGGCGGTCGAATCCCCGTTAGGCCGCGAGTGAATCGTATGGAGACGCCCGTCCAAATTCCTGACTCGAACGTCGACATTGTAGCTTTCAATCTTGTGAACGGCGCAATTATCGACGACGTCAACAACCCTGGGACGGCGATCGCCAGCCTGCTTGAAGCGATGGCTGGAATGTGCCGCAATATGGGCGCTGAAATCCAGTCTGCAAATAAAGACTGGCAAGACTCGATGCTCGACGTTGCCGAAGCGAGGAACGCTGTTGATCGTCAAGGATTGACGCTCGGCAACACTTGGGCGTTAAGTTGGTTGGTAACGCACATGGCCAAGCGCCTCTACCATGAACTCGAAAGGACCTGCATGGAATCACCTGTCGCGTCCGCAATCGAGTCGATCACGTACTCAAACTCCGGGGACGTTGAAACGTGGAAAACGCGGTCCTAGCCGGAACCGGAAAAGTCCCGTAGGGTGGGCACTGCCCACCGGAACTGCCGATACGCGCCGCCGAACCGTCGAAGCATGCACGGCCAAATCCGTCACAAGCCGCCTGCGTGGCGGAATTGATGCGGCCCGCTGCCATGCAGGCGCCAGCGCAAAGTCAGACCTCGAACCGGGTTCTGGTGGGCAGTGCCCACCCTACAGCTACGAGTCCCGTAGGGTGGGCATTGCCCACCGGAACTGTCGATACGCGCGGCCGATCCGTCGAAGTATGCACGACCAAACTGGTCGCAAGCCGCGTGTGCGGCGGAAATGATGCGGCCCGCTGCCATCCAGTCGCCGGTACAGAATCGGGCCTCGAACCGGGTTCTGGTGGGCAGTGCCCACCCTACAAATTGGCGCCGCGAGGAGGGCGTCGAAAATGCGTTGCGACGGCGCCGGCAGGCAATGCGCGACCTACTCGCCGGCCGTGCGCGAGATATCGGTGAAATCGAAAGCTTGCGGCGCGCGGCCGCCGCACTGGCAACCCCAGGCGGCATCGTATTCGCCGCGACCCACCCAGCGATGAAAGCTGGAATGCGGCCAGAGATGCGGGCAGGTGGCGAGCCCGTGCTTGACCGGGTTGTAATGGATGTAGTCGAGATGGCGTTTGAAATCGTCCTCATCGGCGAGCACGTGCTCCCAAAAGCGACGCTGCCAGATGCCGCCGTCGCGATGCTTGATTCGCGAAAGGGTCGTCCCGTCCGCCGCTAGCGGCTCGCCGAGGTTCGCCGTAAACAGCGCCTTCATGCGGCCGATCCGCCGCGAATAGCCATGGTCGCCGGGCGGCAGCGTCCAGATGAAGTGCAAATGTTCGGGCAAGATCACGCCGGCGGCGACCGTAAACGGCCATTGCGAAATGACGCTGCGGAGAGCCGAGCGAAGTTGGACCACGCGATCCGAATCGTCGAACAGCGGACGCCGCCGATGAGTAACGATCGTAAAAAAGTAGCTGCCGCCCGGCACGTAGTAGCGACGGTATTGAGACACGCCAACTCCCCGTTTTATGATTGGCAGCTCGTTGCGAGGTACAACGACGCGCTCGCGAATCTACACCCTCGCGCGCGGTCACGCAAGTTTTTGCGAGGTGTCTTTGTAGGGTGGGCACTGCCCACCAGAACGGTCAATACGCGCCGCCGAACCGTCGAAGCATGCACGACCAAATCCGTCGCAAGCCGCCTGTGCGGCGGAAATGATGCGGCTCGCTGCCATCCAGGCGCCGGTACAGAATCGGGCCTCGAACCGGGTTCTGGTGGGCAGTGCCCACCCTACAAACTTTGCGCCGTTCCGCCGTCGCGAAGGAAAAACGATTGATGTAGACACGGCATCTTGCCGCGTTCGAAAGCGGCACGGATGCCGCTTCTACGGGCGAAAGCGGCAGGATGTCGCTTCTACTTTGGACGGCGCCCGGCCCGACGAACTTACCGATCGGTGCGCTTGCGAAGGAACGTGATGCGCGGCTCTCGATCGTCGCTCCCGTAGTGCCAGTCGACGTTCCAGACCAACGCGCCGCGGTACTTGAGGTCGAGAGGGACCATGCTCATACGCGCCGCCGCCCACCACCAGACGGCGGGCTTCGCGTTTTCCCGCCGAGCTTCCAGCAGCAATAAGATCTCCGGATCGGTCGCTTGAGCGAATGCGAAGACCGCGCCATCGACCACTTCGGCTTGCTCGTCGCCATAACGATAGATTGGGTGCGTCAGCGCGCGCAGCTCATGTTGGTCCGGCTCGCGCCCGGCCGTGGCGCTAAAATCGCGCAACAGAGCGTGCATCTGAGCCAGGCGACGCGCCGGCGTGGCCGCGGCAGGCTCGGTCGCGCCGGGGACCGCGTGAAACTCGAGCCCGGCGGTTTGCGGGCGCCAAACCGTTGCGCCACGATAGGCGGCTCGTAGCGGTTCGGTGGAAAGCGACTGCCACTCGTGATCGACGCCGTCCTCGCCGTTGCCATAGATGCACATCGTCGCCGCCGGACGCTTTTCGTCTTTCTTGTCGGCCCAGATAAAGACCGCGCCGTCGCTGGCAGCGCGAAGCGGGTTCGACCAACGCAACACGGGCCGTTCGATGCGCGCAAGCGGCTGCTCGCCGTCGCGCCCCCTCCACAGTTGGTAATCCGCCGCGGCCGCCACCATTTGCTCCAGACGCCGGGCACGCTCTTTGTCGATCGCCGCCGTGTCGGTAGACGGTGCGACCTCGTCCTGTGCGTTCGCCGGCGCTGCCGCCTGAAGCAATGCCCCGAGCGTCGCCAGAGCAATCAGGCGGCGCGTCGATTTGCAGACTTTTGGGCATAGCGGCAGGATGAGGCTGTGCCGCGACAAAAGAAACGACGCAGTGCTCGACAGCGTTTCGTCGTGCCCGTTCATAAGCGTCTCCCCGAGATAGGTAACAGGGCCGCTCTGTTTTTTACCCGGCCGGCGGGAACGAGTCAAATCGCGCGCTTGCCGCCAGCCGCGCTGTCCGTCCAGAACGGCAGCGCAATAACGCCCCAGCCGATGATAACCGTTCCCCAAAAAAGGGTTCGGACTCAGCGTCGACTGACTTTTTCGCTGGCAAAAGCCCCTGACTGTTTGTTACGCTAGAGGGCTTGGCGGGGCAGGCTTAGCCCGGGGCAAGCGGTTGCGGCAAATTACAGGCGGTCCTTTCGAATACGCTTTGGGAGCACGTTTCATGACGCAATTCTCTCGCAGGCAGTTTTTGGAAAACTCGATGTTCGCGGCGGCTGCGGCGGCCGTGGCGGGCGGGGCGCCGAAGATGCTGCTGGGCGCCGAGGCCCAACAGAGCAAGAGCCCGAACGAGCGGCTTGGCGTGGCGGTAATCGGCGTCAAGGGACGCGGCAACGAGCACCTGAACGCCTACGGCCATACCGACAAGTACAACATCGAAGTCACCCATCTCTGCGATACCGATACCCAGTGGGGCATGAAGCGCGTCGAGGAAACGGCCAAGCGGCAAGGCCGCAAGCCGAAGTTCGTGCAAGACCTGCGGCAGGTCTTCGACGACCCGGCGGTCGACGTGGTGAGCATCGCCACGCCCAACCATTGGCACGCTTTGGCCGCCATCTGGGCCATTCAGGCCGGCAAGGACGTGTACGTCGAAAAGCCAGTCAGCCACAACGTCAGCGAAGGGCGCCGCATCGTCGAGGCCGCCCGAGTACATCAAAAAATCTGCCAAACCGGCACGCAATGCCGCTCGATGGCTGGCACGATCGAAGCCATCGAATACGTGAAGGCCGGTAAGATCGGCGAGGTGAAGGTCGCCCGCGGGCTGTGCTACAAGACTCGCAATTCGATCGGTCCCAAGGGCGAGCACGCCCCGCCGGCCAGCGTCGATTACAACATCTGGCTCGGCCCGGCGCCCAAGAAGCCGGTGACGCGAAACCAGTTCCATTACGACTGGCACTGGTTCTGGGACTACGGCAACGGCGACCTGGGCAACCAGGGCATCCACCAGATGGACATCGCCCGCTGGGGGCTCGGCGTCGACGGGCTTTCCAAAAGGGTGCTCAGCTACGGCGGCCGGTTTGGTTATGAAGACGCCGGCGAAACGGCCAACTCGCAGACCGTGATTCACGCCTACGGCGACAAGACGCTGGTGTTCGAGGTCCGCGGCCTGTCGACCGAACCGTTGCGCGGGGCGAAAGTGGGAGTGATCTTCGGAGGCAGCGACGGCTACGTCGTGCTCACGAGTTACAACGGCGGAGCGGCTTTCGACCTCAAGGGCAACATGGTCAAGCAGTTCAACGGTGGCGGCGATCATTTTGGCAACTTCTTCACGGCCGTCCGCAGCCGCAATCTCTCGGACCTGACGGCCGACATCGAGCAAGGTCACCTGTCGAGCGCACTGTGCCACCTGGGCAATATTTCCTACCGGCTCGGTTCGGAGGTCGCCGCGGCCGAAATCCCCGACCGGCTGAAGGACTACTCCGGCGCCGCGGGCGATTTCGAGCGGTTCTCGCAGCACCTGGCCGACAACAAGGTGAATCTCGAACGCACCCGGGTTCGCCTTGGCGCGGCGCTGAAGCTCGATCCGGCCGCCGAGAAGTTCGTCGGCAACTCGCAAGCCGACGCGATGCTGACGCGCGAGTACCGCGCGCCGTTCATCGTGCCAGCGGCGGGCAAAGTTTAAAGAACGAGTAGGGTGGGGCGCAAGCCCCACGCGATTGTTCGACGGGGCCAGCGCGTGGGGCTACACCATGCCCTGCCGCTGGTCGAGCGAGACGAGATTCGATGGCCGCTGCCGCGCTGATCTATTGCCCCGGTTGCGATGCGCTGGTCGACGCGACAATGGCCTGCTGCCCGGGGTGCGGGCGTTGCTTACGGTGCGGCGAAAAGCGGCTGGAACTCGATGCGTCCTGCCCGGGCGGCGAGTGCTAGGCCGGATTATTCATCAGCCCAGCTATTACTTGACAAAGCGCTCCATACAAACCCGAAGCGCCAGCGAGGTAAGTGCGTTGCTCCGCCTCGCTTGCGCTTCGGGTTGGTGTGGGCTGATGAATAATCCGGGCTAGGCCGCCTGGACGGGTTCGATGCTGTTGATATGGATCAACGAGCAAAGAACGATGCGGTCCGCTTCGGGATATGCGATGGCGATCCGAGTGCTGCTTCCGCCCGTTGATTCAACAACACCGCCCCGTCCGACGATGCCGCCGGACGGGGCGCGTTGATTGATCGGCGTGAGCGAGAAGCTCGCGCTGGCGCCTACACCTCGTACTCGTACTTCTTGCTCAACCCGGGCATCGGAATCGGGTACTTGCCGCCCGGCAGCATGGCGAGCGGAGCGGGCGAGTCCATCGTGAGCTTGTCGATCGTCGGAGCGAATTCCTGGTCGTGGTTCAGGATCTGCTCGTAGGTGATCACCTGCCCGGTGTGGCAGGCCATGCGGCCCATCGACGTGACCAGGCTAGCCTCGGCGCCGCGCTTGGCCTCGTTGTAAGGCGTGTCGCTGCGGATGGCCGCCATCAGGTGCTCCCATTCGAGCTGGTACGGATCGGGCTCGGGCTGAGGGAAGGCCCAGGTCATCTTGTTGCTGTCGAGGGTTTGCCCGCTGTAGGTGCGGCACTTGGCCGGATGGTGCGAGGCGGTGGAGATCACGCCCAGCCCCTTCGTGCCGTGGGCGTAGCTGGCGAACTCGTCGTGGCAGCCGGGGATGTTGCGGCCGTTCAACTCCAGCTTCGAGCCGTCGGCGAAGGTGTACTCGACCGAGTAGTGGTCGAAGTTCTGGTCGATGTAGTTTTCGCGATAGTGCCGGCCGCCGTTGCCTTGGGCCTTCACCGGCCAGGCGTCTTTCATCCAGCAGCTCTCGTCGATGTTGTGGATCAAGAAGTCGCTGTAGGCGCCGCCGCTGGCCCAGAGGAAGCCGTGGAAATTCTTGATCTGGTACAGCAGTTCGCTCATGTCGCCGGTCGGCGGCTCGACGAAGGCCGAACCGACCGGGCCTTGCATGCGATAGGCCCGCAGCAAGAGGATGTCGCCGATCTCGCCCGACTTGATGCGGTCGTGCAGTTCCTGGCGGGCCTGGCAGTGTCGGCACATCAGGCCCACGCCGACCTTCAGGTTCTTGGCGACCGAGGCTTCGGCCAGCTTCAGCATTTTCCGCGTGCTGGGGCCGTCGACCGTGGTCGGCTTTTCCATGAAAACGTTGATGCCCTTTTCGATGGCGTGGCCGAAGTGGACCCAGCGAAAGCCCGGCGGGGTGGCGAAAATGGCCACGTCGCCCGGCCGCAGGCATTCCATCGCCCGCTGGTAGCCGTCGAAGCCGATGAACTGGCGCTCGGACGGGACGTCGACCTGCTCGCCGAATTTTTCGGAGAGGTTCTTGTGGCTCGATTGCAGTTTCCCGGTGAACACGTCGGCCATGGCCACCAGCTTGGTCGGCCCCTGCTTGGTCGACAGAGCATTGGCCGCGGCGCCGGTGCCGCGGCCGCCACAGCCCACCAGCGCGACGCGGATCGTATTGTCTTCGGCGGCGTGAACTCGCGGCACGGCCATGCTCAACAGGGCCGTGGCTGCGGCCGCTCGGCCGGATTGCATGACGAATTCGCGACGCGTCGTGGCGTCGCCGGCAGGGGTGCTCATGAAAAATCTCCTGAACATTTGGACGGCAAGGGTTAAGTCTAGTATCGCCGCAACGGCGCCCGAACGCAAGCTCGGCACGCGCCGCGTAGTGATACCGTTTGAGACTGCGTAAAGAAAAAGTGCGTGGATTGTTTGCCACCAGCTTTAGCTGGTGGTTAGAGCCTCCAAGATGATTTGTTGTAAGCCGGCTTGAGCCGGCTGCCGATGCCCCAGAAAAGCCGGCTAAAGCCGGCTGGAAAAAGAGTTTTTGGGAGACAGCGACCACCAGCTAAAGCTGGTGGCAATCATTACCGGCAGACCTGGCGAAGATGCGTCCCCGATCGCACTGATTTTTTTCTTGACAGAGCATCAAATGGTATGACTACCACGGGGCGTTGGCAGGGCGCCGCCGAAGCGATTCCGTCGACGTTACGGTTCATCCGATTCTTGCGTACCGCTACGTAAGTCCGGCCGCCTTTGGACATCGGAGCCATTCCTTGAAAAATCCAACGCAGAACGTTTGCCGCGGCCGCGACTTAGGAAAAAGTACGCGACAACCGGACGAACCGACCTTACTGATCGACCCGGCGATATTCGCCGTAATTCAGCGAGGCGAGCGAGCCCAAAAAGAGATCGAACGGCGAGCCGGGGATGCCGACGCCCACGCCGATCGTGTTGATCGTCACACGACGCGACCTGTTCTGCTGCGTGAGCATGGCGACGATGGCGATCGGATTCGGGTTCGTGCCGCCGGACGGCTCGCCGTCGGTCAGAAAGTAAATTGCTTCGGCGTCGAAGAGCAGCGCCGCCTCCAACGCCTCGAAGCTCCAAGTGGCGCCCGAGGCTTGTTGCAACATGACGAACGCAGCGGCTTCGGCCTTGGCCTGCGGCGTGGCCGGCGCCATTTGCGCTTGCCAAGGAATGACGCCGGTGTTGAACGCCAGCACGTTGAACGCCACGCCGGCGGGCAGCGAAGCGATGGCCTGCAACAGCTCGCGCTCGGCGGCGGCCAGCCGCAGGCCGCTCATGCTGCCCGACGTGTCGAGCACGAACACGACGCTCTGCGCATAGATTGGCAGCCCGTAATAGTGCGACGGCGCCGCGGCGCGCAGCGGTCCGTAAGCCGACTGCGGACGCAACGAGCGCGACGCGTACTTCTCGCGGTTCGCCTTCCACCACGAACTCCAGCGGTTGGCGTCGAGCGCGTGCGGCTGCCCGGTGACGGCGGTGAGATGCTTGGCGATGTCACCCCGCACTTCGCCTTGCACTCGGCTTAAGATGGCGATCAGCGCGTCGATCGCCTCGGGGCTCTCGATGCGCGTCAGAGCCTGAACGACGGCGCGCCGCGCGGCGAAGATTTGGCCGAACAGCGGTTGCTCGGAGAGCGTGACGAGCGATTTGACGCTGCGGGCGCCGCCTTCCGACCCCAATTCGTCGGCCAGAGCGGTCAGCACCTCCCAGCCGGCGCCGGGCTGCCGGGCCGCCAGGGCGAGCAGCTTGGCGGTCTGCTCTTGAACCGGCTCCAATTCCGAGGCCAGCAACACGCCCAGCATACCGCACACGGCCGGCTCCGCCGCGCTCTTCCGCAGCGATTTTTCGACGTTGGCGGCCAGCACTTCGCAGACTTCTTGCCGGTCGACCTCGCCCAGCAACGTGCGATACGAGGCGTGCCGCACGTCCTCGAACGGGCTGGTCAGGCCGTGCTTGCTCAGGAGCCTCGCCGCATCGGCGGTCGGATATTCTTCGAGCCTGGCCACGCCCTCCACGCGCAGTTTGGCCTTCGAACTGCGCATCTGCCGCAGCGCGGTGCGTTGCACTTCGCGAGGCGGCGATTGAGGCTCGGCGGCAAACGCACGAAGCGCGAACATGCCGCAGCAGAGCAAGCTGGCGAACACGATCGGCAAGCTCAGCCGAATGTTCGCGAGGCGAAGGAAACGGATGTCGAAGTCATTGCGTTGCAACATGGTGCGGTCCGTGGAACAAACGGCGGAATCGGCCCGTCCGGCGCATTCTTACGATAACCGCCGTCGCCGGGCATTTCCAGGTTTCAAGCGACGGACTTGTGCCCGAACTCGTCGCTTCTCCGCCGAGCGATTACGCCAGGATTTCTTTCACCACCCGGCACTGCTGGTTGTCGATGAGCGACTGCGCCAGGCCGTTGCGGCGATAGATGAGCTGCTCGCGGTCGAGACCGAACAGGTGCAACAGCGTGGCGTGGTAGTCGCTGTGGGTGACGACGTTTTCGACAGCCTTGTGCCCGAATTCGTCGGTCTTGCCGTAGACGCAGCCGCCCTTCACGCCGCCGCCGGCCAGCCACATGCTGAAGCCGTAGGTGTTGTGGTCGCGGCCGACGCTGGCTGGGCCGGCGTCGTTCTGGATCACCGGCAAGCGGCCCATCTCGCCGCCCCAGTGAACGAGCGTCGTATCGAGCAGTCCGCGGCTCTTGAGATCCTTGACCAGCGCCGCGGCGGGCTGGTCGGTCTTCTTGCACGAGGCCGGCAGCGCCGTGCGGATGCTGCCGTGATGGTCCCAGAATTGATACCGCGTAAAAATCTGCACGAACCGCACGCCGCGCTCGACCAGCCGCCGGGCGATCAGGCAGCGAGTGCCGTAGTCTTGCGTCGCCGGATCGTCGAGCCCGTAAAGCTGCTTGGTGGCTTCACTCTCGCCGCTGATATCGACCGCTTCTTTGGCGGCCGTTTGCATCTTGGCTGCCAATTCGTAGCTGGCGATGCGGGCTTCCAAATCGTGCTCGCCCGGATGCTGCTCGAAATCGCGACGATTCAGGCCTTCCAGATAGCTCAAGTAGCGGCGCTGGGCCTCGCCCTTGAGGTGCGGCGGCGGATCGAGATTCAAAATTCGCGGCTCGCGCGGGCGGATCACCGTGCCTTGATAGAGCGACGGCAGCCAGCCGTTCGTCCAGTTCTGCACGCCTTCGACCGGCAACCCGTCGGGATCGGTCAACGCGACGAAGGCCGGCAGATCCTGGCTTTCGGAACCGAGCCCGTAGGTCATCCAACTGCCGAGCGTGGGCCGGCCGGCGGTCGGGCGGCCGGTGTTCATGGCGAAGATCGACTGGCCGTGATTGCTCACGCCGGTCTGCATCGAGCGAATCACCGTGATATCGTCGACGATCTCGGCCAGGTGCGGCAGCAGTTCCGAGACATCGGTTCCGCTCTGGCCGTATTTGGCGAACTTCCACGGGCAGCCGAGCAGCTTGGCGCTGGCCTGGGCGGCGTTGTCGTACTTGATCTCGCCCGGAAAAGTCGAGCCGTCGAGCCGATTCAGCTCCGGCTTTGGATCTAGCAGATCGAGATGGCTCGGGCCGCCTTGCATGAACAGCGAAATCATCGCCCTGGCCCGCGGCTCGAACTGCGGCTTTTTCGGCAGTAAGTCGAACTTCTGCGGCTCCAACTCCGGCCGCTCGGGAGCGGCGAGCAGTTTCTCTTGCTTCAGCAGCCACGCGAGCGCGACGGAGCCGATACCGAGCGCATTGGTCGCCAGGAAATGGCGGCGGCTGGAAATCGAATTCACCGTGGATTTTGTAAATCGTTCCATAGCCAATTGCCTTCTCGGATGATCGCGAACACCTAATGAATTCAAATGCGAGGCGTGGGCTCACGCGGAGGCGCGGAGCCGCGGAGAGGTTTTCCCTTTCATACTCTTCTCCGCGCCTCCGCGTGAGTTCCTTCAATGGAACGCGCTTGACCGCGGTTGCAGTCTGTGAAGGAGCTAAGGCCGTATAAGTTACGTTTTCAGTCAACATACAGAAACCGATTCGCGCTCAGCAGCGCCTGGCACCAACTGGCCAGCGCAAGTTGCTTGGGGTCGGGTTGTTTGTCTTTTTCGCCGGCGGGCGGATTCTTTTGAAAATGTTCGGTCTGCGCGGCGACGAATTCAATCGCCGCAGCCAACTCGGCTTCGCTCGGCTCGGCGGCGAAGGCCAGACGCCAGCCGCGAATGATTTGCGCCTTGGCGTCTTCGCCGGCTTCTTTTTGCAGTCGCTCGGCGAGATACCCGGCGTGGGTCACGACGAACTCGCTGTTCATCAGCAGCAGCGACTGCGGGGCGACGGTCGAGGCGTTGCGTCGGTCGCAGTTCGGCTCCATCGCCGGCAGGTCGAACGTGTCGAGCACCGCCAGCGGCCGGCTGCGGCGAACCTGCACGTAGACGCTGCGGCGGAACTCTTCGCCGTTCAGCGGGATCACCTTGTCGGGACGGTTCTCGCCGTTGAGGCTTTCGATGCCGACCACGATCTGCCCGACTTCGTCCTCCATCACCGGCACCGCCGGGCCGAACATCTTGTCATTCAGCTTGCCCGAGACGGCGATGATCGCATCGCGGAAAGCCTCGGCCTCCAACCGCCGCACCGGCATCCGCCCATAGAGCCGATCGTCGGGATCGGCGGCATCGGCCTGCGGCTCGCGGCGCGAGACCTGGCGATAGACTGTCGAGGTCATCAACAGCTTGTGCAGCCGCTTGAGCTTCCAGCCGCCGGCCACGAAATCGCTGGCCAGCCAGTCGAGCAATTCCGGGTGCGTCGGCCGCTCGCCAAGAAAACCGAAATCGCCCGGCGTGTTGACAATGCCGCGGCCAAAATGGTGCAGCCAAACCTGATTCACCAACACGCGGGCCGTGAGCGGGTGCGAGCCGTCGGTCAGCCGCTTGGCGAAGGCCAGCCGCCGGCCTGTCGTCGCAACGGCCGGGTCGTCAGGGGCAATCTCCGTCGGCCGCAGCGCGTCGAGCACGGTCAACTCGCCCGGCGTCACGGTTTGCTTGGGCTGGGCGATATCGCCGCGGTAGAAGACATAGGTGGCCGGTGCGTGGCCCGGCGGCTCGGTCAACGCTTGGACGAAATCTTCGACGGGCTTCTTGGCCCGCTCGGCCGAGGCACGTTCGGCGTATTGCTTCAGATCGTCGGCCGCCTTGCGATCATAGAGATATAGCGAGCCCGCCGTCACGTTCACGCTCGGGTGCGCCTTGAGCAACTCGCGCTGTTCGGGCGTGCGAGTCATTTCCGGAGCGTCGTGCGCCGCTCGCACGGCGTCGCGAATTTCGGCGGGCAGCTTCGCTAATTCGCTTTCGTAGGTGCGGGCGATGTACTCGTTCTGCTTCTGCGTGCGCTCGGCGTCGATCTTCGCCGCCTCGGCCTCGATCGCCGCGGCCTGCGCCCGATCGGCGTCGGTGTAGAGCGAAACGAGCCGGGCTTGCGGCGGACGCCAACTCTTCCAGTCGTAGGCCGGTTCGAAAATCGCGCGCAGACGATAATAGTCGGCCTGCGGAATCGGATCGTAGCGGTGGTTGTGGCACTGGGCACAGCCGACCGTCAGCCCCATGAGCGAGGTCGAAACGATCTTGAGCGTATCGGCCACCACCTGGTTGCGGGCGATGTCTTGATCAACGCCGCCCGTGCCGGTGCCGTCGGGCGACATCCGCAAGTAGCCGGTGGCGACGAGCTTGTCGATTTCCGCCGGCTGCATTTCCTTGTAAGGCGGCTGGAGCATTTCATCGCCGGCCAGTTGCTCTTGAATGAATTGGTCGAACGGCTTGTCCTCGTTGAAGGCGCGAATCACGTAGTCGCGATACTTATAAGCGTACTTGCGCTCCGGATCCTGCGTCGTGTAGCCGTCGGAATCGGCGTAGCCGGCCACGTCGAGCCAGTGCCGGCCCCAGCGTTCGCCGTAGTGCGGCGATTCGAGCAGGCGATCGACGAGCCGCTCGTAAGCGTCCGGCGCCGCGTCGGCCAGAAAGGCATCGACCTCTGCGGGCGTCGGCGGCAGACCGAGCAGGTCGTACGTCGCCCGGCGGATCAGCGTCCGCTTGTCGGCCTCGGGCGAGAAAGCCAACCCGGCGGCTTCGAGCTTCGCGGCCACGAAGGCATCGACCGGCGTCCGCACGCGGTCGGCTTGGCGGACCTGCGGAAGGTCGGGCCGCAGCACCGGCTGGAAGCACCAGAACTCGCGCTCCTCGGGCAGGATCGTCTCGGCCGTGATCTGCTCCGGCTCGGGCCGCGCGGTCTTGGCGCCGGCGGCGATCCAGGCGCGGATCGTTTCCAACTGCTCGGGCGGCGCCTTCTTATCGCCCGGCGGCATTTCGCCCAGCTTGATCCGCCGGTAGAGCAGGCTCGCCTCGGCATCGCCGGCCACGATCGCCGGCCCCGAATCGCCCCCCTTGGCGATCAGTCGCCGCAAGCGCAAGTCGAGCTGCCCTTGCAGTTCGTCGCCTTCGCCGTGGCAGTGAAAGCAATGGGCCTTGAGGATCGGCCGAATTTGCTTTTCATAGCCGATCTCGCTCTCGGCCGCGCCGGCGGGCAAATTCTCGGCGGCCGCGGCCAGTCGCGTTTGAAGCAGTGCGGCCAGACAGGCGGCGATCGCCAGTTGAGAAGCCAAGCCGAACATCCGTTGCATGGCAGGATCCTTGGGAGGTCGGGTTGCCCTCGCGGTCGGGGCGGCGGGGTGCGAGGCGCCCGGTTTGCAGCCGAGTCCTTACAGCTATCGATTGTCGCTATTGCCGAGGTTGATTGCAAGTTCGAAACCGCGGGGGTGATATCCCAATCGGATTCGATTCATCCGGCATCTGGACGCTGCGGATGGGCCAGCGATGGATTTTCCAAGGCATGACTCCGATGTCCAAAGGTAACTGCAGCAGTTGGGCCTCCGATGCGCCAAAGGCGCTTCAGGCCGCCGGCGGCAACCTTCGCCGGAGGGCGTTTTCTTCCTGGCCTTTGGACATCGGAGTCATGCCTCGAAAAATCCAACCCCGAATTTCCGAGGCGCCAATAACCTGCAGAAAAGGCGCCCTGAATCCGGATGAACCTAAAGATCTGTGCCTACGCGGCGCCGCGCCGATTCGCGCCCGCTTGCGGCCCGAAGCGCGACGGCGGTTAATCGTTGCCGTTCAGCTTTTCCTGACCGGCTTTCGTATTCAGCGCCGCCCAGGTCGCGTAGTCGATATTCTGTTGGATCGTCTGCGTATGTCCGTCGCCAAAGACAGCGATGACGGCGCCCGGATGATTGCTGTCGGGCCCGGACCAATCGGAATTGGGCGGATAGAGTGCGTTGTAGGTCGGCGCGACGCCATACAGCGGGGCCTTTCCGCTCGCGCCCGCGCTTTTCAACTCGAACCCGCCGCCGCCGCACGGCCCGCCCAAGGCGCCGCTGAAGAAATCGCCGCCGGCGCAGGGCGCGCCGCCGGTCACGGAGTTCGTGAGAGCAACCATCAGCGCGCGGAACACCATCGGCGCCTTCGTTTGCGGGCTTGCATTCGTGTAAAGTTGCGAGCGCGGTTTGCCCGTGCCGCCGACGAGCGGGAAGCCGGGCGGTTTTCCGGTGGCCCCAACCGTCCACTTCGGCGGGAGGGGAAGGTCGCCGCGATAGCTGATGATCGGCGTCGACTGCGAAATCACCTGCTCGCCCGACTGCTTTGCGAACTGGTTGCAGACGCTGCCCGCCGTCACTTCGGCGCAGGCGATCGTGTTCGAACTGCCGTCGCGGATGCCGGCGAATGTGGTGAACTCGCCAAAGGCGAAGATGCCTTTGTATTCGTCGGGGGCCGAACTCTGCGGCGCCTGGGTATCGCCGTCCGGCTGCACCGCCGGAAAATAGCCTACCCCTTCGCTCGCAGCGTAGTTGGTCCACATCATGTTCATCGGCATCTCGCCAGGGCCATTGAACGTGTTGTCCGTCGGGCATTTGAAGGCCGGAATTTGCTGCGAGTGCAGAGCCATGAACCCCGCCATACCGTACGCCGGCGGAGTCGCCGTCGATACCTGGCCCGTGTACTCGTTGCTGTCCGGGTTCATCATGATCGGAATCTGCTTGTCGATCGCTTTGTACAGTGGGTACTGTTCGATGAACCCTAAAATGGCGACCGACCACGGATAGTGGTAAGGCGGCTCGGGTACGACCAGATTGCCCGTCGAGGCGTACCCATTTCCCCAAATCGCATCGGCTGGGAAACACTTGAAGACGTCGTTGTAGTTTTGCAGCCCCAGGCCGATCTGCTTCAGATTGTTCGTGCATTGAGAACGCCGAGCCGGCGTACGAGCCGACTGCAACGCGGGCAGCAGCATGGCGAGCAGCAGACAGATCACGCCGATCACCACAAGCAGTTCTGTCAGCGTAAAGCCGCGGCGGCAGACAATTGTGCGGGAATGTCGAGCGCTCGCAAAAGTATTGCCCGCCCGACGGAAGCGAACAGCCCATGGAATTTGATTGACCGCCATTTCAGCACCTCGCTATTTGATCGCCGTCGCGCCTAATCTCCCCCGGAATCCACTCGGCGCCGGCTTTGGTATGAATCATCGCCCAAACCCTGTAACTGATATCTTCGGCAATCGCCTCCGTATGCCCGTCGCCGAAGACGGCAATGACAGCGCCTGGATGACGGCTGTCGGGGCCAGGCCAATCGGAGTTGGGCGGATAGAGGGCGTTGTAGGTTGGCGCGACGCCGTAAAGGGGAGCGGCCCCGGCGGTTCCTTTGCTCTGCAATTCGAAGCCGCCGTTTCCGCACGGCCCGCCCAGCGTGCCGCTGAAAAAGTCGCCGCCGGCGCACGGGGCGCCGCCGGTCACCGAATTCGTCAAGGCCACCCACAATGCGCGAAAGACCATCGGCGCCCGCGTTGGCGGATTGAGACTGGTCATTAACAGCGAGCGCGGCTTGCCAGCGCCGCCGACAGGCGGCGAGTCCGGCGGAGTGCCGTCGATCTCGACGAACCATGACGGCGCTTTAAGCTCGGGCTTGTAACCCACGACTGGCGTCGTTTGCGGCGTCACCCATCGGGCTGACTCCTTCGCGAATCGATCACAAACGCCGCCCGCCGTCACTTCGGCGCAGGCGATCGTGTTCAAGCTGCCGTCTTTGATGCTGGCGAACGTGGTGAACTCGCCGAAGGCGAAGATGCCTTTGTACTCCGCCGGCGCCGAGCTTTGCGGCGGCTGGGTATTGCCGCCAAGCTGCACAGCCGGAAAGTAGCCCACCCCTTCGCTGGCCGCGTAGTTGGTCCACATCATGTTCATCGGCATGTCGCCGGGGCCTTGGAAGGTGGTGTCCGATGGGCAGCGGAAGCAGGGGATTTGCTGCGAGTGCAATTGCTTGAAAGCTCCGCGGCCGTATACCGGCGGAGTCGCGGTTGAATACTGGCCCGTGTAGATCGTCGCGTTTTTGGGGTCCGCCATGTTTGGTCTCCCGCGGTCGATCACGCCATAAATCGGCCTCGCCTCGATAAAACCTAAGATCGCGACGGACCACGGAAAGTGATAAGGCGCCTCGGGCGTCAACGGCCCCGACTTCACGTCGCCGTTGCCCCAAACGGCGTCGGCCGGGAAGCATTTATAGACGTCGTTGTAGTTCTGTAGCCCCAGGCCGATCTGCTTGAGGTTGTTCGTGCATTGCATGCGACGATTGGCCTCGCGAGACGCTTGAATGGCCGGCAAGAGCAACGCGAGCGCAAGGCCAATCACGCCCACCACAGCGAGCAGTTCCTTCAGCGAGAAGCCGCGGCGGCAGGCGCGGGCGGAGGAATGCCGAGCGATTACCAAGGTATTGCCCGCCCGAAGGAACCGATCAGCCAACGGCACTCGACGTCCTGCCATTTCAGCGCCTCGCTTGTCGATCGCGAAGAATTCTTTTGCAGACGTGAACGATTGCTATTCTATCCGCCGGCAGGTCGAAATGCCCTACAAGTTCGAATGAATTGCTGGAACGTAGACGCGGCATCATGCATCGCGCCATGAGCCGCGAAAACGCAGCCATGCTCGAACAATGGCGACAATCGGAATTCGATTTGCGCCTCGACGCGCCGCAGCGGTTGACAGCCGGGCGATCGTCGGGTAATTCTTTATATTCTTCGGTTTTGCGAGCCGATTTAGCCGTTTTAGACAGCCTGAAGTCGCTCGTCCCGCCCGCATCGTCTAGTGGCCTAGGACGCTGGGTTCTCAGCCCAGTAACCGGGGTTCGACTCCCCGTGCGGGTATTTTCTTCTTTTCTTGCGGCGCCCTGTCCGGCGGCTGGCGCTTACGTGCAGATGAGCGACGCCCAACTGCGTCAGCCGGGCTTGCCCGAAGGCGTCTGGGCGTCGGCGACGCGCAATGCCGCGAGCAGTGCAGTCGGCGTTTTGGCTTGCTGAATCTCGCTGAGCAAACGGGGTTCGCGCCCGAGTCGGGCGATGGCGGCCATGATCTGAAGCTGCGTGTCCGTTTCCTTGAACGGCGTCAGGATCAGGAACACGACGCGGGTCGGTTCCAGATCGATGCCGTCGAACGCGATTCCGCGAGGCGCCAGGCCCACCGCCACCACGGCGCTTTTCAACCCCTCGATCCGCGCATGGGGAACCGCGATGCCGTGCCCCAGGCTGGTTCCCATCTCGGCCTCGCGCTCGAGCACGGCGGCGACGACCGTTTCGGGCGAGATTCCCGCGTGCCGAGCCGCCAGACTGGCCAGCGTCAAAATGGCTTCCTTGGGCGTGCCGGCGTCGAGATCGGGCACGCACACCAGCCCGTCGAGCGCCGAACTGAACGACCAAACGCGGCCGCGGCGGAGCAAGCGTTGAATCATCGGCCCGGCCAGCGCCGAAGTGACGACGGCCAACGTGACCAGCGCCACGAACAATCGCTCGCGGATCACGCCGGCTTGCCATGCCAACAGCCCGAGCACGATGCCCAGCTCGCCGCGGGCGTTCATGGCCCAGCCGACCGCCCAGGCTTCTCCGTTGCGCAATCCGCCCGCCCGCCCCGCAAGCCAGCAGGCGCCGACCTTGAGCGCGATGCCCAGCGCCAGCACGCGCAGCACCAGCGCCGGGCGGAAATTGGCGATGAAGTTGACTTCCAGGCCGATCGAAGCGACGAAGATCGGGGCCAGGACGCCCTCGACGAAGCGGTGCATGATGTGCCGCGTTTGCTCGCGCAGGTGCGGCGAATCGCCGAGCGCGACGCCCACGAGAAACGCGCCGAAGATGGCGTGAATTCCGATCGCTTCGGTGGCCGCGGCCCCGACCAGGCAGCTCAGCAGCAAAAAGCCCAACACGCCGCCGGGCCACGAGAGATGGGCCTGTACCCAGATCAGCGCTTTGTCGGCCGCCCAGCGGCCGAGCGAGAGCGTCGCGACCACAAAGCCGATCGTCAACAAGAGCGTATAGGCCAACGTCTGTTCGCCGCTTCCGCTTCCCAGCACCACGGAAAAGGTCAGCCAAGCGAGCAAATTGTTGATCGTCGCCGCGATCAGCACGAGCATCCCGAAATCGGTTTGAAACAAGTCCAAATCGAGCAGGATTTTGGCAATCACCGGCAGAGCGCTGACGGCTAGCGCGGCGCCAAAGAAAATGGCGAACGATCCGGCCGTTCCGCCGGGCGGCATGCCCCACCAGTTCGGCGCGAGCCAGGCCAGCGCGCCGCCGACGGCCAACGGCGCCAACAATCCGGCTAGCGCCACCAGGATCGCCGCGCGGCCTTGGCGCGCGGCGCTCGACAGATCGACCTCCAGGCCCGCGATCAACAGCACCAAGGCGACGGCCAACGCGACGACGGCGTCGAGGGCGATCGCGGCGGGGCCTTCGGCGGGAAACAAGCGGCGCTGCACGGCGGGCGCGACGGCGCCCAGGCAGGTCGGCCCCAGCAGCAGCCCGGCGAACATTTCGCCCACGACCACCGGCTGGCCGATGCGGCGCGCCAATTCGCCGAACGCGTGCGCCGCCCCGAGCAACACGGCCAACCCCAAAAACAAAATGGTGACGTCGCTAGAACTCAAGCTTGGAATTCATACACAGGGCGTTTCGTCGTTTGATCCTCGCCCGACAGCCTAGAAGATGGCTTCCCAAGCGCCAAGCCGGCGCGCGCGGGAGGCGCCGTCGGTAGAGGTTCGCTGTAAAACCAGTCGGAACCAATCGCGCGAACCGATGCTCGCACCCCGCAGCCCGTCGCCCGGTAAAAATCCATTGCCCCGGCCTGCCGCGAAGCGGTAGGCTAGCCAATAGCGGCCGTCAGGCGCCTAGGCGGGCTCGGCTCGCGATCGCTTCCCGGCTTCTGCAAACTTCCTTACTTCGAACCAACAAAATCGATAGCCTGATGGCATGCAAAAGCCGCCCTTTCAATTCGGGCTGAAAGCCGTGTTCGCGGCGACGACGGGGGCCGCCGCCCTGCTGGCGATTTTCCACTACGTGCCGCTGTTCTACTTGGCCCTGGCCGCGATGGTCATCTGTTGGTACGCGGCCCTGATTGTTGTCACTCGGTTCGTGGTCCATTTTCTGACTCATTGAACGGGCCGCGTTTTTTGCCGCCATTCGCCGGCGAGTGAGGCAGCACGAGGCCGAGGCGATCGTCGCCGGTTCCCTTGCAACGATGCCGTGACGGAGCCGGCAACGGTTGGCTGAATTCTTCGGCGCAGGTCAGTACCACTGATACGCATATTCGTGAAACCGCGTCAGCGCCTCGGCGCGCAGCGAGCGATCGCGATAGGCGGCCCAGCGGGCGCGGTCCGAACGCAGCCGCTTCGAAACCAACTCATCGGCGACTTGATAGGCAGTCCAACCCAGATCGTGACGGCGCTCGGCGGCTGCTTCCGCGTCGTCGTCGCGCTCGGCCAGCATGGCCCGCACGCCTTCGCGAATGATCGGGTCGTTGCAGTCCAACAAGGGCTCAAGCAGCAAGATTCCCTCGGGGCCGATGGGGTGGACGCTGATTTGCACGCTTGGCGCCGCATGGCCGGCCAGAATCCGCCGCACATTGTATTCGACGACGATCGCGTCGACCGGCGTCAAGGCGAACAGGTAGACGGCCAGCGACAAGGCCCACAGTTGCCGTCGCACCAACCAGCCAAAGCTACGCTGGCGGCCGATCTTCCAGAGCACGAGGGCAAAGCCGGCTGCCACGGCCGAAATCCCGTACAAGCCCACGATCCGCATCGGAGTCATGCCGTTGAAGTCGACGTAGATCGCCATCCGGTGGTAAACAGCCACGGCCAGGATGAAGTTCTCGGCCGACCAGATCCAGCCGAGCAGTTTCAGGCTCGGCAGCCGCGAATCGCGCAGCACGCCGCCGCGGAAGATGAGCGATAAGAGCGCCGTCGCAAGCGCCAAGGCGAACGTCAGCCAGGCGGCCCCTTCATGTGCGTAGCCGGAATAGTAGAACCCCTTGGGAAATTCGCGGAACCAGAGCGTGCGGAACTCGAACGCGAGGTACGCCGCAAACAGCACGATCACCGTCAACAAGGTGTTGCGAAACGCCGGATAGAGCCTCGACGATTCCGGCGTCGTCGCCTGCGAGGGCGCCACGTTCGGCGGCTCGGCGACGGCGGTTCCGCCCGATGCTTGCCGCAGCAGGCCGGTGACGATCCAGATCGAAGCGCCGCAGAAGGCAATCTCGGAAAGGGAGGCTCTGAGCAGCCATTCGCGCATGCGCTTGATGACGAGTTCCGCTGTATCGGAGACCGATGCCAACAGGTCGGGATTGGCGAAGACAAACACCGTGCCGAACGCGACCAGCGCCGCCAATGGCATGGCCAGATTGAGCCAAGAAACGCGGTTTATCGAGGAAGCGGATGCGCGTCGCCCATAGTGCACCATCCGCTTGTAGCCCGCCCCGATCGCCAGCGAGGCGAACACGGCCGTCTCTACGACGTACGGAGTTTGCCCTGCCAGCGCCATGACGAACGCGGCCGCCAAGGCGAAGCCCGCGGCCACGAGCAACGTCGATCCGCACCAAATGGCCTTGGCCGCGAGCGCCAGCAGCAAAAGTCCTGTCAGCCATGCCGGCGGTCCCAGCCGTGGACGAACGGCGCCCCAGGCCAGCAAGCTGGGCGAAACCAGGAATAGGGCCGCATAACCGGCGAAACCGCGTCCCCGGTAGATCGCCATGTCGCTGAGCACGACGATCAAGACGATGGCCAGTAACTCGCGCCAGCAAACCGGCAGCCGATCTTCCGCTTCCGAGGGCGGTCGCCGGGAGCGGAGGGCCTGCTCCGCAGGGAAGCCGTCGGCGTGGCGAGCCGGCGTCGCGACAGTTCCTGCAACAGGGTCGTTTGTCATGTTGGGCTCGCGAACGAAAGCGGACGGGCGGTATGACTCGGCAACTCCATGAACGGAAGGCGCCGTCGGTCCATCTCTTGCCATCGTACCGCGCCTCAAGGCGCATGGAAAAGCTCGCCGGCAGGCGAGCGTCGGGGCCGTCGCGATGACGGGCGCCGCCGCCCTGCTGGCGATTTTCCATTATGTGCCGCTGTTGCCGCTGGCCGTTGCCGCCATGATCCCTGGCTTGGTACGCGTTTCTGATGGTCGCTGCCTGGTTCATGGTCGATTTTTTGACGAATTGACCGGCGGCGCCCACCCCATGCCGGGTTCGCTGCTCTCGCGGCAAATTGCCTTGCCCGCTTCCGCCGCAAAGCGGTAGGCTACTGGCGTGAACGGTTTTCCATTCTCTCTCCATACGCTGCCGGCGGACGCGGCGCTCGCAGCCAAGAGCATGGTTCAGCAAACCTGAGAGGGCTGATTGCATGCCGTCCCGGCGCCGCTGGCTTCAGTTCTCGTTGCGGGGGTTGCTCGCGCTGCTCACGGTGTTCGCAATCTGGTTGGGTTTCATCGTGAACCGGATCAGAGAACAGCGCGAGGCCCTCGAAACCATCGAGGCAATGGGGGCGGATGTCCGGTATGAGTACGACGAGACGGCCGACCGGACAGTCTCGCCTTGGCTAAAATCGCTTTATGGGGATCTGCACGCTCTAAAAGGCGTCAGGGTAGCTGTCTTGCAAAGCGTGCGACCATCTGAATCGTCCACGGAGTGGTTTTTCTCGACAGAAGGCAGGTCAGGCTGGTTTGGAATATTCAACCCGGACATTACTTTTGACGACAGAGGGCTCATGGCATTAGGCAAACTAAAAACAGTGGATGACGTACTCATCATGAACGTGCCCGTCACCGACGCCGGGTTGATGCATCTGGCTTCCTGCGTCCGATTGCGAAGGCTTGCATTAGTTGGAACTTCGGTCTCGGCCTCGGGAGTTGCAGCGTTGCAAGCCAAGCTGCCGCACTGCGAGATTTACTTTTCTCCGTCCAGCGAGTGAGCTTTGCATGAAATCTCGTCGCTGGCGGCTGCAATACAGTCTCCGCACCTTTTTCGTTCTCCTGATGGCCGCAGGCGTCTGGCTCGGGGTCGTCGTCAATCGGGCCAGAGAGCAGTGCGAAGCGGTTAAGGCGATTCAAGGGATGGGAGGATTCGTGCTTTATAATTGGCATTTTGACGGGCCATCGCCCGCAGAGCGCCCGCACGGCCCAGCATGGTTGCAGCGACTCGTTGGCGAACACTTCTTCGAGGAAATCGACACCGCCGCCTTTCCAGACGGTCGGCCTCATCCATCGGAAGTTGAGCTGCTGAAGTTCGTTCCCCGATTGCAGCGAATGCGGGGCCTGAAGACCTTGTATTCGTGGCCTTCGATGTCGGACGACGCCAAGCAGGCCATCAAGGCCGCCCTTCCGGCTTGCAGAATTCGGTCTCTAGGGTTGCACGAAACACATCCGCCGATCTATCGAACCGGCTACGAGCCGCCGCCCGGTCCCCGAATGCTCTCGAAAGTCATTGACTCAGTGAAAAAGGACCGACGCGAGAACCCGACTAACATTGGACCTTGAGCGATTTCAATAATCGGCCCGTTTCCCCCGGACCCCAGGGCAAAAGCTGAAATGAAACCCCGCCGCTACCTCGCCTTCAGCATCCGAACCCCGTTTCTCGCACTGAGCGCCTTGGCTGTTTGGGCGCTCGCGTCCGAGCCTACCATGCCCGTTTGCGTTGGGCTCTTCTCGCTGACGGTGATTTTTCCCGCCCTTTTGTTGGTTGGCGTTATCAGAGGCCGAAACCACGTGCGAGCTTTCTGCTTGGGGGCAATCCTTCCCGCATGCAAAGGGATGCAGTATATGGCCGAAGTGGTTAATGCGTACCGCCCCGCGACCGATAGCCCCTTCACAAAGTTACTGCTGATTGCCGATCTCGGTTTTCAACGCTTCATCGCCGACGTATGGATTGTCAGTCTCGTCTTGGGACTTTGCAGCGTGTTGGCAAGTGGGCTCTTCTTTCGCGACGCCCCGAGCGAAGGGCTCGGCTCAAGCGCCCCGGCTCGTCGAAGGAGCCAGTTTTCGCTGAAGGGTTTTTTCGTATTGCTCACGGTTATTGCAATCTGGTTGGGTGTAACCGTGAATCAAGCCCGCGAGCAGCGCGCAGCCGTGAGGGCGATCGAAGCATTGGGCGGAACCGTTGTCTACGATTGGCGGTTACGGTATGAGTATTCAGAGAAGTATGGTTTTGCTTTTAGCATCGATCGTGATGACGATCCACCAGGACCAGCTTGGCTCAGGAGGCTTGTGGGCGATGATTTTTTTCAGAATGTCGAAGTCGTATTCTTTGAAGCGCCTGAAACGAACGCTTTGAAGGCGATCCCGCACCTCCAGCAGCTTCGAACGTTGAGGATTCTAGGTCCTCTATATGACCCATACCACCGTAGCGAACTCTCGGCGGCGGCGAGAGCCGAGTTCAAGGCGTCGTTGCCTGTGTGCAGAGACTGGTAGTCGTTTTTTTCGCAGTGGAGAATGGGCGCGTGCAATTAGCCGACGCAGCTTGTTTTGATAGAGGTGAAAGGGCCGCGTTCGCTTTTTTCCCGCCGCGCCCGTCGTTTACTTCCCAATACAAAACCGGCTGAAGATCCGGTCGAGCACGTCTTCGGTGTAGACGGCGCCGACGACCTGCCCGAGCTGGTCGAGGGCGACGCGCAATTCGACGGCGATCAGTTCTTCGCCGGCCGCTAAGTGAGCGATCTCGCCGGCGCGGGCGAGGCTTTCGGCGGCCAGCCGCAGGCTCTCGCGGCAGCGCAGCGAAGTGGCGAGCACGATGCCCTCGTCGGCCGGCAGCGCTTGCTGCAAACGCTCGCGAATCCGCTCTCGCAACAGGTCGAGCCCTTGACCGCTGGCGCTGCTCGTTTCGATGGCGCCGGGCAAATCGATCGGGCGGCGCGGAGCGTCGGCCTTGGTGATGACGACGAGCGTTCGCGGATCGGCGGCGGAGTCGGCGAGCCGGGTTTGTTCCCAGGCGTTGAGCGGCCGCGTGCCGTCGAGACACAACAATTCGAGCCTCGACCGCTGGCGCTGTTCGGCCGACGACTGCTGCGCGGCGGCGCCGATTTCGCAGGCCGGCGCCGATTCGACGCCGGCAGTATCGATCAATTCGCACGGCACGCCGCCGAGCGCAATGCGAACGCTGAGATAGTCTCGCGTGGCGCCGGGCTGCGGCGAGACAATTGCCCGCTGCTGGCCCGCTAGCGCGTTGAACAGGCTGCTCTTGCCGACGTTCGGCCAGCCGGCCAGCGCCACGCGGGCGCATTCGAGGGCCTCGCTGCGGCCGGCCATCCGCTCGGCGAGCGCGGCCACGATCGCCTGCACCTCGCCGATCTCCTCCACGAGCCGGCCGGCGCTGATGAATTCGATGTCTTCTTCGACGAAGTCGAGGCCGGCTTCCAGGTGCGCGAGCAAATCCAACAGGCGGTCGCGCAAGCCGGTCAGTTCGGCGCCGAGCCCGCCGGCCAATTGGGCCAAGGCGGCGTCGAGCTCGCGGCGATCGGCGGCGTCGATCACGCCCAGCACGGCTTCGGCCTGCGTCAGGTCGAGCCGGCCGGCCAAGAAGGCTCGCAATGTGAATTCGCCGGGCCGCGCCAACCGGGCGCCTTGCGCACAAAGTTCGCGGAGCGCCGCGGCCAACAGCGGCGGCGAGCCGAGCGTGTGCAGTTCGGCCGTTGGCTGCCGCGTGTAGCTGCGCGAGCCGGGCCAGAGATAGGCGTCGCAGGGCAACGTCGAGACGAAATGCGTCAAACGCAAGCGGCCCGAGACGACGCGGGCCGTGCGGACCTGGCGCACATCGACGGGCGGCGTTTCCGCCAGGAAGACCGAGGCCAGGCAGTCGATCGCCCGAGGGCCGCTGAGCCGCACGATGCCGCGCGCCGCGCCGCCGGGCGCGGAGGCGATGGCCGCGATCGTATCGTCGGGATGGTCCACAAGCACGATTTTACCCTGCCCGCTTGAGGATGAGATTGATGGGTCGTGTGGGGCGGCCTTCCAGGCCGTCATTCGCCGACGGC
>Ga0307374_10001168_pt1 | contig 49475 bp, 48 predicted proteins | sample OX3MG_FD_202532 | JGI IMG/M metagenome (GOLD analysis project Ga0307374, IMG submission 202532) | Soil microbial communities from Risofladan, Vaasa, Finland - OX-3 | ecosystem: Environmental > Terrestrial > Soil > Coastal area > Acid sulfate soil | place: Finland: Risofladan, Vaasa | collected...
ATAGCCGCCGTCGACGGTGACGATGACGCCGCTCACGCCCTTGCTGCCTTCGATCAGGCTCATGACGGCGGCGGCCACGTCGGCGTCGTTGACGCAGCGCCGCAGCGGCGTCTGCTTGGCGCGGCGCTCCATCAGCTTGTCGTAGTTGTCGCCGAGCATGCGCTCCATCCACTCGCCTTCCATCCAGCCGGGGGCGACGCCGTTGACGCGGATGCCGTCCGGCCCGAGCGCGCCGGCCAGCGCCTTGGTCATGGTCCAGAGCGCGCCCTTGCTCGCCGAATAGGGAAGCGGCTGCGGCCCGGGCCGCGCACCGACAATGCTGTTGGTGTTGATGATGCTGGCGTCATCCGACTTGCGCAGCAAAGGCGCCGCGTGCTTCGTCACCAGGAACACGCCGCGCACATTGACGGCGAAGACGCGATCCCATTCCTCGGCGGTTACTTTCTCGAAATCGCGCGCGAGCGTGACGATGCTGGTGCCGGCGTTGTTGCACAGTACATCGAGCCGGCCGAAGCGCTGGCGGATCGCGTCGATCATGGCGACGACGCTCGCCTCGTCCGCCACGTCGCCCCGCGCCAGCAGCGTCGCCGCGCCGGCTTCGGCACACTGGGCCGCGGTCTTCTTGGCCTCGGCATCGCTGCGGCTGTAGTTGATGGCGACGTCATACCCGGCCTTGGCGAGCGCGACCGCTTCGGCCCGGCCGATGCCGGTCGAAGCGCCGGTGACAAGGGCGACGCGTTTATCGGTCACGTGATCCACTCCTGATCGCCGGGCGGGCGGCCGATCTTGGCGGATCACGGCGGGCGACGCAATGCCGGCCGCGCGCGGCTCAGAGCCAGACGAGGCCGGACATCAGCATGTCGATGGTCGAGCCATCGCGGGCAAGCGGCAGCGCCAAGACCTCGCAGGGAAGGATGCGGTCGTCGGAGATCTGACGCTCGCGCACCTGCACGATCGGCACGCGCCGATTGATGACGTCCACAAAATGCCGCCACACCGTTTCGCGGCTGTCGCGCGCCGGAAGGATGTCGAGGTCCTTGCCCGTCATTTCGTAGCCGACGCGCTCGGTGACGCGGCTCGCGTGGAGGCGAAAGCGGAACCGGAGCGGCTGGAAGAAAACATCGAGCAGCGACAGGTTGCCGATGATGTAGCCGAGGTCGAGCACGTCGAAATCGCTCCGCGACGGAAATTCGCGGCCGCGGCGGCGCTCCTGCCAGTCATGGTAAAGATGCCGCAAAGACGGGGTCTTGATGTCGAGCAATTCGGCCTCGCCGGGCGATTTTAACCGCGGCGGCATTTAGGAGGTCTTTACGGGCCGCGCGCGCCCTATCGGCGCTCGATGACCTCGACCCCGTGCGGGCGGCCGACATAGGCCCGCGACGCCAGTCCGACGAAAAGCCCGCTCTCGACCACGCCGGCGATGGCGGCAATGCGTGCCTCGAGCGCCGCGGCGGCGTCGATCGCCGCAAAGGCGCAGTCGGCAATGTAGTTTCCGTTCTCGGTCACGAACGGCGCATCGCCGGCCGCGCGCAGGCTCGGCGCGCAGCCGAGCGCCGCAAGCCGATCGATCACCGTCTCCCAGCCGAAACGCACGATCTCGACCGGAACCGGCGTGCGGGCACCGAGACGCGCGACCAGCTTGGTCTCGTCGACGATGACGTAGAAGCGCCGGCTGGCGCAGGCAACGATCTTTTCGCGCAGCAATGCCCCGCCGAGCCCCTTGACGAGATCGAGCGTGCCGGTCTCGACCTGATCGGCGCCGTCGATGGCGAGATCGAGGCGGCGATGGGCGGCGAAATCCGTGAGCGGCACGCCATGCCGGCGCGCGAGCGCCGCGGTCCGCCGCGAGGTCGCGACACAGGCGACGTGCAAGCCGCCGGCGATGCGCGAAGCGAGCGCGGCGACGGCGTGAGCGGTGGTCGAGCCGCTGCCGAGGCCCAGGACCATTCCGTCCTCGACCGCAGCGACGGCCCGCACCGCCGCTTCGCGCTTCATCGCCTCGATGTCCGGCGCGGGGTTCATCCGCACGCCTGCCGCGACAGACGATCGAGGAACACCGATTGACCTTGATCGTGCAGCGCCGGTTCCAGCTTCATCGCCGCCCCTCGCCCACCGACGTCAACGCCCCGGCGCCGGGCTTCGATCCGCCGTGCGGCACCTCCTGCACCTTGCGCCGACGCCAAGGAACGATTCGCGTGGGAGCGGCGCGCGGGCGATCCTTGTCGCCGCCGCCACGGCTGAGATAGACTCCACGCATGGTCCTCCGCCCGGGAGTTGCAATGTCGCGGCACGGCACCAACGGCGCAGACCGGCGCCGACGCCCGCTTGTCAGCGGCTTGTGGATTGCGGCGGCGGCCACCGTCGTCGCCGGTTTCGTCGTGCGCGCATTATCGAGCTTCCTGGGCCGCGCGGATCTCCGTGTCGCGGGCATTGCGCTCATCGCCATCGGCATCGCCGCAGCCGTGCTCGGCTGGCTCGGCGAGCGCATTGTCGCGCGGCGCTCGCCCTAGTCGTCACAGCCCCGCATCTTCGCCCGCGGCATCGCCAAGGTCGCAGGCAAAGAACAACTCGTCGACCGAGAGCGGCTTCCGGATCATGCCTTGCTCGTAGGTATAGCGCAGGATGGTTTCGAGGTTGCGGCGATTGGCCGGGCCCAGGCCATATTCCCAGGGATCGCCGCCGAGAATCTCCGTCTGCTCCTCCCATGCCGTGCGCACCCAGGCGAGCGGCGCGACACGGGGATTGGCGATGCGGCGATAGGCCAGCGCCTTGGCCTGATCGAACGCTTTGAGGAGGTTGGTCGCAACCCAGGGATGACGATCGACGATCTCCTGCCGGATCACGGTCGTGTGCATGATCGGAAAGATGCCGGTACGGCGAAAGAAGTCGATCTCGACCGCCTTGTAGTCGGGGAACAGGCGCACGATGCGGCGGTCGCCCTCGGCGAAGAGCCGCGGCACCGACGGCGACAGCATGGCCGGGATTTCGCCCTCGGCCAGCATCGTTTCGACCGACTTGCCGGGCGGCGCCGTCACGATGCGCAGGTCTTTCTGCCGCTCGAATTCGAGGTCCTCGCTGCGGTCGACCAGCCACGTCACCTGCCGGTGCGGCAGGCCGTAATATTGCTCGAGGATGCCGCGCATCCAGATGTTGGAGGCCGGCTGAAAATTGGTGCTGCCGATCGTCTTGCCGATGAGATCGCGCGGCTCTTTGATGCCGGCGGCGGCATTGACGAAGACGAAGCCGTGGCGGAAGCGGCGATGGAGATAGATCGGCAGTCCCGCCAAGGGCACGCCCTGGTCGCGTGCGATGAAATGGCCGCCGATATTGAGTTCGCAGACGTCGAATTCCATCCGCCGCGCCATGCGCCAGTGCCGCTCGCGCGAGCCCATCCCGGTCAGCACGGTGAGATCGATGCCGTCGGCCCCGACCGCGCCTTCCTTGAGCGCGCGCACGATCTCGTAATCGCCGCACGCCACCGTGAGCTTGAGCTTTTCGGCCATCCCCCGTCTCCTAATGCGCGCCGCGCCGCGTGCGGCGCAACTCCCGCGTCGCGTCGTCGTCGACCGTGAGATCGCGGTTCAGCTCCACGCCATAGGCCTCGCGCGCCGCCGCAGGCGAGACCAGTTCCTCGAGCACGTCGGCGCGCACGCGCGCAGGATCGCGCTCGAAGGGATCGCCCCAACCGCCGCCGCCGCCGGTGCGCACGATCACCTGGCTATGCGTCGGCACCGGGCGATGCGCCCCGTCCACCGAATGGAACTCGTTCTCCTGCGGCAAGCGCAGCAGATAGTCCGCCGTCCCGGCGGCACGACCACCGCGCGTGCCCCAGGGCGGGCATTTGTCGCGCTTGGTGCGGTCGAAATTCCAGCGTCCCTCGACGAAATTCTCGACCGTGAGGTCGATCCCGAGCCCGCCGCGGAACCGGCCGGCGCCGCCCGAATCGGGCCTGAGCGCGCGGCCCCGCACCAGCACCGGACATTTCATCTCGATGCCTTCGATCGAGCCGTTGCGCACGTCGCCCTGGCAGACCGACACCGTGCCCGACTCGCCATCCTCCATCGGCCGCCCGCCCCAGCCGCCGCCCTCGATGCTCTGCACGACGAAGCGGCGTTTGGTGGCGGGATCGACGCCGAAGAACACCACCGCGCCGCCCAGCAGCCCGTGATGCGCGCCCGGCACGCGGTCCGGCATCGCCGGCCCGAGCGCCGCGACGATGGTATCGACGACCATGGGAATGATGAGGCTCCAGCCCGACATCGGCGCGGGATAGCGCGCCATCATGATGTTGCCTTCGGGAATGACGACGTCGAGGGCGCGGAACGAGCCCTCGTTGACCGGATCGAGCGGCGCGGTGAGCGCCTTGTAGGCGACGCGCGCCGCGGCATAGGTGCGCGCGTTGATGCCCGCCTTGCGCTCGGGCGAGCATTGCGACAGGTCGATCGTCATGCGCCCGGACGCGACCGTGACCTTGGCGTGAAGCCGCACCGGATCGTCCGGCAGCACCCCGTCCTCGTCGAGCGCCGATGACGCCTCGTAAACGCCGTCGGGAATGGCGGCGATGACGTTGCGGCATTTGCGCTCGGTCTCATCGAAGATCTGCGTGATCGCGCCGAGAATGGTGTCGCGGCCGTATTTGGCAAACAGCTCGTCGAGCCGGCGCGCGGCGAGACGGCAGGCGGCCATCTGCGATTTCATGTCGCCGAGCGAGGATTCGGGAAAGCGGATGTTGTCGCTGATGACGCGGTAGAGCGTCTCGTCGAGCCGGCCTTCGCGATAGATCTTGAGCTGGTTCAACTGCAAGCCTTCGAGCCACGGCTCGGCGACGTGCGGCCCGGCGCCGAAGCCGGTGCTCATGCCGCCGACGTCGATCCAGTGCGCTCGCACGATCGCGAACATCAACAGCTCGCCATCGCGGAAATAGGGCGTGTAGATGACGATGTTGTTGAGGTGCTGGCCGGCCACCGCCTGATGATTGGTGATGATGACGTCGCCCGGCCGGAATCCGTCCGTGCCATAGCGCGCCATGCCGTCGGTGATGATGACGCCGAGATCGGCGACGAAATGCGACACGCCGCCGACGTTCTGCGACACCAGCGCACCGTCGGGCTGCACCAGCGCGGTGCAGAAGTCGCGCACCTCGTAGATCATCATGTTGTAGGAGGTGCGCTGGAGATCGGCGGCCATCTCGTTGGCGATAGCCGGCAAGGCGTTGCGAATGACCTCGAGCGTCACCGGGTCGAGACGCGGCTCCATCAACCTTCTCCCACCGTAACCACGAGCTCGCCCGCGGGCGCCACAACGAGCCGGTCGCCCGGAAACAGCACCGTGGTCGTGCCGTGCTCCTGGACGATCGCGGGACCGTCGATGCGCCCGCCCGCCGGCAGCGCCGCGCGGCGATAGACCGGACATTCGACCGGCGCCGGCCCACCGAGATGCACCTTCCGCCGGCGCTCGGGCACGGCAGCGCCGCCCGCTTCGAGCCGCGGGAACGCAAGCCGCGGCCGTTGCCCGATCGCCGCGAGCCGAATATTCACCAGCTCCACCGGCTCGTCGGGCGAATGGTGGGCATAGCGCTGCTCGTAGAGCGCATCGAACGCCGCGCGGATGCCGGCACGGTCGGCGTCACGGATCTGCGCGATCTGCACCGGGACCGGCAGCGTGAACTCCTGGCCGACATAGCGGATGTCGAGATGGGTCTCGTAGCGCGCGCCCGCCCTTTGCCGCAGCGCCGCCTCGGCCTCCGCCACCATGTCGTCGTGAATGCGGGCGAGCGCCGCGAAGTCGAGCCGTTCGAGATCGACGAAATGGGTGCGGATGAAATCATGCCGCTCGTCCGCGAGCAGCATGCCGAGCGCCGAGAAATGCGACGGGAACAGCGGCACGATCACGGTCGGCACGTGCAGCTCGCGCGCGATCGCCATGATGTGGAGCGGCCCCGCGCCGCCCGAAGCCACCAGCGCGAAATCGCGCGGGTCGTAGCCCTTCTCGACCGAGACCTCGCGCACGGCGAGCGACATCTTGGCGATCGCGATCTCGATGATGGCATTGGCGGCCGCGATCACGTCGAGCTTGAGCGGCGCGGCGATCTTCGCTGCAATCCCGTCGCGCGCGGTCGCGCCGTCGAGCTTCATCTCGCCGCCAAGAAAATCGTCGGGATTGAGCCGCCCGAGCACGACATTGGCATCGGTGATGGTCGGCTCGGTCCCGCCGCCGCAGTAGCAGATCGGCCCGGGATCGGCGCCCGCGCTCTGCGGCCCGACCTTGAGCGCGCCGATCTCGTCGATCCGGGCGATGCTGCCGCCGCCGGCGCCGACCTCGACCAGGTCGATGACCGGCACCATCACCGGGTGGCCGCTGGCATAGCCGCCGACGTAATAGCCCGCGGCCATGGTCGGCGCGCCGCCGCGCACGAGACTGGCCTTCGCGGTGGTGCCGCCCATGTCGAACGAGATCACGTTGGGAAAGCCCAGCGCCTCGCCGACCCTGGCCGCGGCGATGATGCCGCCCACGGGCCCCGATTCCATCATCGCCACCGGGCGCTTGGTCGCAAGCTCCGGCGTCATCACGCCGCCGTTCGAGCGCATGATCGAAAGCTCGCCGCCGAAGCCGATCGCGCCGAGGCTCGAGCGCAGATTCTCGACATAGCCGCCGACCTTGGGCCCGATATAGGCGTTCACCGCCGCCGTCGAGGTCCGTTCGAATTCGCGGTACTCGCGCAGGATCTCGTGCGAGAGCGAGACATAGGCATCGGGCAGCGTGGCGGCGACGATGGCGCCCGCTTCGCGCTCGTGCTCGGGATTGGCATAGGAATGGAGAAAGCACACCGCGACCGCCTCGACCCCCTCGGCGGCGAGGAACCGGCACGCCGCCGCGACGCCGGCGCGGTCGAGCGGCTCGTGTTCCGCACCGGACGCCAGCACGCGCTCCTGTACCTCGCGAGTGAGCCGGCGCGACACCAGCGGGCGATGGCGATGGAAGTAGAGATTATAGGATTCGGGCCGGTTGCCGCGGCCGATGGCATAAACGTCGCGCGTGCCCGACGTGACGATGAGGCCGGTCTTCGCGCCCTTGCGTTCGATCAGCGTGTTGATGGCGACCGTCGAGCCGTGAATGAGCTCGGCGATGGCGGCCGGCGCAAGCCCGCTCTTGGCAAGGCAGTCGACAACGCCCTGCACCAATTGCGCCGGCGTGGTCAGGCTCTTCGCCTGGGCGAAGCGGCCCGTCGCCGCATCGAAGCCCATGAGATCGGTAAACGTCCCGCCGATATCGACCGCGACCACCAGCACGATGAAACCCCGCCCGAAGAATTATTGATACCAGCTCATGCCGGCTGGCGCGCGCCCTCGCGCAGGCTGCGAATGAAGACATCGTCGGGCGTGCCGATGCAGGAAAAATAATAGCGCAGGAGATAGGGATTGACGAGACGCGACAGCACCGCAACGTCGTCGCGCAGCAGCGCCGCCTTCACCTCGGGCTTCAGCGGATAGCGCTCCAGCACCTTGCCGCGGTCGGCACGGTATTCGGCGCCGAGCCCTCCGCGCTGCAGGTCGAAGAACAGCTTGCTGAGCCAATAATCAGTCATCGCCGCCTCGCTCATATCGTCCTGCACCGATCATAGCACGGACGCGGCCGGCCCGGCGGCTTGCATTCGCACCGCCCCCCTTTATGCTCGCGCGTGGTCTCAACCCGGAAGGAGCCAGCGATGAGCACGCGCAGCCTGGAAGACCGCCTCCGCGACGTCGAGGACCGGCTCGAGATCCTCAATCTCGTCGCCGCCCACCCGCCGGGCGCCGATACCGGCGCCACCGAATATATCCGCACCGCGTGGACCGAGGACGGCTCGTTCGATCTCGGTTCCGACAAGGATATCAAGGGACGCGAGAACATTGCCGCCCATGTCCGCACCCCGGCGCATCTCGCGGCGATCGAGAACGGCATCGGCCATTTCGCCGGCCTGCCGCACATCGCGATCAAGGGCGACACCGCGATCGTGACCTCGTATCTGCAGATTCTCGTGCCGCAGACCCAAGGCGATCCGGTGACGATCGCCAATCACGGCACGTCGAAAGGCTATCGCGTGCACCGCCTGGGCACGAACCGCTGGACGTTGGTGCGCACCCCCGACGGATGGAAGATCAAGAGCCGGGTCTCGCGTCCGGTCGGCACCGAAGAGGCGCGGCAGATCCTGCGCCAGGGGCTCGAACCGGCGAGCGGGGGCAGGACCGGGTGAGCGGCAAGCGCGCGCTCGTCATCGGTGGCTCGGTCGGCGGCCTCTTCGCCGCGCACCTGCTGCTGGGTGCCGGCTGGGAAGTCGACGTGTTCGAGCGCAGCGCCGAGGATTTGGCCGGCCGCGGTTCCGGCATCGGCACGCGGGGGGCGCTGTTCACGCTGCTGCGCCGGATCGGCATCGAACTCGATCCCTCGGCTGGCGTTCACATCAAGTCGCGCATCTGCCTCGACCGCAGCGGCGCGGTGACGCACGAGCTTGCCGTGCCGGCGGTGAATAGCGCCTGGGACCGCGTCTACCGCCCGCTCAAGGACCGTCTGCCGCCCGCGAGCTATCACGCCGGCGCGCGGTTCGAGCGGCTCGAGACCGACGCGCACGGCGTCGCCGCCGGCTTCGCCGACGGGACGCGGGTCGAGGGCGATCTTCTGATCGGCGCCGACGGGATTCATTCGACGGTGCGGCAGAACGTCCTGCCCGAGGCGCCGCCGCGCTATGCCGGCTATGTCGCCTGGCGCGGCATCCTTGATGAAGCCGACCTGCCGCCGGATATTCACGCAGCGGTGTTCAACCGCTTCACCTTCGGCCTGCCCGAGGGCGAGTTGATCATCGCGCTGCCGATGCCGGGCGGCGAAGCCTACGCGCGGCCCGGCGAGCGGCGCTATCACTGGGTGTGGTTTCGTCCGATCGACGAGGCGAAGGGCCTGCCCGATCTCTGCACCGACGCCACCGGCCAATGCCACGGAACGTCGATTCCGCCGCCGTTGATCCGGCCGGAACTCGTGGCCGAGGTCAAGGCGCATGCCGAAGACGTGCTGGCGCCGCAGCTCGCGTTCGCCGTGGCGCGGACGCGCAAGCTGCTGTTGCAGCCGATCTTCGATCTCATCTCGCCGCGGATCGTGGTGGGGCGGGTCGCGCTCCTGGGCGATGCCGCCTTTGCCGCGCGCCCCCATGTCGGCGCCGGCGTCACCAAGGCGGCGCTCGATGCGCTCTCGCTGGCCGATGCGCTGGCGGAAGCGGAGCTCGAGCCGGCGCTCGCGCGCTACGACCGCGAGCGCTGCGCCTTCGGCAACGCGCTCGTCGTCCGCGGCCGGCGCCTTGGCGCGCATCTCGAGGCGCAGCTGAAGCCGCCCGAGGCGCGCAGCCCCGAGGAGCGCGCGCACGATCCCGTCGCCGTGCTGCGCGATTACGGTGCCGCGGTGCTCACGGCGGAGGAACTCGGCAGCGCCGAATGACCGGCTCAGGCCGCGCGCTTCTCGGCGCGGCGCATGAAGTCGATGAACAGCGCCGCCAACTCGCCTTCCTTCTCCTCCCAGTCCTCGACCGCGAGATCGACGTCCTTGTCCTCGGCCATGATGACATGGATTTCCGCGCCGGGGATGAGCCGGCCGGCCTTCTCGCCGGTGGCGCGGTTGTGGGTCTTGTCATGGCCGGGAACGACGAGCGTCGGGACGCGGATCGAGCCCAGATCCTTCGCCGTCGCGCCGATCATCGGGAGATCGCTGCCGGTGGCAAAAGGCTCGGCCCAGTGCCGCATGGTGGCGATGAAGCGCTGGGGATCCATGGCCATGATCCGCGCGCGATTGGCAGGGTTGGCGGCGATGCGGTCGCGAAAATGTTCGGTCGCGCATACGGCCGCCATGCCGCCCTGCTCGGCCGCCCTGATGTATTGCCCATAATAATTTTCGGCGAGGCGCTCGCAAGCGAAGCGGCCGCCGGTCACGCGCGTGAGCAGGAGGCCGCGCACCGCCTCGGGATGGCGCAGCGCGAACAGCGTCGACAGCCGGCATCCCGACGACGCGCCGCCGATATAGGCCGGCAGCGCCTTGAGCTGCGACATCAGCACGTAGAGATCGTCGGCCCAGATCTCGTATTCCGAATCGGTTCCCTCGAGCACGACATCGGAAGCGCCGCAATTGCGGCGATCGTAGATGACGACGCGAAAGCCGCCATCGGCCACGCGCTTGGCGAGCGACCGCACCTCGTCGAGGCCGCGCCGCCCGCCCGGCGACAGCGCCACCCATGGCCCGTCCTTGCCGAGCACCTCATAGACGATGGTGGCACCGCGGATGTTCGCTGTGGGCATGGCGTTCCTCCTGCCGTCGTTCGCGCGATCATTTCATGGCACGTTGGGAGGGTCAATTGCGGCGCCGCGCTTCATCGCGCAGCCGCGAAGCGGCGGTGATGTCGCCGGATTCGACCGCGTGCAGGATCTGCATATAGGCGGGGACGACGGCGCGCGGCTGCGCCGCGAGGCGGCGGGCGAAGGCGAGCGTGGCCTCTTCGAGACGCTCGGGCGGATGCAGCTCGTCGACGAGCCCCCAGCCGAGCAGCAGCTCGGGCGGCAGGCGCTCGCCTTCGAGCACCAGGCGCCGGGTCCGGCTCGGCCCGACGAGCCGCATCAGCCGCTCCAGCGCAGGAATGGGATAGTGCAGCCCGTTCTTGACCGCGGGGATCACCAGCTTGAGCGCGGTGTCGGCGAAGCGGAAATCGGCGGTGACCGCGAGCTGCACGCCGCCGCCATAGCAGACCCCGTGCAGCATGGCGATGCTGGGGAACGGCAGCGCGGCCATCGCGGCCAGGAACGCGTCGACGCCCTTGCCGACGGTGGCGAACGCCGCCGCGCGGTCGCCGAACGCGGCGACGAATTTGAGATCGACGCCAGAGCAGAACGCCTCGCGCCCGGCGCCGCGCAGAACCAGCGCGCCCACTCCCTCCGCCGCCGCGGCCTGCGCCACCGCCGCGGCAAGACCGGATGCGACGGCGTCGTCCATGGCGTTGAGGCGGCCGGGATTCGCCATCGTGATGACGGCGACCCCGTGGTCGAATTCGAGCGCGACGTTCCCCGACATGGTGCAAACCCTCGATGCTGCGGCACGGGATTGAAGGCACAGGATCGCCGCGTGCGCAAGCCGACGCGGCGCCCGGCGCAACAGGCTCGAGCGAGTACGGACCAATTGATAAGCGTGCAGGTCGGGGACGAGCTCTTCGTGCCGTCGCACATGTGCTATCCGTTCGATTCCGCGGTGCCGCTGCGCGGCGGCGCGCAGTACAAGATCCGCCTGATCGGCTTCACGAGCTGGGGCCACACGTCGTGGGCGCTCGGCATCGGCCGGCGCGCCTCACGTCCGCTCGGGCATGAACGCCGCCACCTTCGCCACGCGCCCGCTGCGTACGGCCTCGTAGAGCGCCGCGCCGATCGCCAGCGCACGCAGGCCCTCTTCCGGCGTCGTCATCGGCTCGCCCTTGCCTTCGATCGCGCGGTTGAACTGCTCGACCTCGAGACGGAAGCATTCCGCCACCGCGAAATGCCGCACGTTGCGTCCGGTCTCGTTGATGATCGTCAGCGTGGGCCGCTTGTCCTCGTCGGCGCCGGTCAGATAGGCAAACGAGTTCTCGATGAGCAATGAGCCCGTCGTGCCGTGAATCTCGAACGGGCGCCGCGCGAACGGCGTTCTGAAGCTGGCGGCGGCATAGCCGATGGCGCCCTTCGACAGCCTGAGCAGCAAGCCGGCGGCGCGATCGTTGGGCGGGTTCGCGCGGGTCGCGTCGGTGAAAGCCGAGACCTCCTCGATGGCCTGGCCGACGATATAGGACAGCGTGTCGTGGGCGTGGTCGCCGATGCTCAGCGTGATCCCGCCCGGCCGCATCGCCGGGTCGGCGCGCCAATTCGCGGCGGCGGGCGCCGCCGCCGGCAGCGCCCGCCGCAGCGGGATTTGCACATGAGCCAGAACGACATCGCCGATCTCGCCGCCAAGCACCATCCGGCGCGCCTCCTGGTGGACGGGTTCGTGGCGCTGATTGAAGACGACGCCCAGCCTCACCCCATGCCGGCGACACGCCGCAATCGCCTCGACGCATTCGGCAACCGAGATTGCCAGCGGCTTCTCGATCAGCACATGCTTGCCGGCCGCCGCCGCGGCAATCGCATGTTGCGCGTGCAACCCGTCCGGCGTCGCATCGTAGAGCGCGTCGACATCGCGGTCGCGCAGCACCTCGTCCAAGGACGTGTGGACGCGTGCGATGCCGTGTCTTTGCGCAAAATCCTCGCCGCGCGCGCGGTCGCGGCTCATGACCGCGACCAGCGCAGTCCCGGCCGCGTTCTTCATCTGCGGCACGACGCTCCGCCCGGCATGCCTGCCGGGGCCGAGCAGCGCCCAACCGATCGTCATGGCGATTCTCCTCGTGCAATTCGACGCCCGCGCCGTGCGCCGGCGTGAAGGGGTGGCCAGGGGGCCTGTTCCAAGCTAGAAAATAGCGCCGGAGCGGCGTTCGCCGCCACGAGGATGCGCGACATGAAAGTTGGCTTCATCGGCCTCGGAACGCAGGGGAAGTACCTGGCGGTCAATCTGGCGCAGGCCGGTCATGATCTCATGGTGTACGATCTTCGGCGCGAGCCGCTCGACGAGCTTGCGGCCAGCGGCGCGAAGATTGCGCCCTCCGCGGCGACGGTCGGCAGCCATGGCGAGGTCGTGGAGATCTGCGTGCTCGACGATGCGCAGGTCGAAGACGTCGTGGCCGGGCCGGACGGCGTCCTTTCCGGCGCCGCGCCCGGCACGATCATCGCGGTCCACAGCACGGTCGATCCGGCCACCATCGCGCGGCTTGCCGCGATCGCGGCGGCGCGCGAGGTGGAGCTGATCGACGCGCCGGTGAGCGGCAGCGAGAGCGGTGCGAAGAACAAGACCATGTCCTACATGGTGGGCGCCAGCGCGCGCGCCTTCGCGACTTGCCGGCCGCTGTTCGAGACATCCGGACCGAACATCACGCATACCGGCGGTCTCGGCACCGGCATTCGGGCCAAGCTCGCGCATCAGCTCATCATCTGCGTCAACATTCTTGCTGCTTCCGAGGGCATGCGGCTCGGCGTCGAATCGGGACTGTCGCCGGAAATCCTGCAGAAGGTCGTGCATGACGGCGCGGCACAAAGCCGCATCGCCGACCGGTGGTTCGCGATGAACATGAACCCCAATGCGCGCCGCGTGTTCTACAAGGATCTGCAGCTCTGCCTTAAATTCGCCCACGATCTCAAGCTGTCGGTGCCGGGCGCCGCGCTGGCGCAGCAGCTTCTCGACGCGATCGTGCCTTAGAGCGGGGAGTCCGGTCGATGCGAAGCCTGAACGGTTCGGCCCGCGCCCTCGTCGACGTCGCCGCCGGCGAGATCAGCCGCGAGATCTTCGTCAATCCCGACATCTATCGCGAGGAGCAGGAGCGCGTGTTCGCGCGCGCCTGGCTCTATGTCGGGCACGAGAGCCAGATCCGCAATCCCGGCGATTTCACGGTCTCGCGCATGGGCGAGGAATCGGTGATCCTGACCCGCGACCGCGCGGCGCGCATTCACGTCTTCCTCAATTCCTGCCGCCACCGCGGCATGAAGGTCTGCCGCTATGACGACGGCAACACGCGCAGCTTCATCTGCCCCTATCACGCCTGGAGTTATGACCTCGACGGTCGCCTCGTCGGCGTTCAGGATTACGACAACAGCTACCGGCCGCCCTTCGACAAATCGCAATGGGGGCTGGTCGAGGCGGCGCAACTCGCCAATTTCCGCGGCACGATCTGGGCCACCTGGGATCGCAATGCGCCCGAATTCGACGACTTCCTCGGCGGGGCGCGGTTTGCGCTCGACCTTGGTCTGCGTCCGTGGGACGGCAGCGACGGCGAGACCGAAGTGCTCGGCAGCACGCAGAAATGGATCGTGCCGTCCAACTGGAAATTCATCGCCGAGAATTTCGCGGGCGACGCGCTGCACGTGGTCAGCCACCGCTCCGTCGACATGGTCGGGATCGGGCCAAGCAAGGGGCCGGGACGGCGCGACGATTATGGCAAGCCGTATCTCGCCGCCTATCCCGGCGGGCACGGCGTCAATTACGGCGTCACGCCGCCCGTGAAGGAGCGGAAGAACTACGCCGGCTCGCCGGCCACGCAAGCCTATTTCCAGCGCTGCTGGGAAAAGCGCGTCGCGCGCATGGGCGACAAGGCCGGCATCGTGCCGCTGATCGGCACGATCTTCCCCAACATGTCGTTCCATCTCCAGCAGCCGCGAACGATCCTCGTCTCGCATCCGCGCGGACCATGCGAGACCGAGATGTGGCGCGTCTATCTCGTCGACAAGGACGCGCCGGACGAGGTCAAGCGCTACCTGCGCAGCTATTACATCCGCTATTCGGGCCCGGCCGGAATGACCGAGCAGGACGACATGGAGAACTGGAGCTACGCGACGACGGCAAGCCGCGGCCCGATCGCGCGGCGCCATCCGTACAACTATAAATCCTGCCTCGGATCGGAAGCGGGCCGCAGCGATCTCATTCCCGGCTTCGTCACCGAGCGCAACACCACCGAGCAGAATCCGCGCATGCTCTACAAGCGCTGGGCCGAATACATGGACGCCGACGATTGGCGCGCGCTCGTCCCCGCCGCTTCGGACGCACCGCCATGACCGGGCCGGAGCTCACGCCGTCGCGGCTGTCCTATCTGAGCCTGCTGCGCGAAGTCGAGGACCTGTTCTATGCCGAGGCCGATCTCCTCGACGAGCGGCGCTATGACCGCTGGCTCGACCTCTTCACCGAGGACGTCGTCTATTGGATGCCGATGCGCAAGAACGTCGCATGGGAGGAGCGCGAGCGCGACATCACCGCCGAGGACGATGTCGCCTGGATTCACGACGACAAGGAGATGCTGCGCAAACGGGTGCAGCAGCTTCTCACCGGCATTCACTGGGCCGAGGAGCCGCTGTCGCGCGTGTCGCACCTCATCACCAACGTCCGCATCGTCGATCCGGTCACGGCGCTCGCCGAGGGCGACGCGATGAGCGTTAAATGCCGCTTCTTCGTCTACCGCAACCGGCTCGAGACCGAGACCGATACCCTCGTCGGCCGGCGCGAGGACACGCTGCGCCGCGTGGCCGGCGAATTGCGGGTCGCGCGGCGCAAGATCGTCATCGAACAGAGCGTGCTGCTCGCAAAGAACCTCACGGTCTTTCTGTGACCGGCGCCGTGGTCGCGCCGGGTTTTCGATGGTAGCGCGGGCTCTTCGTCGTGGCCGTGGAGAACCTTGTCGTCCATGTGAGAGCCCGAATGGCCGGATGAACCGGGTTCCTGATCGGCGCCGTGGCCGCGCAGGCTTTCCCCAAGCCGTCACGATGAATGCCGGACCGCGCAGAAATCGCCAATTTTCGGCCGCCACTTAGACGGTTAATTTCATATTCTGTGCTCGTTTTAAGTGTATTCCGGCGCTTTCCAGGACCGGCCCCCAGCCCGCACCGCCGCCAACCCCGCGTCGCGAAAACGCGGCGGCGACCTTGATCCGCCTCAAGGCAAGAAGGACGACGCCCGAATAGGTTGCATCCCATGGCAGGTCACGTATCGCACGCGATCGAGCAAGCAACACCGGTCGCGCGCCAGCCGGGACGCTCGGACACGATGGGCCTTCCGCGCATGCCGGGACGCGAGCCTCCAACCGCGCCGCGACGGCGCCTTGGACGTTGGCTCTTGCTGGCGGCGCTGCTCGTCGCCGGCAGCGCCAGCTTGTCCTATTGGGTCTGGATGCCGCCCGCCGTCTTCGTCGTTCATCCCGTCCGCGGACCGGCCGTGCAGGCGGTCTATGCCACCGGGACCGTCGAGGCAACGGTGATGGTGCCGATCGCCGCGCGCACCGCAGCGCGGCTGGTCGCGCTCGAAGCGGACGAAGGCACCGTCGTGCAAAAGGGCCAGGTATTGGCGCAGCTCGAAGACGACGACCTCCGCCGTTCGATCGACGAGGCCATCGCCGAGGAGCGCTACGCCAGGTCCGAGTTCGATCGCATGACGACCCTGCTCGCTCGTGGCGTGATCTCGCACTCGGCCTTCGACCGCGCCAAGGCCGACTGGGAGAAGGCCAAGGCGGTCGCCGACCGGGCCGCCGTGCAGGCGGACTTCCTCAAGCTCGTGGCGCCGGCGGACGGCCGCATCATCCGCCGCGACGGCGAGATCGGCCAGCTCATCGGTGCCAACCAGGCCGTGTTCTGGATGTCCTGTTGCGGGCCGCTGCGGATTGCCGCCGAGGTGGACGAGGAAGACATCGCGCAAGTGCGACCTGGCCAGGCCGTCCTCATCCGCGCCGACGCGTTTCCAGGCCAGATCTTCAACGGTACCGTGCAGTCGGTCACGCCGAAAGGCGACCCCGTGGCGCGCAGCTATCGCGTGCGCATCGTGCTCCCCGAGGGCTCGCCGTTGATGATCGGCATGACAGCCGAGACCAACATCATCCTGCGCCGCGACGAGAACGCATGGCTGCTGCCTGCCGCGGCCGTCGCGGATGACAGCGTCTGGGTCGTTACAGACGGGCATGTCGTGCGGCGCAAGGTGACTTTGGGCGCCAAGACCGCGACCGAGGTCGAGATCCGCGCCGGCGTCGCGGCGCAGGACTGGATCGTGGCGAACGCCGAGGTGAATCTCGCCGCGGGAGACGCGGTTCGGCCGGTGCCATCGGCGGCGGCGCCATGATCGCGCTCGCCGCCAGGATCGCGCTGCGGCATCTCTTCGCGCGCAAGCGACAGAGCCTCGTCTCGCTCGCGGGGATCGTGCTCGGCGTGGCGTTCTTCCTCGCCATCGCCTCGTTGATGAGGGGCTCGGAAAACGACTTCATCCGCCGCCTCGTCGACAATTCGCCGCATATCACCGTCAAGGACGAATTCCGCACGCCGCGCCTGCAGCCGGCGCAACAGCTTTATCCCCATGGCGTTGTCGAGATCCGCCGCGTCAAGCCGCTCACCGAGACGCGCGGCATCCGCGGCTTTACGCAAATCCTCGCGGGGCTCCGCACCATGCCGATGCTGCGCGCCTCGCCGGTGCTGGCGGACCAGGCCATCGTCAGCTTCGCCGGCAAGGACCTCGCGGTCACCCTCAACGGCATGATCCCGGCCGAGGTCAGGGACGTGACCACGATCCAGAACTACATGGTGGCCGGCAGCATCGATGCGCTCCTGGGCAATCCCGACGGCATCATTCTGGGCGATGCACTCGTCGCCAAGCTCTCGCTCGCGCTGGGTGACAACATCACCGTGACCGCGCCGACGGGCCAGGTCCACACCTTCAAGATCGTCGGGCTCTTTCATACCGGCCGGGCCGATTACGACGAGTCCCAGGCTTTCGCCGATCTGAAGCGCGTCCAGGCATTGTTCGATCGTCCCAACCGTGCCAACACCATCATCATCAAACTCGAGGACCCCTATCGCGCCCAGCAAGTGGCGATGCGGATCGAAGCTCGCTACGGCTACAAGAACGTGTCCTGGCAGGAAGCGTCCGAGGACCTGCTGAGCACGCTCGTCACCCGCGACATCATCATGTACACGGTGGTAAGCGCGGTCCTGGTGGTGGCCGCTTTCGGCATCTACAACGTGATCTCGACGGTTGTGATGGAGAAGCGGCGCGACATCGCCATCCTGCTGTCGATGGGCTTCCGCGCCCGCGACATCCTGCACATATTCCTCATCCAGGGACTGCTGCTCGGCGTGGCGGGGAGCGCACTGGGCCTGCCGTTCGGCGCTGCGCTCATGTTCGGCCTCATGCAGGTCCGCCTCAAATTCATCGGTCAGAGCGACCCGGTTCCCCTGCCGGTCGACTGGACTTGGCCGCAATTCGCGATCGCCGCCGCCTTTGCCATCGGCGCCGCGCTCTGCGCGGGCCTGCTGCCAGCGCGCAAGGCGGCGCGCATGCAGCCGGTCGACATCCTCCGTGGCGCGCTGTGAACGACATCGTGATCCAGTGCGAGGGGCTCACGCGCCGGCTTGCCGGACCCGTCGCGGTCACGCTGGTCGAGGATGCGAGCCTTGCCATAAGGCGCGGCGAGTTCGTCGCCATCACCGGCCCCTCCGGCTCGGGCAAATCCTCGCTCCTTTACCTCCTGGGCCTGCTCGACCGGCCGACCAGCGGCCGCCTCTGGCTCGAAGGCCGTGAGACCGCGGCGCTCGACGATGACGGGCTCGCGGCGCTTCGCCTCGAAGCCCTGGGCTTCGTCTTCCAGTTCCATTTCCTGCTGCCGGAATTCACGGCGATCGAGAACGTGATGCTGCCGATGCAGCGGCTGGGTCGCCTCGCCCCGGCGGACATCGAAACGCGCGCCACCGACCTTCTGTCGCAACTCGGCCTCGCGACCGAGGCGTCGAAGCTGCCGAGCCAATTGTCGGGCGGCCAAAGCCAACGCGTCGCCATCGCCCGCGCGCTCGCCAATGACCCCGTGCTGATCCTCGCCGACGAGCCCACCGGCAATCTCGACACTGCCGCGAGCGCCAATGTGCGATCAATCCTCAAGGATCTTGCGCACCGGTTCGACCGTAGCGTGATCGTTGTCACGCACGACCACGACTTCGCTGCGGATGCCGACCGCATCATTACCGTAGTCGACGGCAGGATACGCGCGCTGTAAAGGCGCGCGCGGCCCGCGTCGCGGCTCCCACCGAAAGGTCGGCCGTGATTTCGCTGCGCGCAGACCGCGATGCGCTTTGGCCGAGAAGCTGGACGCGAGATCGACCGGAACGAGCGGAACGGCGGAGCTGCTTCGCGACCCTCGCGAGATCGCGGGCCAATGTGCTCGCCCAGCCCTGTCCGGCGGAGCCAAGAGCACAGCGGGACGCTTTGGTTCAGGCCGGGCGCCAGTCGATAGCTTTGCCGTTCAGTTTCTCGACCGAAAGGTTCTCAAGGACCTCAAATTCGTCACATACACCTTCGAGAACAATCCCCAGGGAAAATTCATGCTGGCGATCCTCCTTGGGCAATCGAAGTACTACGTCGACGCGTTGTCTGAGAGTCCGTTTGAGAATGTCATGGATGAGTGATCCGGCGGAGGATCGGATTTCCCATGGCCATGAAGATCATGGCTTCGGAAACGTCGAGCCGCTCTTCATAATCGCGGACGAGGCGGCGGTATCGCGTCAGCCAGCCGATGCTGCGCTCGACCACCCAGCGGCGGGGAATGACCTTGAACCCCGGATCAGCGTCTGTTCGGCGCACGACCTCGACCACGAAGTCGGGGAAGGCCGCCTTGTCGAGGAGCGTGCGACGATCATAGGCGCCATCGGCGAAGAAGTGCTTCATCCAAGGCCAGCGCTTGCGGATCGCATCAAGGATCGGCTGGGCTTCGGCGCGATCGGAAATGTCCGCCGTCGTCAGGTTCACAGCGAGGAGACGCCCGTCCGTGTCCACCGCGATATGCCGTTTGCGGCCGACAATCTTCTTCCCGGCGTCATAACCGCGCTGTTCCGCCATCGGCGCCTTGACGGTCTGGCTGTCGATGACACCCGCCGTCGGGCTGGCTTCCCGCCCAACCCGCTCGCGATCGATCATCAGGACAACGTCGTGGATGGTCCGGAACACGAGCAGACGGACAAAGCGGCGAAACCACCAATACACGGTTTGCCACGGCCGGAAGTGGACCGGCAGCATCCGCCACTCGCATCCGGAGCGCACCATGTACCGCAGCGCGTTCACGACCTCGCGAAGGTCGGTCGTTCGTTCGCGCCCTCGCTTCGTCGGTTGCGGCAGAAAAACTTCGAGCGCAACCCATTCCTCATCGGTCAGGTCGCTCGGATATCGCTTCGTCTTCTTCTCAATCGCCACCATCCGGCCGCGCGTCGCTGTGTTCCACATCCACAGCTTGAATCACAACCGAGCAACGCCTTCAAGCAATTATCAAACAGCCTCTGAGACAGTGCCGCCGATTGCCGCCGCGTGCGATTTCGACTATGACGCTGTATCATGCACGCCGCGACGGGCCGTTCCGACGGTGCGACGGCACCTGGATGGCCTGCGTTGGTAAGACCTGCATCGAGGCACGGCTGGATGACAGAGTACCTGTTCGACCTGGCGACCGAAGACGGGCAGATGCCCGTCTTTCTCAGCCATCCCGAAAAGGGCGGCCCATTTCCGGCCGTCATTCTCTACATGGACATGTTCGGCGCCCGCGAGGCATTGTACGAGGTCGCGCGCTACGTCGCGGCGGTCGGCTATTGCTGCGCTGTGCCCGATCTCTATTACCGGCAGGGGCGCGTACTCTACGATTTCCGCGATGAACGGAATCGGGTGCTTTCCACCCACCGACTCGGCCCCGGCGTCCGTGATGCGATGATTTCCGAATCGCGCAAGTTGACGGATGAAATGGTGCTGGCCGATACCGGTGCCCTGCTCGGCTACCTGTCCGACGGCGCGCGGGCGCGATCCGATGAAGTCGGCGTGTTCGGCTACTGCATGGGCGGGAGGTATGCGATACTCGCGGCAGCGCGCTATCCGGAGCGTATCGCTGCCGCTGGCTGTCTCCACGGCACCAACCTGGTGACCGACAAGCCGGATTCGCCGCACCGGATGGTGGGCCGGATGCGTGGCGAACTCTATTGCGGTTTCGGTGCGGACGATCCTTATGCAAAGCCGGAAACGATCGAGGCGTTCCACGCCGCGCTGTCCCAGGCGCCGGTGCGCTACGAATACGCCATCCATCCGGGGGCCGGCCACGGTTATGCACTGCCGGACCGGGACATTTACGGCCCGCAGGCCACCGCGCGCGACTGGGAGATGATCTTCCAGATGTTCTACCGCCAAGTCCCACCCTATGGCGGCAGCCCGCCGAAATAGCGCCTCGACCGCGTGAGCCTCGCGAGCTTGCCTCAGCCCGTCCCAACATAGTGGCGCACTGCCGGCGGCGTCGTGTCGGCATGGGTGAGGATGGCGTGTTCTTGCCGATTCAGCCTCGGTTCATTCGGCGGCAAGTAGACTTGCGAGCCGTCATGCGGTGCCCGCTCGCGACAACCGTCTGATGCGCAGGCGCGGCATCGCGGCCGCCGCTCATCCCCAGACGTCGCGCGCAACCGTCACGACGCGCTCGAGCTTGCGCTTCTGATCATCGAGCGCGATGGGATTTCCCTTGTCGCGGCTGGCGAAGCCGCATTGTGGGCTGAGGCACAGACGCTCAAGCGGGATGTAGCGTGCCGCCTCGTCGATGCGCCGCTTCAGCGTGTCTACCGACTCCAATTCTCCGGTCTTGGTGCTCACCAGTCCGAGCACAACCGTCTTGTCCGGTGCCACATGTGCGAGCGGCGCGAAGCTGCCGGCTCGCGGCGTGTCGTATTCGAGAAACAGCGCATCGACCGCCACCCCGCCGAGCACCTTCTCGGATATGTAGTCGTACCCGCCGTCAGCGAGCCAGCGACCCATGCTGTTGCCGCGGCAGAAATGCATCGCGATCGTCAACTCCTTGGGCCGGCTAGCCACGATCCGGTTCACGATCCCGACATAAGAGTCGACCAACGCTTCCGGACGATCACCTCGCGCCTCAACCGCCGCGCGGATCGTCGGATCGCATAGAGCCGGCAGAACGACCTCGTCGAGTTGAACATAAGTGCATCCGTTTGCCGCGAGCGACGACAACTCCTCGACATAGATTGCGACAAGGGCATCGAAATAGGCGCTCGAATTGTCGTAGGCGGACGGGCTGAAGGAGTCCTCGCCGAGGAAGAAGTGCATGTAGGAGGGTGCCGGCAGCGTGACCTTAGGCGTACGAGTCGTGAGCGAGCGGAGGAAGATGAAGTCATCCGTCACGATCTCGCGGATACGCCGCAGAGGACGCCCTGCATAGGGAGGATCGGCGAGTAGGCTGGTCTTCCCGTTGGCATCGCGCGCCGTGCCGACGGTCGCGCGCTGCGGCCTCCGCTCGAAGCCGTCCACCTTGCTGACAAAGCCCGAGCGCCAGGATTCGCGCCGGAATTCACCATCTGTTACCGACTGCAGGCCGATTGATTCTTGGAACGAGACGACGTCGCGAATCGCCTGATCCTCCAACACGCGCAGCGCTTCCGGCGACGGTCGATCCTCGGGCGCGGCGTAGCGGAGATCGAGCAGCGCCTTGGGCCGCAGCAAACTGCCGACGTGGTCTGCGCGGAATGGCGGATTGATCCGGGTCGGAGACTTGTCGTGCCTTTGGGTATCGGCGGTCATCACGTTACCCTCACCCTCGCTGAACGATCATACTTGTACCCGAACGAGCACGCCACACGCTGGGACGCGCCGGATCCGTGTCCACACTATGGGCAAGCTCTGCCATGGGCAAGACCTACGGCATAACCGCCAGGCATCGCGGGGCGCACGTCATTGCGCTTACGCGAAGATGAGGTCGGCAGAGGGCGGAGCTGGCTTTCGGGCTTGCGTCGAGATCTTCGCCGCGGTGAAGTAGACGACGGCCAACTGCGGCGTGGCCGCCGACAACAAAAAGGGTAGGATGCAGCAGCAGATGTTCGTGTAAATCCCGGTTTCGTCGCACGACTGCGTGACCCGTCAGGACCAGCTTGAGACGCGCCAAGGTCATACATTCAAGACACCGGACAGGCGGGATCCGTCGGCGCCTCGCGTCCGGCTTGCGGAAAGGGCAGAAAGGCGCGACTATTAAAATCAGATGGGGACCCTTCGGGGCATTTCGTTGAGAAGGCGATTCTGGATGGACTACGGGCGCTTACCCACTTCCGCTGCAGCCGGCGCATGATGCCGGATGCTGGCGTCGCGACTCGGGCGCGCGGTCGACCTGGGTTCATTCACGAATGAATGTGAAATCAGCTGGCCTTTCCGACCCAACGATCGGAAACATCCATGATCATCATTCTGCAATCAGATCTTCGGAGCAAGCCGTGAACAAAATCGTCCTGAACATTTTTCTCGCGGTGCTTATCATCGCCTGTGGGTCACCGGCATTCGCCGCCACGATACTGAACGAAGGCAATTCGGCTCGAACCTCCTCGGCAGAACTGCCGGTCGATGTCGGCGTTCAAGCGGGCATTTTTGCCAAGCACGGTCTCGATGTTCGGATTTCCTATTTTGAAGGCGGCAGCAAGCTATTTCAGGCGATGACCGCCGGCAGCATCGACATCGGCGTCAGCGCGGGTCCGGAGATGGCGCTCACGGCAAAAGGCGCGCCCATGCTCGCCGTCTGTAACATGGCCCCGCCGGTGTCATTCATCGGTATCGCCGTACCGGAAGGTTCGCCGATACATACCGTCGCCGAATTGAAGGGCAAGAGAATCGGCGTTGCCAGTGCCTACTCGCTCACGCATTGGCTTGCGCTGGAACTCGCACGCACACAAGGATGGGGACCGAACGGCGTTACGCCCATCTCGATCGGCAACGCACCCTCCGCTCTTATCGCGGCTTTCCGCACACACATGGTCGACGCGATCATAACCTCGACCGTGTTTGCCTTCGACCTGGAGGCTCACCATCAGGGACGGCTGTTGGTTACGGCATCGAAATTCGAGGGCAATCTCGCCGCCGGCACGATCTTCGCGACGAACCGCGTCATCGCCAAAGATCCGGATGCAATCCGGCGCTTTCTCGCCGCCTGGTTCGAGACGATCGACTTCATGCGTAAGAACAAGGCTGAAACAGTCAAGATCGAGAGCAAGGTTACGGGCTATCCGGTCGACGTCCAAGGAAAGGAATACGATCTCACCATCGGCATGTTCAGCAATGAATGCACGTTCGATGCCGAGAGCCTCGCGAACCTGAAACGCTCCTTTATCGATCTCAAGCTCCTCTCCTCCCCACCCGACATGTCGAAGCTTTATACCAAGGCATTTATGCCGAAGCGCTAAAGTCCCGAACCACCGTCGCGTGCCCGGTCAGGACTGCGCTGATAGCATCGGAAATACCATGATCGTCCGAGAATTCCGCATATGAAAAGCGATGTGAGGCTGGACGCGAAAAGGCCTCTGCGCGTTGACGTGTCCGAGATCGGCACTTTCGACGTCGAGGTGGATGTCGTTGTGGCTGGCTTTGGCTATGCCGGTGCCGTTGCGGCGATTGAGGCGCATGACGCGGGCATGCGCGTGCTTTTGGCGGAAAAAATGCCTGATCCCGGTGGCATTTCCATTCTCGCGGGTGGCGCGTGGCGATTCGCGCACGATGCCGATCAGGCGTTCTCGTATCTCAAGGCGACGAATGACGGGCGCACGCCGGACAGCGTCCTGCGCGTGCTCGCCGACGGAATGACCGAAATCGACGCATATATTCGCAAGCTTGCGGCCGCAATCGACGCGCAAGTGACAGAGCACACGGGCGTGGATGCGGGCGGCAAGGGCGGCGGCAATTATCCGTTCCCGGGCTGGGAGACCTTCGACAACAACCACATCGAGGGCATCCCGAATTTCGATCCGATGGCCGCCTATCCGCAGATTTATCTGCGCTCGCCGACCTCCCGCGGTCCGCTACTGTTCCGGCTCGTCGAACATCACGTGCGCGAACGGCGCATCGATGTTCGGCTCAATTCTCCCGTCGCGCGGCTCGTCACTGGCCCGGGAAACGTCGTCTACGGCGCGGTGCTCGCAACGCCCGACGGTGAACTCGCCGTCAAGGCGAAGCGTGGCGTCATTCTCGCCTGTGGCGGGTTCGAAGCCGACGATTCGATGAAGCAGCAATACTGGCAGGTCAAGCCGGTGCGTTCGGCGGCGTTCCTCGGAAACACCGGTGACGGCGTTCGCATGGCGCAGGCCCTCGGCGCCGACCTCTGGCACATGTGGCATTTCCACGGCTCCTATGGCTTCCGTCACTATGATCCCGACTATCCGTTGGCGCTTCGGGTGAAGCGGTTGCCGGATTGGCGGCCCGGTCTGAAGCATCTCATGAACGTGAAGATGTGCTGGATCGTGGTCGACAGCCGTGGACGCCGCTACATGAACGAGTGCGAACCTTATGTTCAGGATACCGGTCACCGGCCGATGCATGCATTCGACACCGAAACGATGGGCTTTCCGCGTCTCCCTTCGTTCCTTATTCTCGACGAGGAAGGGCGAAAGATGTACCCGCTCGGCGACGGCAAATCGAACGACCGGCGTTACCGCTATGTCTGGAGCCCGGACAATACCGAAGAGATCAAGAATGGCATTCTGAAGCAGGCGAATTCGATCGCGGAACTCGCGGGCAAGATCGGCGTCGATACGGCCGCACTCGAGGCTAGCATCGCTCGGTGGAACAAGCTGTGTGCCAACGGCGAGGATGCGGATTTCGGCCGCCCGCCGGCCTCGATGATGCCGATCCGGACGCCGCCCTTCCTTGCGGGCGAGGTCTGGCCGGTCGTCTCCAACACCCAGGGCGGTCCCGTTCACAATGCGCGCCAACAGATACTCGATCCCTCCGGACGCGCAATCTCGCGCCTCTATGCCGCGGGAGAGCTTGGAAGCTCCTTCGGCTATCTCTATCTTTCTGGCGCAAATATCGCCGAATGCTTCATCACCGGCTGGATTGCAGGCCGCGAGGCTGCGTCCTTGCCGCCATGGGACGCGCGCGCGAATGGCTAAATCGGGAAGTAACGCATGATCGAAACAATCGATCTCGAGCGCTGCACCGGGTGCGGCATCTGTGACATCGTCTGTCCGGCCGATGTGATTCACATGACCGAGGCAACCGTTCATTCCGAGCTGCCTGGGCTCGTTGAGCGCCGGCTCTTGCCGGTGATCAAGTATCGCGAGCACTGCATCACCTGCTTCAACTGCGAGATCTACTGCCCAGAAAAGATCGTCGACGTGCACCCGGTCGTGAAAAACCGGCCTCGGCCATGGTAGGTAATTCAATGCCAGATCTGGACGGAACATTGATCGACACCGACGTGCTGGTGATCGGTGCAGGTGCAGGCGGCCTGCTTGCCGCCCTCGGGGCCAAGCGGCGCGGCAAGCGGGGGACGCGCGTCTCGCTCCTCGACAGTTGGACGGTTGGGCGCACCGGCCACACTGCCTTCACGAGCGCGCACTTCATTGCCACCATGCCGGGCGATGACATCGACGCCGTTGCACGCGAGATCATAGAGGGCAACGACTGGATCGCGGATCAGCGCCTCGTGCGCGAGGTCGTGGCCACGTCCGCCGAACGTGTCCGAGACATCGAAGGTCTGGGGGTTGCGTTTCCGCGCGACGCCAAGGGCGACTATGTCCGCCGTCCAACCCGCGGGCTCGATTCCGCGCGGCTCATTGGCGCCGTGGGCGGCGGGCTCGAATTCTGCTGGCGATTGCGGCTCGGGCTAGAAGCGGAAGGCGTACAGATTCTCGATCGCATATTTGTCACCGGGCTCATGCGCGGCACGGGCGAGCGCATCATAGGCGCGGTCGGAATACACAGCCGCTCCGGCGCCTTCCACGTTATCAAGGCGCGGACGACCATCATCTGCACCAATTCCGTCTCATTTCGCTCGGGCTTTGCTCGCGATATCACTGGGACGGGTACGCTCCTCGCGTATCGTGCCGGCGCAACGTTGCGAAATGCGGAATTCAGCTACACGCGGCCGGGTGCGCCAAAATTCTATTTCGAGGGCATCACCTTCGCGGCGCAGGAGGGCGCATGCTTCGTCAATGCCCATGGCGAGCGCTTCATGCCGAAATACGAGCCGTTGTGGGGTGACGAGGCGGACGTTCCGCGCATCGCGCGTGCCATGGTTATAGAGCGGCAGAAGGGCAACCACCCACTCTACCTCGACATGTCGGGAATTCCCGAATCACTCCATCCCTTTTTCCTGAGCAGCAGCAAGGTGAAGTGGATGGAGTATTTCTACCGAAAGCTCGGCGACGAGGTGAAGACCAATATGTTCGGCAAGACGCCGTATTACCCGCTCAATCAGATGACCAAGATGGGTGTACGGACCGACGAGACCTGCCGCTCTGATGTGCAGGGACTTTTGGTCGGCGGCTTGGCCCAGGCGGGCTGCGCAAACCACTTCGCCGGCTTTCACATCGGACTCAGCATCGGCAATGGTTGGATCGCCGGGTGCAGCGCCGTCGAGGACCTGGACCGCCTGCCGCCGCCGCGGCTCGACCCAATCGAGGTACGGGCGCTCCACGGCGACACGTTCCGAGCGCACAGCGATCGCGCCGTTGAGGCGAGCGACCACGTGTTACGAGAATTGCAGGCGCTGATGTTCGCTTATGACATCTCGATCTGGAAGCAGGAGGAGCGGCTGAGGGGCGCGCTCAAGCGCCTTGAGACGCTAAAGGACGAGATGGCGCAGGTCTCGGCGCCGCACGTTCACGAACTCGTGCGGCTCAAAGAAACCGACGCAATGCTGCTGGCGGCGGAGCTCATCCTGCACGCCTCGCTTTATCGCACGGAATCGCGCGTGAGCCACTTCCGCGAGGATTACGATTTCCGAGACGACGGGAATTGGCTTTGCTGGGTCGATATCAACGATGTCGAAGGCACGCCACAGCTTGCGAAAACGCCGGTACCCACGCCCCTGTACCCAGTCACTGCAACAAGAACTGAGCCCGTGCAAAGGCGCATTCGAGGCGCGACCGTTTAGACCCGACGTTCGCTGTGTGATCGGTGGCCCTTCCTCGGCATAGGGTGTGACGACGCGTCGAACCGTGACCCTTACAGAAATCGTCGCCGACGATTTGATTCTGCTTTCCTTTCATGAGCTTGGGCTGTCCTTACCGAAAACATCATCCGGGGTCGCGATGGGTGGAGAACGGGTTTAGACTGGGGGTGGATGATCGGCGCCGTGAACCTCGTCTTCGGTATCGTTGCACCGCTGTTCAAGTCGCGGGCGCAGCTCGAGGCGGAGATTTTGGTTCTGCGCCATCAACTGACGATCTTGCAGCGGGGAGCGCAACGTCGGCCGCGCCTCGGTGCGATTGACCGACTGATTTTCAGTATGGGCGTATCGGTTGCGCCCGTCGGTGCTTGATGTGATTTCGATCGTAAAGCCCGAGACCGTCGTATGGTGGCACCGAACTGATTTCCGTTGGTATTGGCGCTGGAAGTCCCGCTCGCGAGGCGGCGGGCCGGCGATCCAAGACGAGTGGCGACGCCTCATTCACGAGATTAGCGCGGCCATTCCTCTATGGGGCGCTCCGCGCATTCACGGCGAACTGCTGAAGCTCGGCATCGAGGTCGCACCGTCGACGGTGGCTAAATATATGGCGCGAGGGCGACGTCCGCCAAGCCAGGGCCGGAAGACCTTCCTACGCAACCACGCGGGCGGGATTGCCGCCATGGACCTGCTCGTCGTGCCGGCGATCGGCTTTCGGCTGCTCTATGCCTTTGTGATCCTCCGCCACAATCGCCGGCGGCTTGTCTCGATCGCGGTGACGTCTCATCCGACAGCGGAATGGATCGCCCGGCAGATCACCGAAGCTTTTCCCTGGCAGGAGGCGCCATGCTACCTGCTCCGCGACCGCGACGGCGCCTATGGGGATGTCGTCCGCCAGCGACTTGCCACGATGGGTATCCGCGACCGGCCGATCGCGGCCCGTTCACCCTGGCAGAACGGCTATGTCGAACGGCTCATCGGCTCGATCGGGCGCGAGTGCCTCGATCACGTCGTAATCCTCGGCGAGCGTCATCTCCGGACAATTCTCAAACTCTATGCTGATTACTACAACCGTGTGCGCACGCACCTGTCCTTAGATAAGGATGCGCCGATCCATCGCGCGCCCTGCCTCACGGGAACCATCGCTTCGGTTCCGATGCTCGGAGGCCTGTATCACCATTATGTCAGAGCTTGACCTTCAATCGACAGGGGGCGACGTCATCGGATGATGTTTTCGGTAGGGGTGGGGACTCCATGAGAATGGAATTTGCCTTCAATCGAACACTGAGGATCACCATCCGCCACAGACAACGCTTTTCTTGCATTTATTGCGCGAACGGGTTGAAGCTCAAAGCTCATGAACGCGCCTAACGATAACAGGGAGGAAAGTCATGCGTAGGATCGTCCTAGCTCTCGCCGTATCACTCGGATTGGCATCGACCGCACATGCCGACCCGGTCCTGATCCGGCTCGGCTACATCGTCCCGGTCGCGAACTGAGCAACGATGCTTTTCCAGGTGCCCGGCATCGCCAAGCACGAGGGCAAGTCCTACAAATTCGAGGCGGTCCATTTCCAGGGATCGCCGCTTCAGGTTCAGGCGCAAGCGGTGAATGAGCTCGAGATCGGCGACCACGGCTATTCCTCGTTCGTGTTCGGCGTCGTCAATGCCGGGATGCACCTGCGCATCATTGCCGACGAATTGCAAGACGGCGTTCCCGGATTTTATAGCAACCAGTACCTCGTCCGGAACGGCAGCTCGATCAAGAGGATCGAGGATTTGAAAGGCAAGGTGGTGGCGGTCAACATCAAGGGCAGCGCTAGCGACATTCCAATGCGCGCAATGTTGCGCAAGCATGGACTCACGGACAGCGACTTCACCCTCATAGAAGCGCCGCTCCCGGCCCAGCCGGCAATGCTCGCGGAGCACAAGATCGACCTGGCGTCGGAACCGCTTCCCTTCACCGCGGAGCCCGAAGTGCTCGCGAACGACCACCCGTTGTTTCTCCAGCGGGACATTTTCGGGATTTCTCCGCTCGCATTCTGGGCGGCGCGCACGAGTTGGCTCGAGAAGAACCGCGCTGCGGTCGTCGACTTCCTCGAAGACGCGCTCAGAGTGGAGCGCTGGTATCTTGACCCAGCCCATCACAAAGAGGCAGTCGCCATTGCGTCCAAAGTCGGGAAGGAACCGCCTGCCTTCTATGACCGATGGCTCTTCGTGAAGAACGGCGAAACCGGCGACTATTACCGCGACCCGCGCGGTCTTCCGAACATCGATTCGATCCAGAAGACCGTCGACCTGCAAAAGAGTCTGGGCTTCTCCCATAGCACGATCGACGTCGCGAAATACACAGATCTCTCCTATATCCGCGAGGCTGCCGCTCGCCTCAAATAGTTTCGTCGTTCACCACGCTGGCACGCTCGGTCCAATGACATCGACCGGCCGTCGCGTCGCACGCATCGCGACCATGGATAGAATCACAACCGCGTGTGTACGCACTTGGCTTTGGGCAAGGACGCGCCGGTTCACCTGTCCATCGCACGGGAAAGGCTGCGATCGGCCAGAAATCCTTCCTTCATCAACCCGCCCGTTCCGTCTCACGAATGCCGACTACAGACACCTGGCAATATGTGCTAAAGTAAAATATTCCTAGCGCGGCCCTGGCGCCGCGAAGGCATGGGCAACACGTGCCGTGGACCGGGCCATGAACAGGGATCCGATCGTCATCGCCGGCGCCGGACCCTGCGGCCTCGTCACGGCGCTGGGCCTTGCGCGGCACGGTGTTCCGACCGTCGTTCTCGAGGCGGAGCCGAGCCTGCCGCAGGATCTTCGTGCGACCACGTTTCACCCGCCGACGCTCGACATGCTGGCGGAATTGGGTGTGGCGGCGCCGCTGATCGCGCTCGGCAATGTCGCGGCCGAGTGGCAGTTTCGCGATCGCAGCGCCGGGCGGGTTGCCGCGTTCGATCTCGCCTTGATCGCCGACGAAACGCGCTACCCCTACCGCCTGCAATGCGAGCAGTTTCACCTGACGGCCGTCTTGGCCGACGCGCTGCGCGCGACCGGGGAAGGGCGGGTCGAATTTGCCGCCAGGGTCGAAGACGTGAGCCAGACCGACAGCGCCGTGACAATTCGTTTCCGCACTGCCGAAGGACTCGGGGCGATACGCGCGGCCTACCTCGTCGCCGCCGACGGCGGCCGCAGCGCCATTCGCAAGGCGCTGCCAATCGCCTTCGAGGGCTTCACCTATCGCGAGCGCATTGTCCAGGCCGGAACCGCGTTCGATTTTCGCACAGCCATCCCCGACCTCGCCGACATCAACTACATCTCGGATCCCGAGGAATGGTGCGTGCTGCTGCAGATCGCCGGCTACTGGCGCGTGAGCTTTCCCTTGCCGCCCGAGGCCGATGAGGAGGAGGCGGTCGGCGACGCTGCGCTGCAGCGGCGCTTGCAGGGCCTGGTGCACCAGACCGGCGATTACGCGCTGGTCCATCGCCGCTGCTGGCGCATTCATCAGCGCGTGGCCAGCGATTTCCACCATGGTCGCATCGTGCTCGCGGGCGACGCTGCCCATGTCAACAGCCCGCATGGCGGCATGGGCATGAACAGCGCCATTCACGACGCCGTCAATCTCGCAGGCAAACTTGCGGCGCTCTGGAAAGGCGCCGCTGCGGCGGATGTGCTCGACCTCTATACCCGGCAGCGGCGCTTCATCGCCCTCGAGGATGTCCGCGTCCAGTCGATGCGCAACTCGCAGCTCATGAGCGAACGCGACGCCGAGATCCGCCGCCGACGGCTCGACGACATGCGGCGCATGGCCGACGACCCGGTCCGCGCCCGCCGCTTTCTTCTCGAATCCTCGATGATCGCCGGCCTCAGGAAGAGCGAGGAGATTGTCTAGAACGCGCCGTTCACGTTTTCCGTGATGCGATGCAGAAGCACCTGAAGCCGTTTCAGATCCTGTTTGCTCAAACCCGCAACGGCCGTTTCGATCTGCTGCCGCGCCACCGGCAGGATCTCGCGAAAGACGCGGTGGCCGGCGGGCTCCAAATGCACCGCGGTAAAGCGCCGGTCGCCGGGATAGGGCTTGCGCCGCACAAAGCCCTTGCGCTCGAGCCCGGCGATGATGCGGCTCAGCAGCGTGCGGTCGATCACCGATTCCTGCGACAGCGCCCCGATATGCATCCCGTCATGCTCCTGCAGGATCGCTAGGACGCGCCAAACTGTCGGAGTCAGGTTCCGGCTCTTCAGCGCCTCGCCGATATTGGCGTTATTCCTGGAAATGATTTGATGCATGAAGATGAACGGATAGTCGCGCACGCTGAATCGCGAACCGTCCCGTTTGCGTCCTGACGCATGCGCGCGCGGTCCCGTCGGCAAGGTGCAGCACCCCAGTGATTCAGCCCGCACCAGCTTTGCCACAGGATCCCGCGAAGAACAAGTCCGGGACGGCGAATTTGTGTTGACCGCAGAATCATGTGACTTTAACATGTGAAAAATCACGTATTCGGCGATGAAGGACCGCGTCCATGCGTCCTCCGCGCGGCGCTCTCGGCGGGAATCGCTTCAAGCTCGGTATCTTCCGCATGAATTGCGGCGGCGGCCTGGCGATCACCCGCGCGCCGGAGCGGTGGGCGGCCGCATGGGACGATATCGCCGCGGTGGCGCGGATGGCAGATACTGCCGGTATCGAACTGATCCTTCCGCTTGCGCGCTGGCGCGGCTATGGCGGCGCGCTCGACAATGCCGCATGGTCCTATGAGACGCTGACCCACGGAGCGGCGCTTGCCGCCATCACGTCGCGCACTGCGATCTTCGTCACCGTCCATGTTCCGCTGGTCCATCCCGTTTTCGCTGCGAAGGCGGTGGCGACGATCGATCACGTGAGCCACGGCCGCGTCGGCCTCAACATCGTGTGCGGCTGGAACCAGGACGAATTCGGGATGTTCGGCATGAACATGGTCGAACACGACGCGCGCTATGATCAGGGCCACGAGTGGTTCGAGGTCTTCACGCGACTGGTGCGGGGCGAGCGCTTCGATCACGACGGCCGCTACTACACGATTCGCGATGCCTACACGGTACCGGTGCCGTTGCAGCAGCCGCGACCCGTGACGCTGTCGGCCGGTGGCTCGCCCAAGGGCCGCCAATTCGCGGCGGCCGTCGCCGACTATCTTTTCGGTGTCGTGAGCGACATGGACCAAGCCAAGGCGCTGGCCGCGAGCGTATCGTCGAGCGCGGCGGAGGCGATGCGTCATGCCGGCGTCTTCACCATCAGCCACGTGGTGTGCCGGCCGACCCAGGCGGAGGCCGATGCAGTCTATCGCTACTTCGCCGAGGAGATGACGGACGACGAGGGGATCGACGCGTGGACCGGTGCCAAGCAGGCGACCTCGCAATCGACGCCGCCGGAAGTGCTGCGGATGCGCCGCCGCCTTGCCGGCGGGCACGGGACCTATCCACTAATCGGGACTCCGCAACGGATCGCAGAGGAGATGACGGCGCTGAGTCGCGCCGGAATCGCCGGCACGACCTTGTCCTTCTTCGATTTCAAGGCGGAACTGCCCTATTTCATCGACGCCGTTCTGCCGCTTCTGAAGCAGGCGGGTTTGCGCGCTGCCGACACGCACGCGGCGCGACCGTGAAAAGAGGGGGATGAAGATGCGTCGATGGATCGCCGCGTGTTTCGCCGCCGTCCTTGCCCTCGGCACGGCGCGGGCGGAAACCATCTTGATCGCGCAAATCCCGATCGGCAATCAACCGGAAATCGTCGCCCAGGCGCTCGGGCTTTACAAGAAATACGGGCTCGATGTCGAGGTGAAGCTGTTCCGCGACGGCCCGGCCATGATGCAAGGACTGCTCTCCGGCGACCTTCAGATGGTCGATTCCGGGACGGTGCCGATGCTGCACCTCGTCGCGCAGAGCGTGCCGCTCTATTACCTCGTCAGTTCCGGCATCAATACGCCGTCGACGCCCCTCGGCGCGATCATGGTGCGGAGGGAAGAGACGGCGATCAAGTCCTTCGCCGACCTCAAGGGCCGGAAGATCGGTCAGCTCGGCAAGGGCGTGAACACCGATCTTTGGCTATCGGACGCCGCGGCGCATTACGGCATGGTGCCCGATGCGATCCGCCAGGTGTTCGTGCCCTTCCCGCATATGGGCAACCTGCTCGCGAGCAAGCAGGTCGATGCCGTCTACACCTGGGCGCCGTTCGACACGATCATATCGCTGGCCCGGCAGGGACGGGTGCTGCAGACGGATGTCGCGTGGAATCCCTATGCCGAAACCGGCGGCATGGTCGTCCGCAAGGCATGGGCCGACAAGAACCCCGCGCTGGTCGGCAAGCTCGTGCGCGTCGAGATTGAGGTCAATCGATGGATCGACGACCATCCGACCGAGGCGCGCGCGATCCTCGGCAAGGCACTCAACCTTCCCGCGCCGGTCTATCGCAAGATGCACCTCGCCTATTTTCCGCGCAATGGCTATCCGCTCATGCCCGGCGTGTGGGATTTCTATTACCTGATGGTCAAGAGCGGCGCGATGGCGCCGATCGCCGCGCCGAAAGCGAGCTTCGACAAATATTGGGTCGAGCCGGCCCGGCGCTTCATCACGCCGGCGCTGAAAGCGCTGGGGACCGAGCCCGATCCGCTGGTCGAGCGTGTGCTCAAGATCCGCCTCCCGGATTTGCCGAACCCCCCTCAGACCTACTTTGCCGCGTGGGACCGCTGAGACGGCCCGGCTGCGCTCATGACATGAAGGACGCGATGAAGATCGTCTCGACGCTGGTTCTGCTCGTTCTCCTTGCCGGTCGCCAGATCGCGGCTGCGGACACGATCAATATCGGCTACATGCCGGTGATCAACCAATCGGAAATCGTCGCCGAGGCGACCGGGCTCTACAAGAAATACGGGCTCGACGTGAAGCTGCACCGGTTCCAGACCGGTCCTGCGGCGCTGCAAGGGCTGCTTTCCGGCGACCTGCAGATGGTCGAGGCGGGCGGCGTGCCGATGCTCAATCTCGCGGCGCAGAATCTGCCGCTCTATTTCCTCGTCAGCGGCGGCATCAACACGCCCGGGTACCCGGCCGGCGCCATGATGATTCGGCCGGACGACACGTCAATCAAATCCTTCCAGGATCTCAAGGGCAAGAAGGTCGGTCAGCTTGGCAAGGGCACGATCACGTATCTGTGGCTTTGGAACGCGACCGCGCATTTTCACATGAAGCGCGACGACTTTCAGGAGATCTTCGTGCCGTTTCCGCAGATGGGCGGCCTGCTGGCGAGCAAGCAGGTCGATGCCGTCTATGCGTGGCCGCCCTTCGACACGATGATCGCCGATGCAGGCCAAGGGCGCATTCTGGTCAACGACACCGCGTGGAACCCCTATGCGGTGGTCAACGCCATGATCGTGCGCAAGGAATGGGCTGACCGGAACCCGGTCGAAGCGCAGGCGCTCGTGCGCGTCGCGATCGAGACCGGCCGCTGGATCGACGATCACTCGGACCAGGCGCGCGCGATGATTGGCGCAGGGCTGGGCCTGCCGGCCAAGGTCTACGAAAAGATGCGGATGTTCTATTTTCCGCGCAATGGTTATCAGCTCATGCCCAGCATCTGGGATTTCTATTACCTCATGATCAAAGCCGGGCAGCTTCAGCCCTATTCCGATCCGCGCGCCGTGATCCGCAAATACTGGATCGAGCCGGCCCAGCGCTTCATCACTCCGGCGCTCGCCAAGATCGGCAAGCAGCCGGACCCGGTCGTCGCCAGCGTGCTCAAGGTCAGGCTGATGAATCTGCCCGCGGCGCCGGAGAATTATTACGCGCCGTGGGAACGTTGATCCACCACCGACCCCGCTTCAGCCGAGACGCAGCGTGAAGATCGACGCGATCGGGCTGGGCAAGGACTTCACCCTTGGCGCCGTTGGGCTGCCGGTGCTCCAGAACGTGAACGTCTCGATCGCGGACGGCGAATTTGTCTGCCTGCTTGGACCGAGCGGCTGCGGCAAGACGACCTTCCTGCGCTGCGTTGCGGGTCTCGATCAGCCGACGCGCGGCACCATCCTGCTCGATGGGTCGCCGGTTCGCGGTCCCGGCCCCGATCGCAGCATGGTCTTCCAGGATTATGCGCTCTTTCCCTGGTACACGGTGGCGCAGAACATCCAATTCGGCCTGACGACGCGACGCAACTGCCGCCGTCGACGCCACGATCTCGCGGATGTCACACGCGACCTCGTGGCGCTCGTCGGGCTGCAGGGATTCGAGCGAGCCTTTCCGCACCAGATCTCGGGCGGCATGCGGCAGCGTGTCGGCATCGCCCGGGCGCTGGCCGTCGATCCGGGGGCGCTCCTGATGGACGAGCCCTTTGCGGCGATCGACGCAATCACCCGCGAGGCACTGCAGCAGCAGCTTGTCGACATCTGGTCACGGACGCAGAAGACGGTGCTCTTCGTCACCCACAGTGTGGACGAGGCCGCCTATCTCGGCGATTCCGTCCATGTGTTCGGTCCGCGCCCTGCGACCATCCACGAAACGGTCGCCATCGAGCTGCCGCGGCCGCGCGACAAGACATCGCCGGACTTCATCGCTGCGGTCGGGCAATTGCGTCGCTCCATCGACGCAGCGATGCACGTCGCGAACGGGGCCGCGCCATGAATTCGTCGGCGCGCCGGCTTGTCTCGGTCCTGGTTCTCGTGGCGGTCTGGGAGGGCGCGGTTCGCCTCGGACTGGTCCCGGCGTTCTTCCTTGCAGCTCCGTCGACGATCCTCTTCCAGATCGTCAAGCTGGTGGAGAGCGGGGTCCTGCCGCAGAACGCCGGTGCCAGCATGATCCGCATGCTGTCCGGCTATCTTTTGGCGCTCGCCAGCGGCGTGGTCGTCGGCGGACTCATGGGCTGGTTCCGCTGGGCCGACGATGTCCTGGACCCCCTGGTCGAGCTGGTCCGGCCGGTATCGCCGCTCGCCATACTGCCGCTGGCCATTCTATGGCTCGGCATCGGCCAGGCGTCGAAGATCTTCGTCATCTGGTACGCCTGCATCTTTCCGGTCCTGCTCAATACCTACGCCGCTGTCCGCAGCGTGCCGAAATCCACGATCGAAGCGGCGTGGACGCTGGGTGCATCACCGGACGAGGTGTTGCGGCGCGTCGTGTTTTTTCATTGCCTGCCGCCGATCTTTACCGGCGCACGCATCAGCTTCGCCGTCGGCATGATCGTCATCATCGCGGCCGAGATGGTCGCGGCCGATCGCGGGCTCGGCTACATGATCCTGACCGCGCAGCAGGACTTTCAGACGGCGGACCTATACGCCGGCATCGTTACCATCGCCGCGATCGGCTTCGTCGGCGACCGGTTCATTCGCTGGCTTCGCACCCGAATCTGTCCGTGGTACGTCGAGATCGAACAGACATGACCGGCATGGACGAGGTCGAATCCGTCGTCATTGGCGCCGGTGTCGTCGGCCTCGCCGCTGCACGCGCGCTCGGTCTGGAGGGGCGCGAGGTCGTCATCGTCGAAGCCGGCGCGACCATCGGCGGCGAGACCAGTTCGCGGAATAACGAGGTCATACACGCGGGATTCCTCTACCCCTACGGCACGTTGAAGAGCCGCCTCTGCCGCGTCGGGCGCGATGCGCTCTATGCCTATTGCGCCGCGCGTGGCATCGCCCACCGAACCGTCGGCAAGCTGGTGATCGCGACCGACGAGACGGAGTCAACCGTGCTCGATGCGCTCGCGGCCTCTGCGTGGGAGAACGGGGTTGCGGACGTCGAACCGCTCGATGGCACGGCGGCAGGTCGCATGGAACCGGCACTGCGCTGCAAAGCGGCGCTCTATTCGCCTTCGACCGGCATCATCGACGTGCATCAACTGATGCTGTCCCTTCTCGGTGACGCCCAGGCGGCCGGCGCGGCACTGGCGCTGCATGCGCGTGTCGTTGCGGCGCGAACGCATCGAGGCCGCATCGTCCTGCGCATCGGCACGGATGAAGGAAGTGGCTACGAGATCGCCTGCCGAAGGCTGGTGAACGCGGCCGGTCTCGGCGCCAATGCGATTGCGCGTATGCTTCATCATGGGGCGCTGGCCATCCCGCCGCTTTACGGTGCCAAAGGAAATTTCTTCGCCTTGCGCGGCTCCGCGCCCTTTCGGCGGCTCATCGTGCCGGTGGCGAAGACGCTGGAGCAGGGCGGCGCCTTCACCCTCGACCTCTCCGGCCGCGGCAAATTTGGACCCGATGTCGAATGGGTGGAACGCATCGACTATGCCGTCGACCCGCGGCGCGCACCGTTCTTTGTCGCCGCGATCCGCCGCTACTATCCCGACATCGTGCCCGAAGCGCTCTCGCCCGATTACGCCGGCATACGACCGCGCAATCAGGGCGAAGGCGCGCCGCCGACCGACTGGCTGATTCTCGGACCGAACGAGCATTCCGTCCCGGGCGTGGTGCATCTCCTCGGCATCGACACGCCCGGGCTTACTTCCTGCCTCGCGCTCGGTGACCATGTCGCCAGGTTGCTCTGGCAGGACGAAAAAGGATGACCTCATGCCGGACTGGCGCATTACGGCGACTAACCATACCGCGTTTACCGTCTCGGACCTGCCGCGGGCGCTTACCTTCTTCTGCGACGTGCTGGGCTTTAAGGCCACGGGCACGACACGTCAGCAGGGTGATGCCGTGGCCAAGATCACTGGTCTTCCCGGCGCCGTGCTCGACATCGCCTTCGTCGACACGCCGGCGCACAGGATCGAGCTGATCCAATACCTGGCGCCGCAGGGACAAGCGACATTGCCACTCCGTCCTTGCGACGCTGGTTGCGCCCACGTCGCGTTCGAAGTGGACGATGCCGAGGCCGCCGTCGCCGCGATCCGTGCCGCCGGATATCTCGCCGTGAGCGATCCGCAGATTGTGCCGGCCGGCCCGCGGAAAGGCGGCAAGAACGTCTATGTCAGGGGCCCTGACGGCATCATCGTCGAATTTCAGCAGGCGCCAGCGCGGGGCATGAGCGCCGAATAGGAGGGCTAGGAATGAGGATCATAATGTTGGGTACGGGCGCGGCGCTGGTCGATCCCGACCGCAACCATTCTTCGATCCTGGTCACGACGGGCGGTCGCCACTACCTCCTTGATTGCGGCCATGGGGCGACGCATCAGTTGGTGCGTGCCGGGATCGATCCGACCGATGTCGATATCGTGTTCCTGTCGCATCTGCATTTCGACCATATCGCCGATTTCCCTTATTTCATGCTCTCGACCTGGATCTTCGGCCGGCAGCGTACGCCGACCGTGATCGGGCCGCCCGAGACCGACCGCTTCGTTCAGCACCTCTTCGCCAAGGGAGCCTTCGCCAAGGACATCGAGGCACGCGCGCAATACCCGCAGCGGCAAAAGAATTTCCACGTGCTCGAGCCGGTCGTGCGCGCGTGTCAGCCGGGCCTCGTCTACGAGGACGATCTCGTCCGGGTTCAAGCCTGCTACGTCGAGCACATTCCCCGCGAGATCTCGCCCTGCTTCGGCCTGCGCATCGACGCGAAGGAAGGAAAGTCTGTCGTCTTCAGCGGTGACACGGCGCCGTGCGAGCGCCTCGTCGAGTTGGCGCGCGACTGCGACCTGCTCATCCATGAATGCACTTTTCCGCAAAGGGCGATCGAGTTCCGCAGCAAGGCGGGCATCGGCACCTGGGCCCATACGAGTCCGCTCGATCTCGGGCAGATTGCGGTCCGGTCACGCGCCCGGGCACTGGTCGCAACGCATTTCGGCCATTTCGACACGACCAACGTCGTCCTGAAGAAGCATCTCGCCGCTCACATGCCGCTCGAGCTTGTCGGTCCGGAATTCATGGAGGATGTCGTGACCGACATACGCCGGAGCTATGCCGGCCCGCTGCACGTGGCGCGCGATCTCATGCGGATCGATCTGTAGAACCGGGTACACACGCAGCAGCAGAATCCAGTGGCCCGGTGGTCCAGCGTTGGGGGCAAGCTCACAAGCCGGCATCGCCGATCAGATCTGGACCTACGAAGGGATCGCCGCGCTGGCGGACGGGGCAAACTGATACACTACCTTTGCTTACAACACCTTGACTTATTTGGGTTTTTTCTGGTAGCGGGGGAGGGACTTGAACCCCCGACCTTGGGATTATGATTCCCCTGCTCTAACCAGCTGAGCTACCCCGCCGCCGAAGGCCCCGCATATAGGCTGCCGCGGTGTTGGCCGTCAAGACGCGGAGGTTGCGGCGGGGTGCCCTGGTGCAGCTTCCTATCCCCACACCTCGCGCGCCACCTCGACGACGAGGCGGAGCTTCCTGATCTCGTCGTCGAGCGTGATCTTGTTGCCCTCGACGGTGCTGGAGAAGCCGCATTGCGGCGACAGCGCGAGCTGATCCAAGGGCGCATAGCGCGCCGCCTCGTCGATGCGGCGCTTGACCGCGTCCTTGCTTTCGAGCGCCCCCACCTTGGTGGTGACGATGCCGAGCACCACGGTCTTGCCCTTGGGCAGGAAGCGCAGCGGCTTGAAATCGCCCGAGCGCGGGTCGTCGTATTCGAGGAAATAGCCATCGACATCGATGGCGTTGAACAGCACCTCGGCGACCGGGTCATAGCCGCCTTCGGCCACCCACGCGCTCTGGAAATTGCCGCGGCAGAGATGCATGGTCACGACCATGTCCTTGGGCCGCGTCGCGATCGAGGCGTTGATCAGCTTGGCATAGGTCGAGGGCAGAGTCTTCGGGTCCTCGCCGATATTGCGCACCTGCTCCTGCAGCTTGGGGTCGCAGAGATAGGCGAAGTTGACCTCGTCGAGCTGAAGATAGCGGCAGCCGGCATCGGCCAGCTCCTTCACCTCCTCGCTATAGACGCGGCCGAGATCGGCGTAGAACCCGGCCAAGTCGGGATAGGCCTGCTGATCGATCGCGCCGCGGCCGCCGCGGAAATGCATGTTGCTCGGCGACGGGATGGTCTGCTTCGGCGTCGCGTGCGCGACCGATTTCAGGAACTTGAAATCCTCGACGAAGATGCCGCGCGGCCGGCTCAATTTGCCATCGACGCGCAGCCCCGGCGGCGCGAACTCGATGTCGCCCGTATGGGTGTGAAACTGGGCCTTGATCCGCGGCGGGATCACGGTGACGTTCTCGAACTTCTCGAGGAAGTCGAGATGCCAGAAGGTGCGGCGGAACTCGCCGTCGGTGACGCATTGGAGGCCGATATCCTCCTGGAGCTTGACGGCGTCGCGGATCGCCCGGTCCTCGATCCGCCGCAGCGCCTCGGCGGAGATCGCGCCGCGCTTCCTCTCCTCGCGCGCGGCGAGCAGTTCGGGCGGGCGCAGCAGGCTGCCGACGTGATCGGCGCGGTAGGGTGGCGTGGTGCGGGCGGCCATGGGTGCCTCCTTTGGTTGCCACCATCGTCGCCGCCCGAAGCGTCGGCGTCAAGAAAGCGCCCCGTCTGGAAATGCCGCAGCAATCGCGCTACCTTCAACCCGCGCTGACGGAGTGTACGAGGCATGGACGCCAATTATCTGCCGTTCCACCCCAATCCCTCGAAGCCGCGCTTTGTGCCGCCGGCCGGCGCAGTCGATGCCCATTGCCACGTGTTCGGTCCGGAAGCGAAATTCCCGTTCGCGCCCGAGCGGAAATACACGCCCTGCGACGCGCCCAAGGAAAAGCTCTTCGCGCTCCGCGACTATCTCGGCTTCGCGAAGAACGTGATCGTGCAGGCGACCTGTCATGGCACCGACAATCGGGCGCTCGTCGACGCGCTCGCGGCATCGGACGGCAAGGCGCGCGGCGTCGCCGTGGTCGGCGCCGCGGTCACCGACGCCGAGCTCGCTGCCCTGGACCGCGCCGGGGTGCGGGGCGTGCGCTTCAACTTCCTGCCGCGCCTCGTCGATGCGACGCCGCGCGAGGCGTTCATCGGCATCGCCGAACGGGTGGCGCGGCTGGGCTGGCACACGGTGGTCTATTTCGAGGCGCCGATGCTCGACAACATGACGCCGTTCCTGAAGGCGCTGCCGACGCCGATCGTGCTCGACCACATGTCCGTGCCGAACGTGAAGAAGGGCGCCGACCATGGGGATTTCCAGCGCTATCTTGCGCTCGTTGCCGAACAGAAGAACGTCTGGGTCAAGGTGACCTGCCCCGAGCGGCTGAGCCCGAGCGGACCGCCCTATGACGACGTCATCCCGTTCGCGCGCGCGCTCGTCGACCGTTTCCCCGACCGCGTGCTGTGGGGCACCGACTGGCCCCACCCCAACATGACGACGCACATGCCCGACGATGGGCAGCTTGTCGACATGATCCCGAAATTCGCCCCCGCCGCGGCGCAGCAGAAGGCGCTCCTGATCGACAACCCGATGCGGCTCTATTGGGCGAAGTGAGGAGGGCGGCCATGGCGACATCCGACCCGTTCGACGACATTCCCGGCACCACGCTCTTCGATGCCAAGAAATCGCGCGAGGGCTATCATCTCAACATGTTCTGCATGTCGCTGATGAGCGCCGAGAACCGCGCCGCCTTCAAGGCCGACGAGGAGGCCTATCTCGACCGCTTTCCGATGACGCCGGCGCAGCGCAAGACGGTGCGCGAGCGCGACTGGAACGGGATGCTGCAACTCGGCGGCAACATCTATTACACCTCGAAGCTCGCGGCGTGCGACGGCCTCACCTTCCAGAACATCGCCGCGATCATGACCGGCTCGACCCAGGAGCAATATGCCGAGATGATGCTCAAGGGCGGCCGGCCGATCGCGGGCAACCGCAGCAGATCGGAATGGAAACGTGGCTAGGATCATCGCAGGCGTAACCACCTCGCACGTGCCGGCGATCGGCGCGGCGATCGACCGCGGCCGCACCGGCGACGCCTATTGGCAGCCGCTGTTCAAGGGCTACGAGCCGTCGAAGAAATGGATGGCCGAAACCAAGCCCGACGTCGTGATCCTCGTCTACAACGACCACGCCTCGGCCTTCTCGCTCGAGATCATCCCCACGTTCGCCTTGGGCTGCGCCGAGGAATTCCCGCCGGCCGACGAGGGCTGGGGCCCGCGGCCGGTGCCGATGGTGAAGGGCCATCCCGATCTCGCCTGGCACATCGCGCAATCGGTCATCCTCGACGAGTTCGACCTCACCATCGTCAACAAGATGCCGGTCGATCACGGCCTGACCGTGCCGCTGTCGCTCCTGTGCGGCCAGCCGGCGCAATGGCCTTGTCCGGTCATCCCGCTCTGCGTCAACGTGATCCAATATCCGCCGCCCACCGGCCATCGCTGCTACAGCTTCGGCAAGGCGATCCGCAAGGCGGTGGAGTCGTTCCCCCAGGACCTGCGCGTGGTGATCTTCGGCACCGGCGGCATGTCGCATCAGCTCCAGGGCCCGCGCGCCGGGCTCATCAACAGCGCCTTCGACAACCGCTTCCTCGACCTCATGGCCAAGGACCCCGAGGCGCTGACGAAGATCGAGCATATCGAATACGTGCGCGAGGCCGGGTCGGAAGGGATCGAGCTGGTGATGTGGCTGATCATGCGCGGCGCGATCGACCGCGACGCCAAGGAGGTCTATCGCTTCTATCACGTGCCGGCGTCGAACACGGCGGTCGGGCACATGATCCTCGAGAACCGGCGCTAGCCATCCCCAGAACACGGAGCGAGCAAAGCCATGAAGATCTGTCTCGCCGGACAAGGCGCATTCGGCACGCGGCACATGGAGGCGATCGCCAACATCCCCGGCATCGAGGTGGTGACGCTGACCGGCGGCCGCCGCGAGAGCACCGAGGCCTTCGCCAAGAAATGGAAGATCCCGCATTGGACGCAGGATCTCGCCGAGAGCCTGAAGCAGCCGGGCGTCGAGGCCGTCATCATCACCAGCCCGACCCAGGTCCACGCCGAGCAGGGCGAGATGTGCATGCGCGCCGGCAAGCACGTCCTCATCGAGATCCCGATGGCCGACACGGTCGCCGATTCCGAGCGCCTGGTGCAGGTGGCGAAGGAAACCGGCGTGATCGCCATGGGCGGCCATGTCCGCCGCTTCAACCCGAGCCACCAATGGGTGAACCAACGCATCAAGGCGGGCGCGTTCAAGATTCAGCAAATGGACGTGCAGACCTATTTCTTCCGCCGCACCAACATGAATGCGGCCGGCCAGCCGCGGAGCTGGACCGACCATTTGCTATGGCACCACGCCTGCCACACCGTCGATCTGTTCCAGTACCAGACCGGCGAGCTGCCGCGCGTGGCGCATGCGGTCCAGGGGCCGATGCATCCCGAGCTCAAGATCGCCATGGACATGAGCATCCAGCTCAAAGTCCCCTCGGGCGCGATCCTGACGCTGTCGCTGTCGTTCAACAACAAGGGGCCGATCGGCTCGTTCTTCCGCTATATCGGCGACACCGGCACCTATCTCGCCTATTACGACGAATTGAGCGACGGCGACAGCAAGGCGATCGACCTGTCGAAGGTGGACGTGTCGATGAACGGCATCGAGCTTGAGGACCGTGAGTTCTTCGCCGCCATCAAGGAGCACCGCGAGCCCAATTCGAGCCTCGCCCAGTGCCTGCCCGCGATGCGCACCCTCGACCGGCTCGAACGCGAGATGAACGCCGAGCGCTAGGCGCCGTCCGCGGCGCGGCCGCGGCGAGCGCCACGCCGCGATCTGCTTGCATGGGAAATGGTCGTCACCCCGGCGATCGCGCTGTCGATCCGTTTCACGAGGCCGCACCCTACGCCCGCACCTCCTGGCGCTGGAACGCGACGTAGGCGATGACGAAGAGGATGATCGTGCCGGCGACGAGGCCGATCACCTGCGGCCAGACGAGAAGCAGGCTCTGGCTCAGCGACAGCGGCGTTCCCATCACCGCCCCCTCGAGCTGCGACATGAAGATCGGCCCCAGCGCCCGCGTTGTCGGATGCAAGATGCCGAGCAGCGATTCGGCGAACAGCGTGCTCGGCGAGATGCGCGACAGCGCCTGCTGCAACTCGATCTGATGGAGGCTCGGCTGGCCGAACAGGATCTGCGCCGCGCCGGGCGGATAGATCGCGGTCGCGATGAACTGCACGATGAGCGGCCACAGCACGCTCACCAGCAGCCACAAACCCAGCGCCACCAGCGCCGAGGTCGCGGCCGAGCGGAAGAACACCGAACACATCATCGCCACCGCAAGCCACACCCCGCCATAGAAGATGGCGACGACGAGGAACGCGGCGCCGCGCGCCACCTCCTCGCCATTGGGCGGCACGCCCAGCGTGATGAGGCCCAGCCCGATCACCACCAGCCACAGCGTGATCAGCGACACGGCGATGGTGGCAAGCCCGGCCAGGAACTTGCCCAAGAGCAGCGCGTCGCGGTAGATGGGCTGCGCCAGCAGCCGGCTCAGGGTGCGGCGGTTGAATTCCCCGTTGACGCTGTCGAAGCCGAGCCCGATCGCCATCAGCGGAATCAGAAACGCCAGCACCGACACGAAGGACGGCAGCGGATCCTGCGCCTGGGTGAACAGGCGGAGGAACAGGAACGGGTCCTGCCCGGTCGTCTGCTTCAGATTCTGAATCGCGGTATAGACCGCGCCGATGCCGGTGAGCAGCACCAGCCATTCGAGCACCAACATCCGCGCGCCGCCGAGATGATCGGCGAATTCCTTGAGGAAGACAGTGCCCGCGCCGGTGAACGCCGAGCCGCTACGCCGTGCCATGGCGTCCCTCGAAATAATGGCGGTAAACGGTATCGAGGCTCGGCTCCAGCGCGGTAAGACGCAGCAGCCGCGCGCCTGCCGACACCACAGCCTTGGCGAGATCGGCGCGCAGGTCGCGTTCGGCGAGGATGCGGAAGCGCGGGCCGCCCTGCGCCGTCACCTCGCGTGCGCCGGACACGGTGGAGATGATCTTTTCGATCGCGCCGCCCTCGGCCTCGAGATCGTAGATATAGCCGCCACCGAGGACGCGATGGGCAAGCTCGGACACCGTGCCCTCGAGCACGATGTGGCCCTCGTTGAACAGCGCGACGCGGTCGCACACCGCCTGGACCCGGTCGAGCAGGTGCGACGAGATCAGCACCGCCGTGCCGTCGGCCTTCATTGCGCGGATCATTTCCAGCAGCTCGAACGTCGCCTCGGGATCGAGCCCCGAGGTCGGCTCGTCGAGGATCGCCACCTCCGCGCCCTTCATCTGCACCTCGGCGAGTCCGAGGCGCTGCCGCATGCCGCGCGAGAACGTGCCGACGCGCTTGTCGATCACGGCGCCGAGGCCGACCCGTTCGAGCGCGGTTGCGACGCGCCGTTCGATGTCGGCACGGGCGAAGCCGGCGAGGCGCGCGGTATAGCGCAGGTTCTCGCGCGCCGTGAGGTTGTCGTAGAACCCGACCGAATCCGGCAGATAGCCGATGCGCCGCTTCACCTCCAACGGCTCGCGCATCGGGTCGAAGCCGCCGACATCGATGCTGCCGCCGCTCACCTCGGTGAGCCCCAAGAGCATCAGGATCGTGGTCGTCTTGCCGGCGCCGTTCGGGCCAAGCAGCCCGAAGATCTCGCCGCGGTGCACATCGAGGTCGATGCCGTCGACGGCCGCGACCTTGCCGTAGAGTTTGCGCAGGCCGCGGGCGGTGATGACGTTGTCGCTCATCGCCGGCCGTAGCGTGCGACCGCGCCGACCGCCACCAGGAGCGCGATGGCCAGGAAGCCGACGCCGACCAGGCCCCACAGCGTCGAGGTCGCGACCGTGATACGGAAATCGGCCGAGGTCGAATCGTCCTTGCCGTTGGCGTTGAACGTCGTCATGTAGTCGCCCGCCACCGCCTTGGCCGACGGCGTCAGCAAGGCCTGCACGGTGCGCTTCTCGTTGGGCGCGAGCGTCGGGATCTTATCCGGCTGGAACGTGACCTTCCAATCCGACGGCGGCGAACTGGACAGCTCGATGTCGCTGGCGGGCGCGCTGCCGTTATTGCGGACGACGAGATGGATCGGCGTGGCTTCGCCGGCTTCGGCCTGGGCACTCAGCCGATCGTTCTCGCCGGAGAGCGAGAGCTTCGGCTGGCCGGTGATATTCATCGTCAGATGGGTCGCGGCCGTGGCCCCGTCGGCGGAGGCGACGACCTCCACGGGATAGGTGCCCGCCGTCACGTTCGCGGGCGGCGTGACGTTGACCTTCATGTCCTTGTTCTTGCCGGCCTCGATCGGGATCGAACTCAATTGCTGCGTGCCGTAGGCCTCGGTGAAGTTGGTCTGGAAGCCTTGCGGCGGCTTGGCCACGAGCTTGACCAAGAGGTCCTTGTCGCTGTCGTTCTTGACGTTGAACTGGTAGCCGAAGCTGGTCGTCGGCGTGCCGTCGAGCGAGGGAAGCTGAGCCTTGAGCGCGAGTTGCGCCGGCAATTGCGTGCCGGTGGTGACGTCGATCGGCAGATCGGCGCTGCCGCCGGGGTATTTGGCATGAACGACGAGATGCTGCGTTCCCTTCGACGCATTGGCCGGCACGTCGACGCGCAGCGTCAGCGGCACGTCCTTGTCGGTGGACGGCATCGCCGCGGTCACGGGCGTGCCCTTGCCCAGGATCATCGCCCTCCAGCCCTCGGGCGCGCCGTCGACGCTGAGCGCCACCCGCTCGGGCGGCAGGCCGTAATTCTGCAGCTTGAGCTTGATCGACGTCGTCTGGCCGTCTTGGGCGGCAACCGAGGGATAATCGGTCGTCAGCCACATGCCCTTGAGATGCGGTATGGCGGTCGCCAGCGGCGGATCGGCGGCCTGCACCACCGAGGGCAGTGCGAGGAAAGCGGCAAAGATCGGAATGATCCAAAATGCCCGATGCATCGTGGCGGGTCTCCGGTTGCGTTCGACAAGGCCGGGCTACGCGCTTCTTGATTGCTTTCCCAGGCGCGGCCGTTGCCCCGGCGTGAGGCTCGGCGGACCATAGCCCAGCACCAAGCGACGCAACAGTTAAAATCCTGTAAGCCCGAAGAGAAATCCCCGACGCATCGCCTCGCGCGGGCGCAGACGCAGCGGCTAGATCGGGAAGTCCGGAGCGAGGCCGAGCGCGACGCGACCATAGATCGCGCCGTTCAAATCCCAGCTCACGCCGGCATGGCCGTTCGCCGCGTGCACGTCGCGCAGCGCGCGCTGCAGCGGATGGGCCTCGTGAATGGCGCCGCCGCCGGTGCCGGCGAAGACGATGTCGACCGCCCGCGCCGCGAGCAGTGCGGCATAGGCGCCGTCGCGGCGCCACCGCGCGCGGTCGAGCAACGCGGGCCCGCGGCCCGCGGCGGCGATCGCCATCGCTTCGTCGCAATCCTTGAGCAGCACGGTTTCGGCCGCATCGACCAGGGTTGCGGCCTCGGCGAGCCGGATCTGCGCGGTCGCGAGCTCGGCCAGCGCCTTGCCGGAATAAGTGGCGAGGCGGCCGCGCGTCGCCGCTCCGTAGTCGCCGACCGCGCCCTGGGCGATGCCGAGCGAGGTCCCGGCGGTGACGAACGAGAAGAGCGCGAGCCAGGGCAGGCGATAGAGCGGGCCGGGATTGACCGCGCTGCCGGGATGCGGTCCGCCGCGCCCGACCGCGGTAGCGACGGCGCGATGGGACGGCACAAACGCATCGTCGACCACCACGTCCTTGCTGCCGGTGGCGGCGAGTCCCATCACGTGCCAGGTGTCGATGACGCGATAATCCGCCCGCGGGACGAGGAAGAGATGCGGCTCGGCGGCCGCGCCCGGTTCGCTCGCGAAGCGGCTCCCGAGCATGAGCCAGACGACCGGATCGACGCCGCTCGAATAGGGCCAGCGGCCGCTGAGCCGCCAGCCGCCCTCGACCCGGCGCACCGAGCCCGCGGTCATGACGAGACCCGAGCCGACCAGCGCCCCACCGTCCTCGCCCCACACCTCGTCCTGCGCCTGGGGCGGCCAATAGCCCAGCATCCAGTTATGGCTGACGAGATTGTTGTAGACCCACGAGGTCGAGCCGCAGCCGGTCGCGAGCAGCGCGCCCAATTCGATGAAGCCGCGAAGCGGCGCCTCAATGCCGCCATAACGCGCCGGGCGGAACGCCTTGAAAAGCCCGGTGGCGCGCAGATCGGCGATGGTTTCGTCGGGAAGCCGGCGCAGCGCCTCCGCCGCGCGCGCACGCTCGCGCAGCACCGGCGCGAGCGTGCGCGCGCGCTGGATCAAGTCGTCGTAGCTGGCCGCCTCGCTCATGCGTCCTCGGCCCGCGCAGCGCTACCAGCCGATCGGCAGCGAGTACATCAGCAGCAGGTTTTCGGTCCCGGGATTGTGCTTGGTCAAGCCGGCGTTCGAGATGTGGTCGAAGGCAAGGCCGAGTCGCGTGCCGCCATCGAAACGGTAGGCCAGTTCGAGCCCGGTCTTGAATTCGACCGGCGAGCCGAGGTTCTTGCCGTTGCCGCGGGTATAGAGGCCGACCGCCGCCACCGGCATGAGGACGTAATGCTGGTAAAAGATGAGGTCGGCTCGCAATCCGCCATAGGTATAGGTCGTGCCGCGGCTCGTGACGAGCATGCCGACGATCGGCTTGATGAAATAGAAGCCGGCGCCGAAGCGGTATTCGCCGCGAAACTCGGCAGCGGGCATCGAGTGGTCGAAATCGTAGCCGCCGGCGCCCAGAGCGAGGAGACCGGTGTCGTCGGCAAGCGCGGCGGACGCGACGAGCAGCGCCGCCGCGAACGCTGCGGCCGCGACGGCTTTGTGACCGATCATGCTGTTTTCCCCTCGCAACACGTCCACGCGCGCAAGCATCTTACGGCACGGGTGACTCCTTGGCAAAGCGCGAACGTCCTCAGAATTTGCGCTTGAGGCGCTCGGTGGCGGCGACGAGCTGGCTGCGGATGCCGGGTTCCATCGCCGAATGGCCGGCATCGGGCACGACGATGTATTCAGCCTCGGGCCACGACCGCGCCAACTCGTCGGCGCTGACGATGGGGCAGACCATGTCGTAGCGCCCCTGGACGATGGCCGCCGGCAGGTGGCGGATGCGCCGCGAATGGGCGACGAGGT
>Ga0307374_10001169_pt1 | contig 49444 bp, 65 predicted proteins | sample OX3MG_FD_202532 | JGI IMG/M metagenome (GOLD analysis project Ga0307374, IMG submission 202532) | Soil microbial communities from Risofladan, Vaasa, Finland - OX-3 | ecosystem: Environmental > Terrestrial > Soil > Coastal area > Acid sulfate soil | place: Finland: Risofladan, Vaasa | collected...
GCGAATACAATGACGAAGAAATGGATGCGTCGCTATGTGTGCAGATTTATAATTGTTTCAAAGGCAGCGCCGTCGATGTGGCGCGTAAATCGTTTGCAGTCTCTGTTAGAAAAGCGGCCTATCCATTATTAACGGACGATGCTGCGCCGATAGCAATAGAAATGCTGGGCACAAAGCTGCTTGAAGGGGGCCAACGCGGGTTGTTGGAAAGTCTGCAGAACAATATTGCGGCCGCACTTCTCAAGGTATAGCCAGTATTTGACCGGGGTCCTACCCGGTCTTCCTAAGACCCTCCCGCGGGATGGCTCAGGAATCTACGGTTTGCGTCACCCCAAGACGCGGAGAAAAAACAATGGAAACCAATGAAAGTCCGTGGACAGTCGATGGGCTGCACGAATACATTAGGCGTGTTGGCGAAAAGAATAAATGGGATGTGGATGATAGTGAAAGTCCCACGGATATCTGCGCCAATATCGGGTTTTGTAATGTGTATCGCGATCTGGTAATACACGAATTGTTCCCTGCTGGATGCACAGTCGTCAAGACGGTTTCGTATAAAAGTGACAGTGGCATGAATGCAGAATCATGTTTCATGCTCACAGGCAACATCGTGATCGAAGCCACCATAACGGCGGGTCCGTCTCCCGATGACGAATATGAAGCCCATTTCTGGGTGAATATACAGCGCATTCAGGACGATCCCACGGCGGATATCCTGGCGCGTTATCAAGTTCGCCTGGAAAATGCCTGCAGCAATCTTTCTCATCCAGGAATACTTCCGGATGCAGCAGTTCTGCTGGTCGAAAAGCTGATCAATACGGGACAGCGCCCGGTACTTGAAGACATCCAGCAGCAGATTGCGGCTGCACTCATCAAGGTCTAGAAACATGTCCAACCAGCACCGATAGGAGGAAGGTATGGATAGATTGAACGAAAGCTTGCTTGAGCAGGCATTCACCAATGCCGAGCATCGGCTCACCATCAAGGTAATCCCGATCCTGGAAAGGATCGACCAGGAATTTGCGGCATCCCAGCGTGGGCAGGCTTTGCGTATTGTGCGGGAAGAAATCAACAAGCTCATGGAAGGGCAGCAAGCCGGCTGATGATAACGTTTGGGCGCTCAGCGCCCATTCCTAGATAGGCCTCAGGCCTATGCAGGAATTTTCACCAGGTTAGCGTCGCCTACAAGACGCGTAAGGAGTCCAAGATGAACGAAACCAAGGCGGGAACGACGCCGAAAATCGTGGTGCACAACATCAAGGTCCACCGAGACATGTCCCAGGAGACCCTGTGTTATTTAGCGGTCATCGAGGTCAATGGGGTCAAGGCCATCGCGGCGAGCAATCGCGGTGAGGGTGGACCGGATAATCACGATGTCCATCATACGTACGGGCGGCCACCGACTGACAAACAGCGGAAAGCCTTCGACAAAGCCATGGGAACCCTTGAAGCCTATGCCAAGACACTTCCAGCACACCAATACAGAGACATTTCAATCCAGCCGGATGCAGAGTCGCTGATATTGGATGCCGTGTTGGCGGCCGACGAACTGAAGAAGATGCGGCGGATGCTCAAAAATCATGTCGTGGTGCGGGACAACATGGGACATGTCTATAGTCTCAAAGCTGCCTACGAAGATCGATTGATTCCGGCAGTTATGAAGAGCTACCAGGGAGGCACCATTCTCAATGGCATGCCGGAGGACGAAGCTCTAAAGCTCTGGATGGCCGAACCATCCGAAGAATGATTGTGTAAGCAATCTCATCAAGACCTGGCAGCCGCCGGGTCTTTCTCTATCACTCAATGGAGTGATACAGAAACCTGATATTCAAGGTTAGCGTTACCGTCCTAAAGACGCACAAGGAGAATTCTATGTATCGCAATCTCATAGAGGTCCAATTCGAGTCGGTGGTGTTCAAGCAGCATTACGTCAATGATAGGCCATGTTTTCGGCCTGAAGCCATCGGTGTGCTGCGCCAAGGCAAAGCCTATTTCACCGAAAAGGCATTGGCCGAAAAGACCATCGCCCGCTGGAGCACCGATTGCCACATGTACCGCCTAATGGGAATGCGCGTGGTTCCGATTACCGAAGTGCCGCGTCATGAGATGGTGCATGTCGGTGAAGGGCGTGCAGTCTGGTCGGATGTGCTGCTCGGATACGAAAAAGGGTATTACAACTCACATCGACTGACTTCACTCTATGCCGCTTGAAGACATCATAAAAAAGGGCGCGCAATCGCCCTTTCCTTGATTAACCGGCAGGCTAATCTAGGAAGATACCATGGTTTGCGTCCACCATAAGACGCTCAAGTAATGACCATCTGAGCAAACAACAGTGCGGTCTATCACTGATAACGGAGGATTTATGCCGGAAGACAAGAACTCCAAAGCAGCTTCTAAGTTAATGAAGGCCGTATTGCATGTTCTCGAAGCCTCAGAAGATGGCGGGGACATGGATGATATTGACTTTGATTTCCTGCGGAAAGCCGTCAAATATGCCGATGAGAACGGCATCAAGCCTGAATGATCTGAATGGGCGCCCCTGCGCCCTTTCCTCGATAAGCTACCGAGCGTATCCAGGAAAGTTTTATAGGCAAGCGTCAGCCTCCAAGACGCGTAAGGAGTAACGATGAGAACGATCAACATCGCAAGCGCCGCGATTCCCGGCTACCGGCATGTGGAATCGGTCAGACGCGCCTATCTGGGGGTCACGGAAGCCTTTGGTGAAGCTAGTACTGCAGAAATGCAGTTATGCCCGCAGCATCCGGGCGTCATGGATGAAAAAGCGGCGGAAGCGATCCGCGAGCAATATCCAAATACGCAGTTCCGTTTGCATGCCAACGTGCGCATCGAACACGAGTTTCATAAATTCGATGCGAGCACACCGTGGCGTTTGAGTGAGCCATATTTCAGAACGATGGCTGCGGTCAACATGACGCTTGGTGGTCAGACCTACAGCCTGCATGCCGGACGCCGTGCCACAGCCGATCTCGGCCAAATGTCGGAGACCGTCCGGCGTGTTGAGGAAGTACTGGGCATACCGGTTGCGGTCGAGGGCTTATACCCGGATCCGAAGAACGGCTACCTGCTCAGCACCTGGGATGAATACGCATGGTTGCGTGACAGCGGCCTCAATTTCGCGATCGATCTCAGCCACTTAAACATCGTGGTCTATCGCAGTCGTGAACGCCGGGATGATCTCGTTAAGGAGCTCATCAGCTCGGAACGCTGTATGGAAATCCATATTTCCGGAAACGATGGCAGAAAGGACGCACATCAGCCTGTTGACGGGAAAGAATGGTGGTGGGGATTGCTGGATGCAGCCAATCCATCGGCCACGTTCTTCACGGAAGGTATGAACCTAGATAGATAAGCAAGAGAAGGGCGGCGTCAGCCGTCCCTTCCTCGGTCGGTCGGCAGGCTAACCCAGGAAGATTTAATAGTTTGCGTCCACTATAGACGCGGAGGATCAAATCATGACAAAACGGACATGGACAGTGCCGGAATTGTGTGAACATATTGAAATGCTTTCCAAACAGCATGAATGGACCAAGCTTGAGAGTTACACAAACCATGCTGACATTGCGATGGATTATGAGAATGTCAACCGCGATCTGGATATTGGGTCGCTGTTCCATGATTGTACGCTGGCCAAATGGCTAACCTATAACAATCCGGATAACGACTACCGCGAATACCACACTCATTATCTTGTGAACGACGGCATCATCATCCAGTGCGACCTGCATCATGGGGCCTATAGCGATCAGGACTATGACGCCCGGTTGGATGTGAGTATCAGAAAACAGTTAGCCGGTGACCCGCTGGATGAGATACAGAAACGGTATCTCCAGATTCTGAGCAGGGCGTGCTACAACCTGACGGATGCCCAGGTGTTGCCGGATGCCACGCGCCATCTAGTCGACAATCTAGCGAAAGCAAACCAACGCGCTGAGCTGGAAGGGCTACTGCAGCATATCGCCGCATTGCTCATAAAGGTCTAACGACTGGATCACTGTTATTTGGGCGCTTCGGCGCCCATTCCTCGGTGTACCTCCGGGCTCACCCAGGAAGATTTCAAAGGCTAGCGTCGCCTACCTAAGACGCGTGCAAGGAGAAACATATGGAAAAGACAAACTGGTTTGCCATCTCCGGCCGTATACACGGCGATGATGAAGATACCGGGATGACATTCGAAGCGACATCTAAGGAGTCGGCCATCGACCAGTTCAGGAGGCTATGCTCGAAAGAATCGGCTTTGACTATAACCCCAATACGTACGACGCGGATAAAGCCAAAGGTACGCGCAGACATGTCTACATCAGTTCCGTGTTCTCGTCCGATACCATCATCAACGATGTCACATCGTGGCCCTGATAGGGCGGACGCTGATCTCAACATTCTAAGGAGGCCATATGGCCAATTATTACGCCACATGGCGTTCCAATTACTTCAAGGTCAAAGATCCTGAAGCTTTCAAGAAAGAGATGGCAGAGATATCTGATATCGAAGTCATTGAAGGTAATAATACCGGGCATTGGGCGATATTGGGGAAGAATCCGGATGGTGCCGGAATCCCCTGTTTCAATACCGCCACGAATGAGGAAATAGACCTGCCTCAGGTCATTTCCAGTCACCTGGTAGATGGTGAAGTAGCTGTCCTGATGGAGGTAGGCTCTGAAAAGATGCGCTATCTGGTCGGTGTGGCTTTCGCCGTCAACAGTCGCGGTAAGACCCGGCAGGTAGTCCTGCAGGATATCTACGACAAAGCCAAGAAATTGGCTCCCGGCAAACCTATAACGCGTGTGGAGTACTGACATGAAATACAAGAAAGTCAGTATTGCTGGATTCGAAGCCCACGCAAAAACCAAGCAGGAAGCCACGGCTATTCTGCATCGCCAGATCGAAAAGGCGACCGAAGGTGATTACACTCCACTGTTGTTGCAATCCGGTCGCGAGACCCTGATTGTATGGCGTGAGCCGCACAACGGCTGGGTCTATTGCACCTGGGTCTGGATGCCGGCGGCGTAATCCGTCCGCGCAGCCTGGTTAGCACCGATGCGCTATGTGTAAGCCAGGAATTTGCATTGCGAGAGGCATTGTCCCATCTCGCGCAAAACCAGTTCTCACCGGACCAGCCGGATGTAATCCCGAGCTATCTGACGGATCCGTCCGATATAGCGAGTTACCGGAGCTGGGCGCGCTGGCAGACAGCCTACAACGTAGCCAAAAACGAAGGCCTGGACGACCCGGCCTGCCGCAAGCGGGCGGACAGTTAACTGTCAGGAATTGCCGCTTGATACCACGAGACAGACAGAACGTCTGTCTCCCTCCGACGCCCCAAGGGGCTGCGCAGGGAACAGGTTTTAATAGCCAGCCGTGCTTAGAACGGCGTAAGAGGATCATGTATGGGATCAATGGAAGTAACAGAAAAGATATTCGCGCGAGATGAAAACGGCCGCTACAAGATTGAAAGCCCTCTTAAAGGGGATGAGATTGTGGCACTCGCCGAATCCATATTGCGTGAACGCGTGTTGCATGGAGACATGATTGACAGTCCAAAAGTGATGCGTCAATGGCTGCTCACCAGGATCTCTGAAAAAGAACACGAAGTATTCTTCGTGATCTACCTGGACAACCGGCACCGCGTGATTGCTTTCGAGGAGTTGTTTCGAGGCACCATCGATGGCACCTCGGTGCATGTGCGTGAGATTGTGAAGCGGGTGCTGCATCAGAACGCTGCGGCTGTTGTCGTCGCACACAATCATCCCTCCGGGGATCCAGAGCCGTCCGATGCAGACTGCAGGCTGACGAGGCGCATTAAGGACGCTTTGTCTTTGATCGAAGTCAGGCTACTTGACCACATCGTTGTGGGTGGCTCGGTCGCTTTGAGCTTGGCAGAGCGTGGGCTTATATAAACAAAGAGACAGACTTTAAGTCTGTCTCCCTCCGCCACCTAGTGGGTTAGCGCAGGGAACCGGTTTTAAACAGTGCTTAGACGCACACGCGAGTCGGTCGATACCGACGTAAGGAGTGACCATGAAATACATAGGCCAACTGTTCGCCATCAGCGAAACGCGCGAACGCAAGGCCATTGCTAGCGACGTGCCGATTGAAGCCGAGGATGAAATTGGCGCCCAGGAAAAGCTCTATGCTGAACACTGGGACCCGCAGTTCACGGCCAATCACTATGTAGCAGTCGCAGAAGTGAGGGCAACATCATGAAGAAATCAAGAATTATGCGTTTTCCGAATGACGCGGTATTGTTGGTGGATGCGGACAACTGGATATCCACCACGATCAGAATTGACCTGAGTGATGTCATCGGAAAAGACTTGGAACAATTCCTGGATCTGCTATCAGAACGGGCAGTCGGAAGTGACTTGCTGGAGGATCTCAGCTACCAGGCTATCGGCATCAACGATGGGGATATTTGCTTCAGGGTAAGAGGCAGTATCAGAGCCATGCTTGAAGTCGGCGAGGTCAAGAAAACCACTGCAGTTGAGGTGAATATATTTGCCGAATTAGGTAAGCAGCTCGGCTGGACGGATTTCGAGACTAGCCACGCCTTGCACTCGCAGGGTGTTCAATATGAGGACGAATGCGTTATACCGTTGCAAAACGGTCGTGAACTTCGTACCGATGCCTTTCCGCACGGATGTTCTTATATCCGCGTCACCCAGAATGGCGTCGAACTAGCCTACTGGAACACCGAGGAAATTCAGGAAGACATCAGCGAAACGCTGGGTGCGATTCTGGGTTGTGCACACGGAGGCGATCTTCGAGTGAATGATCAGGAGCAGCCTTCTGCAGGCAACAGTCTTTCAATTTAAAAAAGGATTCGGACCGGGGCGTAAAAACCCCGGTCGGTCCATGTAGCAATCACTGGATTGGTTTCCGATATAACCCAGAGGGAGTTCGGAAACAGTTTTACAGGTTTGCGTCCACCACAAGACGCGGAGGAATGAGTATGAAAAAGAGTACCACCAAGAAAAGTGAATTCACCATCAAAGAGCTGGTAGAAAAGGCTCACGCGATGGCTACCCATGAGCACTGGCAAGTCAGCCAGGATGACCAAGTCAGTACTACTGAGGCACGTCTTCGGTTTTGCGAGGTTTCGCGTGATTTTAGCCCGGCATCACTCTATCCCAGTATCAAACTGGCTAAGGATCTCACTTACAGAAACAGTGATAACGAGGAATGCGGCACCGCTTATCTGCTGGATGGGGATCTCATGATTGAGATCACGCACAGCCAAGGCGAGTTTTGCGATGAAAACTATGACGCTTACTTGAATATCGATGTCCGTAAACTGAATCAATCAGATGATGCGGAACAGGTTATTCACGAGCGTTATCTGGAGATCGCGGAGAATGTCTGCACCGCGGTATTTTCAAAGGATATTTTCCCGGGCGCCGTGGAAGTGATGTCAGCGAAACTGGCCAGCGATGGCCAGCGTAATTTATTGGAAATGTTACAGAATAAAATTGCGGCCGCACTCCTCAAAGTGTAGCCATAATTTGACCGGGCCTTGCCCGGTCTTCCTCAGACCGCCCCGAGGGGCCGCTCAGGAATTCGTCGTATGGAGAGAAGGTTGACGTGTGCTGCAAGATAGTTGCTTATTCCCAAGCATTGAATTAAATAAGCACTGACTCAAGCCATTGATATCATCAGGAGACACTTATGCGTTTAACTAAGATTATTAACCGGGCTGGATTGTATCTATTGGTGTATACCGTCATGTTGTTATTAATGGGTAATTTCATATTCAGTTCAGATGCCTCGACTCCACCATATTTACTGCCGTTAGCTGTAAACGGCCATGTCATATTACCGCCTGTTAACAGCATGACCCAGCCAAATAACAATGTTTCTAATCTACCAAAGTTCGCATCGTTAGCGGCGGCCCGTGCCTATGTGGACCAGCAGATAACACTAGCCGGGAACGCTACGTTAACGATGTCTGGGAAACAGCCAAAATATAATGAGTCCATAGTTGATAATCTTATGGAAGCTGGTTTTGTGAGCCATGCGTTTGGTCTTGGCATGCAGCAACAGATTGACGACGCCCACGGTGCGTATAACCAGGCTTGGGTAGCCACGGCGGACTACAACGGTCCTGGACCGACCAGGCTCGAACTTGTTACATGGTTACTGTTGTCATTAATGGGAACGACTGCCGCGTTGGTATTCTTCAGGATGCTGCGTACATTCATAAAACATGAGGGCGGTGTAGTACAAATTATGGCACGCGTATGCGTATACGTGCGGCGCCGCTGGGATGCAGCCATATCTCGTGAATGGCTATCCTGAAAGCAGCTTAATTTTAAACACCGGCGGCTATTCTCGTCAGTCGCCGGTGTCATGTTTTATAAGCCGTTAACGGCAGGCTAGCCGAGCCATAATCGGTTGAAGGAGTAGTAAAGATGGGCGCAGATTTAATCGCCTACATTATTAAGACGCCAAGAAAGATCACGCGAAGCCAGCGTAATGCGGCAATCACGGATTTCAACACGAGACGGGAACATTTATTTAAGGATTACCCGACACAAAAATCTATTGAGGCCGCTGATGTACGGTCAGTGATTAAGACACATCCATGGCTCGAAGATATCATTGAGGACCAATTCGATGAGATTGGTGAGGCCTATGATTGGGTAAGAACATCAGACCCTGTAAAAGTGGTTGATGATTTCATTGCTATCAGTAACGGGTCTGCTAGGGATTCTTGCAGCCGGATCGATCCGGACAATAAAAAACGGGCCATTCTCTGTGCTGGAGAAATGTCCTGGGGTGACGAACCCGAAGGCTATGGATACCAGAGCATCAAGGGGATGATGAAGCTGGGTATCGCAAAGATACTTGGCGTCACATAACAGCACACGATGGCCCTCGCGGGCCATCTCTAGGCCGGCCTGCACACACGGCGCAGAGATTCTAAGACCGCACAGCGGTAGGCGAGCCGTTCCTAAAACGGTGCAAGGATTTAATCATGAATATACAAACGAAGCCGACCTACGGGTTAAGCCAGCGGATGATCGAGGCTATTGAAAAACAGGGTTTTTCCATAGGCGATTGCCCATGCGATACCGTCATCCTGCCGGAATGGGAGAGCTTTCCGATCGTGCAGGCCATCCGCAAGGCTGAGCAGGAGACAGGTGAGGCCTTTTTCATGCGTTTAACGGATAAGACCAAGCGTTATGAATGTGAGGTGTCATTCACCTATGACACCACCACGCCGATGGATGCTGCCAACGAGTTTATTGCCAATGTCCAGCTCAATCCGCACTGGTTCGTCCAGGTTACTGATACGGAGACCGGCAAACGCTTCCGCGTGGATACCGAGACCCAGGTGGTTGAGGCATTGGAGCCCGCGGGCCAAGGGGGTGGGTGATGTCCTACGTGGCACAAACCATCCTTGTGCAGCTCGGTGGACGTCGTTTCCTGGCTATGACCGGCGCCAAGAATCTGATCGGTGACGAGAAGTCGTTATCGATGCGGCTACCGCGCGGGTTCGCGGGGAACGGCATCGATTATCTGACCATTCGGCTTGAATGGGATGACACCTATACGGTCGAGTCCTTCAAGGAAAAGCGTACCAAATCTGACGCTCCACAAAAGGCTGAATTAGAGATGGTTGGACGTTCGACCAATGTTTACTGTGATGTGCTGCAACAGGTGTTTACAAGCCTGACAGGCCTGTATACCCATCTGTAAGCAATTCACGAATTTTCATTCCCAGGATCACACCTAGAGTAAGGAGGTGCGTCATGACAACCTGGATACCGGTCGTCTGTGACGACTGTCATGCGACTGATATGGTCGATGCGGAGACACTGGAGAAAGACAATGCTCGTATCTGCTCAGAATGCGGATCCGAGATGCGTCGTTCCGATGTCCACGCCGATGAACAACAGGAAGTCGCTTAACGATGATTGGCCCGGCAACCGCCGGGCCTTTCCTTAGTGACCCATACGGGCCACTAGGGAAATTTGGATATTTTGCGCGGTATGGCACCATGCAGATGCGCCCTTTGACTCTGCGCCAGTCAGTACAACCGAGACCGGATGGTATAGACCATGATGTGTCAAGAATCCATGACAGCGAAACTATCTGCAGAGCGTCCGGTCGCGCCACGACCGACGAAAGAGCAGGTGCAAGCCTTACGGGCCAAACGCCGGATACTCATGCAGTCAGCCGAGAGCGGCGAGATCGTGTATGCCATCTACCAGGGCGGCGGGCAGCCGGGTACGCGTCGCGAATTGGGACCTTTGAAAATGGTCACGCGCAACACGGTGTTGGCCTGGTGTCTGCTGACGGGCCAGCTTAAATCCTATCGTCTGGAAGCCCTCGAGATATTGCCGGAAGACAGGTCGGCGCCAGCCTATTTAACCTACTTCGATGATGATGTGCAGTGATGATGCAAGAGGCTATATAGCATGATGTGGTATAATGTATCTATACCGTGATCTGAGCACACTTACCAATAATAATAATCAACCACGATGAAGGAAACCAATGGATATCGCTCCGACACAGCAATATATGATTGAAACACAAGCCACCGCCGACCATGAGTCGGCCGTACATTCGCGCCTGACAGTCTATAAATGGCTGGGCACGGCGCTCGGAATCCTTGGTCCACTGTGGGTGGCACTAGGGATACCGAGTAGCGGCTGTGGCTTTATTTTAAGTCTGGCGTCCACCGTCTGCTGGGGGTATGCAGGCTGGCGCATGAAGGAACCCAGCTTGGTTTCGTTGAATGTCGTATGGGCCATTATTAATACTATTGGAATCATTCGTTATGGAGCCTTCTGAACAAACAATTTCGAGCGACCATCCGCACATATCGGATATGCTGCAATGAAAACTAATTTTCGTCATCTGCTGGAATCCGGCGAAATAATTGACTTGTTTGCGGGTGGCGGGGGTGCCAGTCAGGGGATTGAAGAGGCTAGTGGCCGGCATGTTAGCGTGGCCATTAACCACAATCCGGTAGCTATTAGTATTCACACCGTCAACCACAGAAAAACAAAACATTACATCAGCGATATCTTTGAAGTGGATCCTGTTGAAGCTACGGGTGGACGCCCGGTACTCCAAATGCACACCTCACCAGATTGTTGCCATTTTTCTCAAAGTCGCGGTGGCCAACCACGCGATAAAAAGATCCGTGCACTCTCATGGGTTACGCTTAAATGGATAGGAAAAACACATCCTGCTATTGCCACGCTTGAGAATGTCGTCCAGATCCAGCAATGGGGCAATCTTGTGGCCAAGCGCGATCCAAACACAGGACGCGTTGTAAAATTGGATGGTTCAGTTGCCAAACAAGGCGAACGCGTTCCGGTACACGAACAGTTTTTAATACCCGACAAACACCATCTCGGTAAAACTTGGCAACGGTTTATCAACGCGTTACGCAAGCTCGGTTACGCGGTTGAATTTCGTGTGCTCAAGGCTTGTGATTATGGTGCGCCAACCTCCCGTACGCGATTATTCCTCGTAGCCCGCAATGATGGCTTGCCGATTGCTTGGCCAAAACCGACACACGGGGTGGGCAAGGGATTACTGCCTTACCGGACGGCGGCCGAGTGCATCGACTGGAATATGCCATGCCCATCGATATTTACGCGCAAACGACCACTCGCCGCGGCCACCCTACGGCGCATCGCTAAGGGTATACAGAAATACGTCATCGATTCTAATGAGCCGTTTATCGTGCCAGCCGCTCAGCAAGGAAATGTACACACACGTCCCATTATCGTTCCGATCCAGCATTACAACGGTAATGGCGATACCGCTCACAGTGCAGGCGAGCCGCTGCGCACGATTACAGCCAATCCCAAAGGTGGGTCGTTCGCACTGGCCGTCCCCGTGCTGACGAGTCTGAATTCCTCGCGCCATAGCGAGGATCGTTCTCATTCCGTCAATACACCCATACCGACCGCCACGGCCCTTCATGGCATCGTGACAGCACATCTGGAGCAAGCTAATACCGGTGCTATCGGTCACAGTGCGCGTGAACCGTTATCGACCATCACGGCAACTGGCGCTCAACAACGTCTGGTGACCGCAACCATGGTCTGTAACACATCAGGGCATGACGCTTCCGGCCCGGCCGAACCATTGGACACCATCACTACCGGCAATCAGCATGCCGTGATTACCGCAAAACTGGAAAAACTGGGTCCGCAGGCGGTAGCCTTCATGTCGCATTTTAGAACTTCGAATACTTGCGGGGGTAAGGGGAAGTTGGATGAACCGCTGACCACGTTAACGGCCGGCGGCGAACATCAGGGACTGGTGGAATGTGATCTCTCGGCAGAAGCCACCAAGGATGCCGAGCGGGTGGCTGCCTTCATGATCCAGTATTACAGCGCCGGTGGCCAGCTTGCGAAGTGTGACGAGCCACTGCAGACGGTGACTGCCAAACACCGCATGGGGCTAGTGACCGTGACGATCAGTGGAACGGTCTACACCCTGGTCGATGTGGGCTTGCGTATGTTGTCACCACGAGAATTATTTAGAGCGCAGGGATTTGCGGATAATTATGTGATTGACACCGGTAACAATGGTGAAAAGATTTCAAAAGCTAACCAGGTACGCTTATGTGGCAATAGCGTGAGCCCTCCAGTTGCGCGCGCATTGATAGCTGCCAATCTCGAAGTCATGGCCGACGTGGTGAGGCGGCAAGAGAAGGCTGCTTGACTAATTTACATCAAATCATGACTCCAGCCTGGGTGGCCGAGCGGCTGATTGAAACCTACTTCGGGTATCTCGATAAGCACGATATCGTATGTGATCCGACATGCGGTAAAGCCGCGTTTCTCACAGCCATACCATCGCACGTGGATGCGTTCGGCGTAGAGATTGATCCAGCGCTCGCGGCCATCGCGAGGCGGGAATCCGGGCGTCAAGTGATCGTCGGGGATATCCGCTTTGTAGATCTGCCGAAGAAACCAACCGCTATCGTCGGAAATCCACCGTTTGAGCTTAAACTGCTTCAAATAATTCTTGATCGAAGCCGCGGGTGGTTACCAGTTGGGGGAATCATTGGTCTGATACTTCCCACATATTTTTTCCAAACTGCACGCAATGTCCTGGGTTTCCGTGAACGCTGGATCGTTAAGGCTGATCACATCCCGCGACATATCTTCGGGCCGCAGCTCTCGCGGCCACTGGTGTTTGCGACATTTCAAAAGGGTGGATCCAAACTTATCGGGTTTGCGCTCTATGATGAAACGCGTGATGTCTCAAGCATGTCGCCAGATAACCAGGCACATCTGAAACTTCCGGGCGATACCTGGCGCGGAGTATTTGAGGCAGCACTCACGAAATTAGGCGGAACCGCAGACCTTAAGTCGATTTATCGTGAAGTTGAACCAGCCCGCCCTACCGGCAACCCTTGGTGGAAGGAGCAGATACGCAAGGTGGCCAGAGGATACCCGCGCATCGGACGCGGCGAATACACCCTGAAACTGGCGGCATGAATACCCTCACACGCCATGAAACCTTGGAGTTTGTGCAGACAATGCGTAGCTCGCTGAGTAAGCGGGCAATTAAAGTGTTGGAAAAGATGCGGGTCGCTCATGATGCAGAAAATTATGAGGAAGCAACACTGGTATATGACAAACAGGGCGGCGCCTGGTTAGGCACTGAACGGGTCAGTAAACGAGTGTTAGACGAATTGATATGCGCTGTGGTGATACATGCCGAAGGTAAATTGGGTGGAGCACTGGAACGCTACACCTTAAATTCAGATGGTCGCGATGTTTTGGCAGAGAATATGGCAACTGGTTAAATGTTAATAATGCCGTCTCAAGCATGCACCAAATAAAAACTACATCTTATCGCGGAATTCAACGCCGGCCAGATGCGTATGTTGTGCGACTGTTTAACTGGGAAACACGTGTCGAAACCACAAAACGATTTACATTCAGTATGTATTCCGTCGGCGAGCAAGCGGCGCTTAAAGCCGCAATTAGTTACCGGCGGAAATGGATGAAACGCCCTGCATTCAGGCCACGGCAGCGCCAGCAGCCCAGAACATTTAGCGGCGTAAATCTGGTACATGGGGTGTATCTGCTAGTTCAAGAAAAAGGGAGAAAGATATTTTGGCAGTCATTAAAGCCAGGGCTACCGACGCGTTCTTTTTCAGTGCGTGTGTATGGGTGGGAAGATGCCTACCGGTTAGCGGTTGAAGCAACAAGTAACATGATTGCTAACCATCGTAAGCCGAAGTTCATCGTTCCGCCACTTCCTGAAAACATAGTGAAACTATTAAACAAGCGTTGGAAACGCAAAAAAAGAAAGGACGCCAAGAAACGGCGTCGCCGGCAACCAGCAAAATGAGCGTGTATGTAGATGCCCCAATCTGGCGCTATGGACACATGCACATGTGTCATATGGTTGCCGATTCGCTTGACGAGCTGCACGCAATGGCTGATAGGATTGGAATTGCAAGAAAGCATTTCCAATCATACCCAAAAGTGCGGACACCACATTACGATATTTGCAAATCCAAGTGCTCGTTGGCAATTCAATACGGTGCCATAGAAGCAGATCGCAGGCAGATGGTTGTCGTCCTGCGGCGAGCTAGGTTTGCAGTTTCAGCGAGTCGCCCATCCAGGCAAACACCAGTAATATAAACGTGGCAATTATCTGTCAAGACACGCCGCCAGTTGCCACCGAAGACCCAGGATTATCTGAAAGGTCGAGGACGGTCCTTACGGCGATCGATAAAAGAACCATTACCCGTTTACGTCGATATTACCGCTGGCGTGGGTATTCATCTATCAATGTATCCGAGCATGACGGCACGGACCTTACACTGATTCACCATAAACTAATTGAAAATCAACCCCAGAAACATGGGACGCTTACAGCATTAACGAACCTTGGTGAGCAGGTGCTTGCTATGGCCATGCAAGATGATGTAGCGAGACGTAAACCACATAATGATTTTGCAGCTCGTCTCTCAGCGTGGTTGGTTGCGCAAGGACGCGTTACGTGGCAGAACGTAGAATTCATAATTGACACAGGACCTTCGAATAAACGCGAGGTGATGCGTCCGGATGTATTTTCGCTAAAAGCCACCTACAACAAGACCCGATTATCGCCTGTAGTGCATGAAGTAAAGGTATCTCGCACCGATTTTCTGGCAGACATTGCTAAGAGTGAGAAGCGCGAACGCTATTTACTGATTGCAAATTACATAGTCTATGCGGCTCCAATAGGTGTTATTCCACAGAAAAAGCTTCCTGATGGATGTGGCTTACTGGAAGAAACAGACGTAGCATCTGGAATATTTCACGTGGTATGCCGGGCTAAGTACCATAAGGATCGAACCGCATTTACGCCAAGACAATGGATGAATCTGATTCTGAAGGAACATACAACACCGTCTTTGATGGGCAATTAGGTGGTGTATGGGGAAGAATGGCGTCACTTCACTAAAAACACATTCCATAAAGTTTTCTACTGGGACGGTGTGTAAGTTGTTAGCTGGATCCAAGACGCAAACTCGTCGGCTCATTTTGGTCAAAGATCCAATGGGGATAAAAAGCCCTATTACTTCCCCTACCGAGGAAATCCTTGAGTTTGAAGATGGCTCATTTCATTACCGCTCGACAGCGGCATTGTCAGGGCCGTACAAATGTCCCTACGGGAATTCGGGTGGTTTGTTATGGGTGCGTGAAGCTTATAGAAAACGCGGGTCGGATGATGACTGTGTTCAATACCGGGCTTCCACTACCGATGCAGATCACAATGAGGCTTCCAGTGGGTGGTTGCCATGGGAATTTCCTAACAACATGCCGCGTCGTCTTTCGCGCCTGACATTACATGTGGCTACTATTGGGGCGGAACGTTTATGTTCCATCTCGGAGGAAGATGCGCGTGCGGAGGGGTATAAGGACGCGAACGCATTTCTAGCTGGTCCATGGGCAAGTCTTCTGCGCGACGGTAACCCGTGGGTATGGAAGATAAAATTCACCGTGTTGGGAATGAATGTCGATACGATACTTAAATATTTCTATGCGAACGCAACCACACTTCAAAATATGCACAAGCTTCCGCTGGATATGGTTTGTAAGAGTCAATAACTTATCAGTACGACATCTCAACTAAGAACACCATGCAGATTAAATACCAGGTTGAACAACTCGAAAAAGGTATGTATGTCTCAGAACTGGATCGTCCATGGGAGGGGACTCCGTTTCTGTTTCAGGGGTTTATCATCGAGACAGATGAGGATCTGGAGCAGTTACATACCTGCTGTAAATTCGTATTTGTGGATGACTTGAAATCACGTAATGACACGGTCGTGCAGCAGAAGCTGCACGCTGCCGTCAAAGGCTCAACCATCACCACCATCGAGTTTCAGGAATGGACAGGACTCGACAAGCTGCGTACCACCATCAAGAAGGTCAGTCGACACCGGGATGCAGCGGTCACGACCCTTACGCAGATCGCCGAGAGCGATGCCAGCGATAAAGACGAATACCTGCATAACACCCGCAACGCGATCGTCGATCTCATCGAGGATATCGCCGAAGATCCCAAGACCAGTCAATGGATGCGCATCCTGTCTGAGCAAAACGTCACCATGGGCCGACATGCGGTCAATACTTCGACGCTGGCGGTCGGTTATGCGGCACATCTGGGCTGGGATGCCAGACTGCAGGCCCAGGTTGGCCACGGTGCCATGCTGCACGATGTTGGCATGTCCAAGATTCCGCAGAAGATATTGGAAAAGCCCAAGGCTTTGAGCAAGGTTGAGTTCGGGCTGGTGAAGCTGCACCCTGGTTATGCGGCAACCCGTCTTGCAGGCGCCAACCTTGACCCGGAAGTACTGGACATCGTGCGTCATCATCATGAGCGCCTCGATGGTAGTGGCTATCCGGATGGACTGACGGGAGACATGCTCACTCCACACGTACAGTTGGTATCGATCTGCGACATCTATGACGCCTATACCACCGACCAATATTATCGCCCGCGTCTTACATCGTCGGCGGCCGTCGCAGGCCTCACGCGCCGTGCCGGCACACATTTTGATAAATCTTTAGTGGAAGGTTTTATCCGTTGGATTGGTATCTATCCGCTGGGTAGCCTGGTGCGCCTGAATAACGATGCCACAGCCATCATCGTGGCCTCCGATGAAACTAAGCGCCTGCACCCGACCGTGCTTTTGGTCACTCACCAGAATGGCCAGCCGATGTTGCCGCGACGCACTCTGAACCTGTCATTTATCGAAGAGGCGGGGCTTTTGGGTGAATGGGGACTCAAGGAGATCGTGGATCAGAGGCAAGCTAGAATCGATGTGCGCCAGATTCTGCTGGAAGAGATGCAACTGCGTTAACTGCTTCGGTGGGTATGGAATTCGCGCGCAGGAAATACTATAAATAATCGATGCACATCTTGTATCCAGATTGGGGAATGGTTTGAAACGCGGTTTGCGCTGGTCGGTCGCACAGTACCGCCGTTATCGCGCGCGCGCTTCGCACGCTTCCAGGTTGCCGGACATTCCGTTGCCGGAAGCCATCTCACCGCAGGCCATCCTGTTCGCGGCTATGGAAAACCGCTGGCCGGGACGCTTCCGCTCCGAGGTCAAAGGGCTGATACCGGGCCGTCGCTTCCGTGCCGATGTTGTCGATACAAAAACCCAGACGGTATGCGACAATCGATGGCTGGCAGTCGCACGGCATGACCAAAGCCGGTTTTCATAATGACCGCGAGCGCGATTATCAGTTTTCCTTGCAAGGCTGGATGATCCTCAGGATCCCGGCTGGCCTGATCCTGAAAGACCTGCCATCGGCCATGGAGCGGGTGGAACGTTTTATCGCAGCCCAGGATAAGCGGGATAGGGCGTCCAAGCGCCAGAATAGTGCCCCAAGCCCGTTTGCAGCCTGAACACTTCCCTGGGGCCGTATAAAGCGGTTCTGGGGCCAATATACGTTGTATCGTACAGCCCTCTAGTCGCCTGAAACCCCAGCAAACACCGTCAAGTCGCATTGCGACCGCCTGGCACCCTTTAGTCACCCGTAAAACTGATTGCTGGCTAATAGCTGATATCCAATCATTATCCGGCACCCAAATGTGTTGTGGGCCGGTACAGTCCCACCATGAGCACGGAAGATAAATCCGACGATCAGGCCGCGTTTGAGTCTGTTCCGGTGTTAGTGGTGGGTTCGTCCGATGTGCGCGTCTATAGGGCAACTGTTTCGGCGTCAGGCTACCTGGCACAGGAACACAGGCATCAAGCCTTGCAGGCGGCGATCAAAGACGGTCTCGTCGGCAACCTGTTCACCTATGACCCGGTCGAGGTGCGGGCTTTGTTTCGAATCGCGAAGACAGCGGCTGAGGAGCAGAAATTGTTTGCGGAAATGTTGGCATGGTGTGAAGCCGTACAGGCCGGACATCCATTGCCACCTCATACGACGACTTAAATATTACTGGTAGTTAGGAGAACTTAACGTGAACCATATTCAGAAATTAAAGACGGCCGTAGTGATCATTGGCATGCTGCTGGCGGCATGTGCGAGTTCGCCCTCCGGCGTGCACGTACAAGTCTATTCCGCGACCGTTCTGCCGGGCTGCAAAGTCTCGTATCACAGCGTGAGTTCCGAAATCATGGGGGCCCATCTGCAGCATTGTGGAGCCACCAACATTCAGAAGCTGGTGTCGGCTGAAGTCAACGGGAAGAAAAAGTTTGCGAAAGCCTCGCAGGACGGCACGCAACTGCAAGTCAAGTGGCAGGAATCAGGTATGAGCGGGCAACAGATCGATTACACCATCATCAACGATATGGGTGATCCGTACGTGGGCTCATTCATCATATCTGGCGGGGAAGATTATGGCTTCGTGCTCAGCAGCTCCACTGACCCAAGCGGGCTGAGTGCGCAAATCACCTACGTTCGGGTCAAGGATTCAGATGGCAACCATGATAAGTGACTCGGTGTCCGGCCTGTCGTTCAGGCAATACTGGTCAGGGGAGAAATTTATGATCGACGGAAAATTCTGGAAAATCGCCAAACACGGTCATTTCGATATCCGCGTACTTAAGCCAGTGGACAACATGGTGATATTGAGGCGCAGGCTCAAGGTCCTGGAAACCGACCTATACCATTACCTGGTTTCGCTGGTAAGGACCTCGGACTGGAAGGAGTTCTTCATCACCCCGGGTAATGAGGAAATATCCGAAACGGGCGCCAATGGCAAGGAGTTCCTGCACCAAACCTTCAAGGTGTTTTCAAAGATCGAGGAGTTTGAGATATTCCTGAAGAGCCATCGCTTTGACTGGGCCACCAAGGCGCGCATCTACACGCCGCGCGCCGACGAAGCCAATGATGTTGTCTGGCTGGAAGACATCGGTGAATACAGGTTTCCGTACTACGGGAAGGAGCCTGAATTCGACACCGTATACCTCAATGGTCAAAAGATGCGGCCGGAGGAGGCTATCAACCTTTACCGTAAAGGCATGATCATCATCAACCGCGAAGGTGATGCTGCCTTGAAACGCGAAGCCGTCAGTGCTAGATGATGGTTGCTGTTTACATCAGTGAGGAGCTGAGCGACAAGACCCTGCCGTATATGAATACGCGGCAGTCGGCCCAGAAACGCCTGCACAATGCCATACTTGCTGGTGATGATATGGGCGTGCGGACAGCTATCGATGATGGCGCGAATGTCAATCTACAATTAGCGGACGGTCCACTCATCCACAAGGCACTGACGTCTGCCAACACCACCATCAAGACCTTGAGCAGCCTGCGTAAAGCGGGAGCCGATATTAACAGCAGCGATCGCGACGGCAATAATCCGCTGGCAATCATCCCCGGCAGCCGCGTATCCGATAACATGAAGCTTGCGCGTGCGGTGTATCTCATCGAACATGGCACCAGTCTCAATGTGCAAAACAACCGCGGTCTGACACCTCTGCATTATGCAGCCCGCTATCACGAACAGATGCTCGTTACCTTGTATGTCTACAAGGGTGCCATCGCCAACGTGCGCGACAACCGGGGCCGGACGGCGTTGCACTGGCTGGTCAACTATGTGGTTTCCCTGGAAACCGCGCAGCGCTATTGCATCGAGCGCCTGGTCTCGGGCGGTGCCAAGCTGGGGCAAGCCGATGACGATGGGCATGTGGTTTCGGAGCAGTTGGGCAAGATGGTTGATGACCCGGCGTGGTTTGAGAAGTTGCTGCGGCTGGCCGCTGGCCGGCACCGTAAAAAACGACCCACGATACCCGTCGATTTCGTTGTCTAAGGACCGGGGAGATCCGCCATCGGGCTCATTACAAAGAGCAGTTTGACCGGCTGTAAATATCCGATTTAAACAGTTTATAACCGTCTGTAACCCGTTTTAACGCGCTTATCGGCATATTGTTTACATCGGGCTTCAGTATTCGCTATACCTGTCATCAGGACGTTTACTACACTGTGTTTCAATGGAATTGAATGGCTGGCCACCGGTGCCCATCGGTCGTGTGGCTAACGTTGCCGAAGATTGTCCAACGATCCACGAAAAGGCCTCGGCAATGGTCAAAGGGTTTGCACAATCCGGTTTTACGCTCATCGAGATGCTGGCGTTCATCGCGATCGTCGCCATATTGATGACCGTTGCTATTCCGTCCTGGATCACGCTGGTCAAGGATAATCGCATCACCACTCAGGATAGCAGCGCCAATGACACCAGCCTGCCGTGCCAGAACGGCGGGCATTAACCATGAAACGCATCGATCAAAAACTGCTGGATGCTGCGCGCTACGGTGACAGTGCTGTCTGCGATGAATACTTGTCGAAAGGCGCATCCTGCAACAGCGTGAGTGAAGACGACCATAAAACTGCGCTCCGGCTGGCGGTCGAAAGCGGCAGCGAGAGCATCTGCCGCAGCCTGGTAAAGGCCGGCGCCATACTGGATACACAAGACGCCGAGGGCTGGACAGCCCTGCACATCGCCGCGGCCAGAAAAGCCGAAGCCATTGGGGTGTCACTGGCGAGAGCTGGCGCTTCTGCCGGCATCTATAACAACAACCGTGATACAGCACTGATGCTGGCCTGCCACCATGGGTGTATAGCCTTGGTATCGGAGATGATTCGCTGCAAGGCGCCATTGGATTTCCAGAACAGGACAGGGCGTACTGCACTGATGCTGGCTTCGATGAACGGACAACATGCTTTGGTTGATGAACTGATAAAGGCCGGCGCCAACGTGGACATCCAGGATAAGGATGGCTGGACCGCACTCATGCTTGCGACCAAGCCATGGCACGAACCGATCTGCATCAAACTGATCAAAGCTCGCGGATCAATACATGTGCGTAACCGCATCGGCCAGACGGTTGTTGATTTAGCTCCCACCTTACGTAACCGGGACATGCTGACGCGTTGGTATAACGAGAGCCGGCGCATAGAACGGCGCGGCCCACACCACCGCAAACGTACTTCAGCCAGGGTATAAAGTGGGGCTTGCATTATAAATCACACAATCTGGCAGGTTTCTACGCAGTAGCCATCATCCACATCCGGTAATTTAGTGCGAATCAAGGGCATAACCGGATGGCATAAGGACTCAGCATGCGCACGAGCCACAAAGATATTAAAAGATATCTTTTAGATACGCGGCGTTACAGTATCAAACAACTCAAACTACCGGCTGGTTTCAATTTGCGGACGGATTACGGCAAAACTGGCTGGAACGGCATAGTGGAGACGTTCTATGCGCATATTCCACATAGCCGAGACCATGTGAACGGCGGCGATAATTACCAGACGGTGCTGGGGTGGGACAAGTGGCAGATCTTTACGGTCAGCGCGTTCGAGCGGCTGCTTAGGGAATGGATGCTGGTGGCTAATCAGGTCCTGAAGTCTGAGATTATTAGCTGGCGGCTGCCGGTCAAACTGAAACGCAAATTGCGTGAGGATCAAAAGCGGGATTTCACTGCCAAGTATCCACCGGAGTACTGCCAGAGGATGCTTGAACTGATCAGGAAAACGGATGTATTCAACAACAACCATCCAATCAAGGTGAATAAGTTCTATTTCGAAGAATCAGCCGACCAGGCAAGGTTTATCTAATGCTCATAGAAGACAAAGATATCCAGGGCGTTTTCCGTGGTTTCACCAAGGGCACGCGCTCCTTCAAGGCGGAGATGGTCATCCGGTATTCGGAGTCCCTGAACAACCGACCGATCTACGGGCAGTTCATCCTGGTGCAACTCGAGAACAACAATGAGGCAGTGCTGGGGCGTATCACCGGCTTCAGCGCGGAGCAGTTCGTCAAGGAACAGATGTCAGGCTCAAACTCACAGCGATCCAAACAAGACCGAGAGAAAAACCTTCGTTACATAATTAACATGCGCGCATTGGGAGTTGTGCGCGAACAGGAAGGGGTTATCGGCTTCATCGCATCCCAAAGGCGCCTGCCACATATCGGTAACCCGGTGGCATTCCCCTCGGCGCGGGTTCTGCGTGCGCTATCCAACCACGACGCCAAGGGTGTGGAGCTGGGGTTCCTTGGCTATGGGGAATACATCTACGCCGGAAATGACACACGCCTCAAACATGAGACCTGGATGCAGGTTATGGAGGATGCCGTCATCCCGCGTTTTGATGTGGAGCAACTGGTATCGCGCCGCACCTATGTGTTTGCGCGCGCCGGATTTGGCAAGTCAAACTTGATAAAACTCCTGGCATCGGAACTCTACAAGCTCAAGCCGGTGGTCACCAAGATCAACGGCAAGAAATCTCCTGTCGGCATGCTGTTGTGCGATCCGCAAGGTGAGTATTACTGGCCAGATGACAAGGGTCGGCCGGGGCTCTGTGACGTGCCAGGCCTTGAGAAGCAGTTGGTGGTATTCACCGACAAGGGAGCAGCGGCGCCGAGCGCGTATTACCGCAGCTTTGTGGCTGGTGGCATCAAGCTCGACGTGCGCAAGCTCTCACCGGGGGATGTCATGGCGCTGGCATTGCCAGCCGCACGCCAGGAAACCCAGAACGTGGTCAAGATCAAAGCCTTGAAACATGAAGACTGGGGGAAGCTGGTGGATCTGGCCTACCAGAATGGTAATCACGCCGATCTTACGGAATTCAACTTCGCGCTGGGGCTTAAGGATTCACAGGAGATGGAAGCACTGGCGGCACGCGCAAACATCGTGCGCGCGGTGCGCATGCTACACGACCCCAAGAGTGATTTTCTGGCGCGGCTGTTTGCGTCACTCGCGGCTGGCAAGCTGTGTGTCCTGGATATCTCCAATATACGCGGTGCGGCAGCCCTGGCACTCACCGGACTCCTGCTCAAGCTCATCCTCGCGCATAACATGTCACAGTTCACAGTGGCGAATTCCCAGTCCATTCCGGTCATCGCGGTACTGGAGGAGGCGCAGAGCGTACTCGGAAAGCGTGATGCCGTGGGCAACGAAATTTACGAGGAATGGGTCAAGCAGGGGCGTAAATATGATTTGGGTTGCATTCTGGTGACCCAGCAACCATCCGCGATCCCCACAGAATTACTTAGCCAAGGAGATTCCTGGTTCCTCTTTCATTTATTAGCAGAATCGGATCTGCGGGCGGCGGGCGCCAGCAATGCACATTTTTCATCGGACATTCTCAACTCTCTGCTACACGAACCAATCCCCGGTCAGGGGGTGTACTGGTCCAGCGTCAGTGGACTTGCTTATCCTCTGCCGGTCAGGATCATGTCCTTCGAGACCTGCTACCAACAAGCCGACCCCAAATACAACCGCGGCGCGATCGAAACAGCCGTCAACCAAATCGGCCGCTTGGCAAGCAAGTGGCGCAAGAAATATAGCACCGTGATCGACACCGAGGACGGTTTGCCGGAACAATCGGACGCAGGCACCGAAGTGTCACCCGCCGTCACGGAGCCTCTAGCGCAAAAGACGCTGCCAGTGGAAATCAAGATTGATGAAAACGCCATCGCCGAAAAATCCCTTCAGGATTCAGCGACCACCACCCAAACATTGGACCGGAAGCATATCCAGGATGATGTACTGATGAAGATCACGGCTGACACCACACTCATGAACCGGGTGATTAAACACGGCATTCCCTGGCGCGGGCTGACCGAAGAAATTACAAAGCATCTGCCGGCGGAGGCCAAGGATGTCATGAGTGCGCATGACATGGTGCCGGTCATCCTCGACCAGGTGTTTGGTGAAGGCGCCTGGGTCACTGAAAAGCGCGCCAGCAAAAGCGTGCCCGGGAAGAAAACCACATGGGTCATCAGTAAAGAACCCGTGGAAACGGTCTGACGCCATCCGTACAAGGCCCTTATCCATGGAAAACCAGTCCGGATCGATCGAGCAATTCATCCCGCTGAATAAGCCAGAAAACGAAAGCCAGGACAACGAGAAGCAGGAGCTGGAACGGCTGATCGCCTCGCGCTGGCGACTGTGGTTTCCGAACCCACATGAGAATCTGTTTCATATTTATTACGTACTCTTCAATGGTCTGCGCCAACGACTGGCCATGGCCACACTGGCCATACTTTATTGTGCTTACGCCTTCTTCGTATTCCTGAACTACGGAATAGCAGGGGGTTCAGCCGGACTGTATCTGGCACTTCCAGTGATCGCATCCACCGCCATAGCGGCCTGGTTTACCAATCGTGATACTTGGCTGCAACTACTGAGTGGATTGGGTCTCGCCATCGCCGGGTTCGGTATCGGCTGGCTGCTTATGGCTTCGGCGACCTTTGGTGGTGCGCTGGTCAGTGGACTGGCGCTGACGGCCTTGATCCTGTGGGCCTATATTCCATCCGGTATGCGTTTTGAATATGCGCTGCCCTGCGCCGCATGGTTATCGCTGGCAGCTATTTACGGTATTGAAGTCAATCCAGTCATTCCAGGCTACGTGGCGCACTTGCTGGCAGGCCAGATTATCATCGTGCACTTCATGGCTGGTATGGCGGGATACCGAACCGAGGCCGAAATACGTGCGGGCTACCTGAACGGGCGGCTCGCACGACTGGCGCACGCCGAGTTGATCGAGCTTGTGGGTGTTGATGACGTCACCGGCCTCGCCAATAACCGTCGCATGAATGATTTCTACGCTAATACCTGGGATAGAGCCAGGCGCGACCAGGTTGAAATCGCTGTGCTGGTATTAGATATCGATTTTTTGTGGGTGCTGAACAAGCAGTTCGGGCGTTCCATCGGCGATATCTGCATCCGGAAGATCGGTGCCGTCATCGGTCATTATTGCCGGCGCCCAGGGGATCTGGCGGCGCGCGCCCGCGGTGGAATGTTCTACATGATCCTGTATGCCTGTAGTGAGAAGAACGCCAAGATGATTGCCGAACGCATCCTCAAGGATGTGAGCAGCCTCAACATGTTTAATCCAGGATCGGAGGTGAGCTGGGTGGTGACCATGAGTGCCGGCGTGCATGCGGTGATACCGGCCAGAGCCAGTTCAAAGGAATCCGCCTTGGTGGCAGCACAAACCAACCTGCATATCGCCAAGCGCAGTGGCCGCAACCGGGCCATCTGCAGCCTAGATGCCATGCCGCCCAACGTGCAAGCCATCCACAGCGCGCCGCGTCTGGAGGTGGAAAAGACCGAGATCATCCGGGAGATGCGTAAATAAGTCGTCATCGAACAACTGCTGGAATCCACGGAAGGTTTGTTCGCCGGCGGTTCAGTCACGAGCTATATCGAACATGCTGCCAGCGCATTGCTGAATGGTGACCTACAGGGAAAACCCACGGCGCGTGCAGTTTTATCAATATTATCCAATAGGCTTAACCTACCGTACTGCCGGTAGCGCTCAAACATCCCAAGTGGCGCGACCTGGATGCTGCGGAACTCGCAGATACCGAGCGCTGGGTCAACGAGGAAAGTTCACGCCTGCCTGGAGCAGACGCGGCGTGAGCGTCGCTGCCATGGCCACCGGACTTAAAAACTGCGCAGACTCGCATCGGCTCACAGCAAAAATCCATAAAACTGACCTACTATGAAAATATATTTAATCATGCAACGGCGTGCACCAAGGTGCAAGAGGTTGCAGCGAAGTGCATACGGTGTAACGCATGATGAGGTCGGATATTGCATATCTGTTTCAGAGCCGCAAATATGGCCACTACTATCGATGCCCTGATGGAGCTTTAAAATGAACCTACTGGAATTATCGCTATCGCAAGGTGTGCTGTTTAATGAGTTCAAGCAGCAGTTAAAGACATGGCTGGAATGCCCAATTGATATTATTCTGTCAGCCCATGCGCTGAAGTCTATTCAGGATTCATTGTGCAGCGATGGGTATATGGCGACGATTCAGGTATTGGAGATCGCGCTGGCAGCCTTGCTGCCCGAGCACGAAAACCGCCACGCGTATGCCGAACAGCTCGTGGCACGGGCACAATCCGTCTGGCTCGCGCCTGACGGCTGGCATGTACTCGCCGGGTTACCGGTAGCTATGATAATCAGGCCAGCCAATATGCCAGGCCATACCTTGGAAGTCTTTCTGCGTGTCAGCAATCCTGATAAATTAAAGCCGGCATTTGAAGACTGTATGGGGGAAGGCATGGTGCGCCGCATCTATCCCTACGCGGTACCAGCCAACCGGTTATGGGTCATGTCGCAGGCTGACGCCCAACCAGGCAACCGGAATTACGGCTCCCTGGCGGATACGCTCATGGATTCCATTAACGCCTCCGTACCATCGGCATCCGATAGTCACGAAGACATCTGCGTTCAGCATGACGACGGCCCGACGACCGTTGCGCTGCGCATGATCCTGGCCGAGGTCGTTGTACCGGAGATCGGCGAACCATCAGCCGAAGCCGCCCAAAGCTGCTGCCATCTGTTTCTGGAGGCGAAAAACATCGAGACCCATCGGTTACACGAGGCGGTCGTCCAGAGCTTCGTTGGCTCCGTCATCCCGGATACCAGTTATGCGCAACTTCTGACCTGTTGTGGGCCTGTCGGGGATTTGATTCCAATGAGTGTCTGGAACAGTAACAGCATGGCATTGTTTCTGCTGCAGAAATGCGCAGATGTCGGAACCGTGCCTGGTACGCTGGATGTCGACGAAGACCAGGCACTACCGGAAACAGATTCTGCTACGCCGGCAGATTTTGTGCTGCATGTGGAGGCCAAAGCGGGCGGTGCCATTGTCGGTCGCGTGGATCTTTACCCGATGGCTGGGCTGTCCCCCGGGCATTTGGTCGGCTGCATGCTTGATCATTTCGATCAGCAGGACGCAACAGCGCTCGACCCGGCTGTAAACAGTAGACCTCAGTGAAAATGGCATGCTACAAACCTCCATCGTTCCAGACTCCATGAATAGCAACCGCATATACATCGAAGATGAGATTCACGCGTGCCTGAAGGACGCCGGCGCGTCGATTCGGGCGATATCATCGTACATGCGTTGTCTGATGTCCAAAGATGCGACGCAGATCGGCGCAGTGCATTTAACATCCAGACAATCACGTTTTTTGGCCAGGGCGCAAGATGCGCTACTCTGGCAACGACTGATGGTGGGGCGGACCGCAACGCCCAGGCTGCTGCAGGCGCTTCTAGCCTTGGAGATAGAAGCGGAGATGCAACATGATGCGGCAGCATTATTTTTGCGCGACCATGGCTGGTCACGCCAATGGATCCGTGGTGGCCGCCTGATGGCGGCGGCAGGAGACCTGGGATTGCGCACGCGTTTGGTGGTTGATGAGCATGGACTACGCGTTGTCGAGCATAGCCCTTTCCGGACTTACGCGCTGGTGCAGCCAAACTATCGACCTTTGCCAGAGCTGCTTGACCGGTTGCGCGCCAGCGGTTACGTATCCGAGTGGCCGGACTGGCCGCACCGGGACAAGGATGGAGGTGCGTCTTTAGGTGAAGACCCAGTCTTCTATCTGCGCTGCATGCTGGAACTCAAGATGAGTCGGGAAGAGATTGAATACCTAACTGGCGTCAAATCAAAGATCATCGCCTACCAGTTCGGTAATGCACTGCGCCATCTTGGAATTGATGACCTGAATGCCTACCGCGGATCACACTTGCTGCTCAACTGGGATTGGTTTAGAACTCGGCGCTATAAAGTGCGTGAGGCCATAAAACGGATGCGCAAGCCGTATATACCGCGCGCCGAGCGCTCCGGACAGCCACAGCTTATGACGCCTGAGTTCGTGGTACGCACACGCCTTGAGAAGGAAATGGAATTGCTGCGGCTGCCTCGTTGGTCCAAGCGTGGTCCACGGGGCACGTCGAGGCATCTGGGTCCGCTGGCGCAGGAGTTTGAGTCGGTGCTGCGTGTCGCCGGGTTAAAACAGAGTTATATCCTGTTGTTGCAGAGGCGCATTGGTTTTGATGAACACGCGCCGGCGACTTATCGCGAGTGCGCACAACTTCTTAATGTTACAGTTACACGTGCCAGGCAGATCGTGTCGAAATCGGGCCGTACTATACAAAGCTACATGCGGACTAGGTGGCATAGGCTGTTATTGCCATGTTTTTCGGCGGCCATACTGGACATTGAAGAACGCGCCGAGGAATCACCCCTAACCTTCGAAGAGGTAGGCATGATTCTGCTTGAAAAGCGCTACAGCTATTTTGCAGTACGCGGCGACAGCTTCCTGGAGGCCGTGCGTCTCTTATGCTTGTCCACGTCGCTTAGACTTGTGCCACAGGATATATCCCCGAGGAGACTGCTTCACATTGGGTACAACAAAGAGCAGGCGGCCCCTTTACTCACGGAAGAGCTGGTCAATGCCCGGTATCACCACAAGGAATCCGCGGCGGTCAGCCAGTAAAAAATCTAAATGTTGGTAGCCGTTGGTAGGGATGAAATATTCCGCCGGATGTGTATACTTTTAATCGTCCAAAAAGGTTTCAGCGGCACCTTTTAAAAAAAGTCGCATAAGGTAGCCCTCCGGGAAAACTTGTTTTCCCGTAGGGGAAGAAAGGTTCTCTGAGGCTGAAGAGATTGCAACGTCTCTTCTTTCAGAAAAGCCGATCAAGTACTGTTGCAAGTACTTGTGGAGAGCCAGCATGAAACACGACATAGTCGTGACTGACATAGGTGAATTCAAGAAGCGTTTGGGAAATTTCAAAGACGCTGAACTTGAAGCAATAGCAGCCCGAAACCTAAAGGTCGGGCTTGCAAATCAGAGAGACCCACAACTGTGGGCCGCCTCTTGTAACCTCGCAAGGGTGTTACGTGAGGAAATGGAGGCCCGCGAGGAGGTCGCACAGCTTGTGCGCCGCCGCCTGCATGGGCACTGCATCAGCTATACTGCTGCAGCAACAGCGTAATCTGTTGAGACAAAGAAAAAAGCCCCACTTCGGTGGGGCTTTAATTTTTATAATGAAATCGCTCTACTTGATTATCGTGAGTTTGGTCTTTTCGGTCATTTTGCCAAAATCCATGATTGCTTCAGCGCATTCTTCATCTTTATCGGAATGCAGTAGTGTTTTAAGGATCTTGTCGGCCCTGGCGGCTTCGGCCTTTTTTATCTCGTCTTTGTTCTTGCCTGGGATTATGCTGAGTTTGGTTTTTTTGCTGCGCATGTATGATTTACTCGATGTTAGATGGCCTTTGACGGCCTGCATTCAGTATATCACGGCATCCCATGAGCCCTTTGCGCCGTATGTATATGAGGCGTTGTCAGGTTTGACATAGAGTCAGGGAAAAGATTAGTCTTTAAAACGTATTCAAGATGAAAGCTGGACATCTCTAAAAAGCCAGCCATAGGAAACCTCCCGTTTGTAAGTTCTCGGGAGAAAAAAGGTACCCTCCAGTACCGCGCGAAAGCGCAAATAAAGACTCTGACACGACGTCGCCATGCACCCCTTCGTGGTGGATGTCGAGAAGAGTTTTAACAAACTCATGCTGAACCATCCCTTTTTGGCGCAAGCATGAGAGATCCTTAATTGGATCAGGCAAACCCCGTCTGAGCAATCAGACGGGGTTTTTCTTTTTATGCCGATGTGATTTTCCAAGTGCCTTATCTCCCATTAGGGAAACTGCACTTAGTAAATCACAGGCATCCTGTCAGTCATCGCATTCGTGTGGTGGCAGGCAGGGTGGGAGTATTCCAGCCAGGCGGCCACTGTTACCGTGTAACGGTAACGTACAGGTGGCCAGGAGGATTTATAGCATCCATCAGCGCATAGCGACATGGATGGCTTGGGTTTCAGACAGATCGTCCTTCTGTCATTAAACAAATCAGGACATAAGCTGCCCTCTGGGTCTCAGTACCCATGAGGGAAACTGTACTCCGAGAGGCAAATTGGGCGCCGCAACGCCTTGTTTGTCAAAAATACTTACGCTTTGCGGGCGTGAGATGGAGTACGAGTATGCAGAACTACCATGTTCAGCCATCACCGACTGCATTGGATCCGGAAGAGTTCGAGAACCGGGTAAATCTATCGATGAAACACTGCTCAAAAAGCGATCTGTTTGTTGCCCGAGAAAAGGCGCTGAAAACCGCTGGAGCATCTGAAGATGATGAAGAATCTGGCAGAGTCCATTACATCATCGACAGGATCGACAGCGAGATCGAGCGCCGCTCGGCTATGGCTGTTGCCTGCTGACAAATAAAAACCGCCCCGTGTTCAGGGGCGGTTGTTTTCAAAACCCTGATTGTTTCCTGATTATTGCCGGGTCAAGGTTGGTCCACGGGTACTTGCCGCTGCCAACATCAGCGCATCCACCGGTGCATCGATACCCTTCAATTCACCGAGCACCAGACACTGATCCAAGGCCGCGATCAACGCCTTACCATCGCCGGCATCCAAGGCCTTTTCCGCGTCATCGAGCAGCTTCATCCGCGCAATTTTAAGATTCGAACTCATCGTCTGTCCGTCCATATTTTGTTGTTTACGACCAATTTTGGTCTTCATATCCATTATACCACGCCCTATTCGTCAAATCCTTGCGTTTTCTCAGCACTCAGTCGTCCGCGTACGGCCTAGGCTTAAGCCTGTCTCAAATAGACGGGCTGGCGACATTAAGAACGCATGTTTTAAAAGCTATATAGCGTTATGTCTTCAAGATTTGGATATTTCGCCAACTCATGTACCGTGATTAAGAGGAGAGAGTCATGTTGAATGCAGTAAAAAACTACGAATCAGAGCCGCCAGGTATGGTTCGTCTCATGGAAACGGAGATCGAGCAGCGGCTCGGTTACCGATTCCATGATCGGGATCTATTTGACCAGGCCCTGACCCACAAGAGCGCCAGCCATTCGCACAACGAACGTCTGGAGTTCTTCGGGGACGCCATCCTGGGCAGCGTGGTCTCTGAGCGCCTTTATCGTGGCTGCCAGTCAGCCGACGAAGGTGTGCTCAGTCGCGTGCGATCCACATTGGTCAACTGGAAGACGCTGGCGCAGGCCGCCAAGGAATTGGGACTACATAACCATGTACATGTTTCACTCAGTCTGCAGGAACCGGGCGAACGCATCATGGCCGACGCCGCCGAAGCCCTGATTGGCGCCGCTTACCTGGATGGCGGACGTGACGCAGCGCTTACGGTCATCGAGGTTCTCATCGGTGAACGCATCAAGACCGCCATCTCAAACCCACGCCGCAGCATCATCACCGACGAGAAGATGCGTCTGCAGATATGTCTGCAGAAACGCCATCAGCCATTACCTACCTACCAGATTATTTCACATGACGACAGCGGGCATGTGCATGTATTTGAGGTGTTATGCACTGTCAAGGGATATGTGTCTGCCAAAGGCCGTGGCAAGACTGTCAAGGATGCGGAACGCGTCGCCGCCAAACATTTTTTACAAGCCTACGGCTGGTAACAGGAGCAACACCATGAGTACCGATATCAATGCTGTCATCAAGATCAAGCCTGGTCTTTGCCCGGTCGATAAAACCACCAAGGGCTGGTTGTGGGAAGTGCGTATCCGTAGCAGCTTCACTAAAGGCTGGTCAGGCACCAAACATGCGGCCGAGTCGGCCAGCCGAGCGGCACTGAATTATCTCGCGGTCCCGGTGCGCGTGACTGACAAGGCCATGCAGCTTCGCAAACAACATCACCACCATCCGCACCACGACATCCTTCTGAGCGGCGAAATGCCGTTGGCGGATGAATATGGTTCAAGCCCAATGCCTGAATACCACCTGGCGATCGACAACCAGGAGCTGGCCTGATGCTATTCATCCAGCCTGCTGCAGGACCGGCACCCATAGTGCAGATGATTCAGGCGTCACGGGAGAGCGTGGACGTCAATGTCTACGAGCTGACCAGCGACGCCATCGAAAATGCCCTGAGTACAGCCGCGGCCCGCGGTGTGCGGGTGCGCATCCTGCTGGATGGCCACCCCTACGATGGCGGCCAGATACTTGCCGCGGAATCCCAGTGGTGTGCTGCCCAGATCGCGAAGCTCACCTGTAAGCCGGCGCCGGGCCGTTTCCGTTTCGATCACGCCAAATACATGGTGGTCGATGGCACGGATTCCGAAATTGGCACTGCAAATTTATCCCGTTCGGCATTCACGCTTAATCGCGAGTACTTATTTATCACTCAAGCAAAGACTGCGGCCGACTCCCTGGAGCAGGTATTCGATGCGGACTGGAATGACGCCGAGGCAGGGCAGGCACCACGCGCTTACCTGGTGCTGTCACCGGGTTCCGAGACGATCATCAGCAAGTTGGTGAGTTCTCCCGGGCCAATCGCTATCGAGACCGAAGAATTTGGCTATATCCGCTCCATCGTCAATACCCTTGAGCAGAAGGGCGGGGATGTCCGGATTATTGTCCCGCAGAGCATCAGCGCCAGAGACCGCAGGGTGCTATCTGAGCTGCAGCAACGTGGTGTACAGGTGCGTTTCATCAGTGAGCCCTACATGCACGCCAAACTCATCATTACTAGCCAACTGGCCTTCATCGGATCGCAGAACTTCAGCTATACGTCGCTCAACAAGAACCGCGAGGTCGGCGTGCTTTTGCAGCAGCCCAATGACCTCAAGACCTTGCGCGATCAGTTTGAACAGGATTGGCAGCATGCCAGTTCTTGACAGTGCTAATCATCACGTAAAGCCCAGCGCGGGTGGCGTTACGTGCTTGAGTGTAACCCGCGCAGTGGGGAGGCGATGGGATGCGCACCAAAGCCGGCGGACCACGGACGAGGTGAACACCTCATACCTTGTCCTACAGGCCGGCATTCTTTAATGGGATCGTCATATGCCAAGAAATTCACATAAGACGGCTACCGACATTGATCGGCAGCGCACACGGCGTATTACGAACCCACGGCAGCGTCGTGTCTCAGGTCGTTTGCACAGGCTGATGCAAATCACGCTGGGGCCACGCACCAAAGACTTGACCGGGCGCCGTTTTGGAAAACTATGGGTGCAGGAAGTAGCGCCAGCGGACGGCAGGACACGCTGGCATTGCTTATGCGCCTGCGGAACATCGTGCACGGTGACAGCCCATGACCTGATGCGTGGCCATACAAAAAGTTGCGGATGCGAACACATCAAGAGTTTGATTAAAACCAACAAAGAACGCGCCACCCATCATATGAGCGGGGAGCGCATCTACAACATCTGGCGCAGCATGATTGCTCGATGCGAGCACGAAAACCATCCATTTTATAGTCTGTACGGCGGTCGCGGCATCAAAATCTGCCGCCATTGGCGAAGTGATGCAGTCACATTCATCGAATGGGCCATGAGCCACGGTTACAGGAAAAACCTCAGCATCGACCGCATCAATAACAACCTGGGCTACCGGCCCAGCAACTGCCGATGGGCCACTTGCCGGCAGCAAGCGCGTAACCGCCGCAAGAAGCGGCCAGCAAGTGTGTATTGATAGATATGAGAGAGAGGATTTAGTTATGGAAGAGATACAACCATTTTTACTGCACATAATGACCATCTTGTGCTTGGCTGGCGCGATCTGCGGCTCCGGCTGGTACCTCATGCTGGAGGCACATACCCCGGCGATGGATGGGCAAAAGAGCTCAACCAGTATCGTCGGCTGTGCCGTGCTGATGGGAATCATCGGTGCCAGCAGCGGTCTATGCTCGGCGTTTGTGTTCGCATTTATGCGCAGCCTGTTATGAACGCAATACCAGTCAGCCAACCCGAGAATGGTGTAATCGATAATGCCGGAACTGCGCCGTCGAACGATGCAAATTCATCTCTGCAGGAAGTTAGTCGCGAAGAGATATGGGCGTCCATGCCCAGCGTCGATCGCGCGATTATTTCTTCTCTGATTAATGAATTCTGGGATGAAAAGGCGCGCCGAACGATTGGTATTGAGATACGCGTGGGCAACAAAGTTTATCGAAAACCCTGGGTGAAAGATGAAGCAGAGTCAGCCACTGGCAAAAGGGGCTAAAGAATGTCTCTGAGAAAATGGCAGCGTGAAATTACAGACATGCTCGAGCGCGAGGGGTTTAGCTGCTCGATCAGCACCACCGGTGGCAATCACCTGCGCCTGCGAATCTCCGATGGCGTAGTCAACGTGGTTTGCCATACCGGTAAGACACCCTCGGATTACAGGGCTAAACACAACCTTTTGAAAGACGTCCGGCGTAATTTCAATACGGCGTACACACGCCGCCATCAACAGATCAGGCAGTCCTCCGGTAACGTAATTAGGATGGCATCCTAATAATCCTGCGCCAATACGCGTATTATTCTACGGAATATGTAGACTGCATTTCAGCTACCTAGTACATAAATTCAGGGATAATATTTTTATGAAACCCTCTGCTACTCTGCTGTCAATACTTTGCGTGTGCCTTGTCATGTTGGGCTGTTCCAAACAAAACACCCCTTCGACCGGGTCTTCTGATGGTCAGGCATCTGATGCACAAGCATCTGTACCATCTTCAAACTGGACTTATGAAACCATACCGGGTAATTCATTTAATCCACCTGTGCTTACGGCTACTACGATAAGCCCGAAAGTCCAATCAATAAATTCAGATGGTAGTAGACATGATATTAAATTGGTGATTAGTTATAGTACCAAGGATGATGCCGACGCAATCTCTGATGTAAAGGCTACGCAGGCCGTAGTGAAAGCAACTGCTACTGAGAAGGCTGATGAAAAGGCCGACAAGGCCGCGTATGACCTTGTACACGCTATTAGTAGCTGTGCATTGGCGCGATTTGGCATTTCTGTGACAAAAGCGTGTGATAACATAAACACAGATGATGATGCAGACCACAAAGCCCGCGCTCGCCGCGATGCTGCTGATGCCGCACTTGCAACAGCCGAAGATAATGTTACAAAAACCACCAATGCGCTTGCTGTCGCCGATGCCACAGTTGATAATGATGGAATAGTATCAATCGTGTTTGAGGACGACAATCAGATGACGCCGGGACGTTTGCAGCCAATAGAAGTGCGCTTCGATGATGGCGCGGTGCAAACACTTGATGCTTTTATACCCGGCAATAGTGCTCATGGGGCAATATTCGTAAAAGATAGCATTGATTTTATCTCTCAAATTGCAAAAGCGAAGCGCGTTGCCTTTAATATCCCTGTCGCTGGGCAATATGAAGAGGTTGATTTCAATGTAAGTGGCCTCGACATGAATAAGTTGTCTATCAAGTAAGCGCTTTCACTTTTAATAATTCCAATGCGCGCTCATACGCGTCCAGCCCGAGCGCATGGCCGAATATCAGACGCCGGTCAGCGCCCGTCTGGACGGTGGAATCCGCCTTGAGATCACCACCACCGCGCAGCTCAAGGTCGGCCTGCGCGATCTTGAATCCATCCTGGGTATTGACCAGGGCCTGCAGCCGCGCCATGGCGATGTCCTTCACAGGGTCAGGTAGGAAAAGATCACAAAAGCCGACCCCGCCGCGGCGTGCCACCCGCCCGCGGATCTGATGCAGCGTTGACAATCCAAAGCGTTCCGCCTTGACCACCACCACACGTTGTAGGAAAGGCAGATCCAGACCGACTTCGGCCACGGTCGTGGATACCAGGATATCGGCCTCGCGCCGCTTCATGCTTTCGACGGCGGCAATGTTCTGCTCGTCGGACTGGGCACCATGGATGAGTTGCACACGCCCTGGAAACTGCCGGCTCCAGACGCGATAAGCGTCCTCGACCGCCTGGCTGGATCCACCGGGCGCGGCATCGAACGCCGAACGGCCGGTGCGTTTCGGATATAAGGCCATGACCTGCCCGCCGCCGACCACTGTCTTGCGCACCTCGCACATCAGGGCGTTGCGTTCACCGGATTTCCAGATGCGGGTCACAATGCGCTTCTCGACGGGTGATTGATGCAGCATCGAGAGGTTGGTCAGGCCGAGGTGTACCAGGGCCTGGGTCCTGGGGATGGCCGTAGCCGATATCTGCAACAGATGCGCCCCACCCGTGAGCAGTTGTTCGCGCTGGGATCTGGAAAATTTCTGTTCCTCATCAACCACTTGGAGCGATAAATTCGGGATATCCCTGAATAAAAGCGCCGTGGTTCCCACTAAAACACCCGGGGCGTCAGCCGCGGTGGGGGTGATGCCATCTTCCACTATATATATAGATAAGGATGGGAAATTGGCGGCCAAGACCCCGGCGACCTGCCTCACCAAAACCTGGGTGGGAACCAGCACCGCCGCCCAGCCGCCGGCCTTGACGACCGCGGCCAGTCCGATGCAGTAAGCGATGGTCTTGCCGCAACCGGTGTCACCCGATATGACACGGTAGGTGCTATAGGGTTTGGCCAGATCCACAAGGATTTCGCCGGCCACACGCCGCTGGTCCGGGGTCAACGTCAGCGTCAAATCTTTAGTGAGGCTCTCCAAGCTTGGGATCGTTAACGGCGTGCGCGCCACTTGTTTACGGGTGCGTTGTGCGCTTGCGATGGAGGCGCAGGCCACCAGCGTCTGGAGGCAATCCAGGGCCGCGCGCCCCTGTTCCGGACTCGCCGGCGCATGCGCCATCAGCAGCAACGCTTCGAGTGTGGTGGCTGGAGAACCTTTCAGCCTTGGGAGCAAACCGGAGGCTCCACCGTAGTCTTCAAGATCCTTGTCGAGTTTTGCCGCCGCCAGCGGCAAGGATTTATCCAGCAGCCCACCGACCAAGGTGCGGCAGTATTCAGCGTTGACTCCGTGTTTGCTTTTATTGGACGCCGGGTAGACAGGTTCAACACATCCAAGTTTTTCAGGTGCCAGCAGGCTGGCGTTATCCAACCAATAGCGTCCGCCATCCAGGCGACGGACCGTGCCGCTAAGCGTCAGCTTTCCTGGCTGGGCATCCCGGTAATACTGCTGAAATTCACGGGTATCGCCCCACATAGTCCAACCGATCCATTCGTCATTGGCATCCATGAGCCTGCCGTTGAGGTGTGGGGCCACGCCGGGCCTGAACTTGAATTCCACTGAACCAGGGCGTCCGGTCACGAGATAGGACGCATCCGCCAGCAACTGGTTTGGCCGGAAATCAGTCGCAGATCGCCGATAGTCGCGGTAGCCGATCGGCAGGAGCAAGGCCACATCGGCCAAATCTCTAATCCCATACGCAGCCAGCGGTGTATGTGTGTGCTTTGACTTTTTGAGTACTGCATTCATCCCTTCAATCTTATCGGAGTACAACAAATACCCAAATTCTGTAGCCGGTCACTCTCACACAGCAGGTACAACCGCGACCGGCAGCTAAAACAGGGTTTCTGAGGGTACACGGCCGCCAGCCGCCGGTGTGGCTTTGGGCACTTGGACGTCGTAAAACGCCTCAAAAAAAAGCCTAACAATGGTAACTATTGGTAAAAATCCCAATAAACCGCTTGTAAACGGATTTATGTGACGTTTTCTCAGCAATACAGCTTCGCGGTGACGGATAGGATGACCTCCAATCAATGAGGGCATTCAGGAGTCGCCATGGTCACCGCATCACCTGTTAAGCAGAATCGGCAGAACGCCAATCACGCACCACCATCGCGTCCCGTCATATGGCGCACTGTAAAACTTCATAATGAAGATGCCAGGCGTGTCGCGAATGACACGGTCAGGCAGACACTACGCGCTTTATCGAGGATCGATAACGTAATTCCGAAGCTCACCAAGCTGGAACATGCCGTCAAGATCAAGGAATGGGCCACTAAGTACATCAGCGACTGTCATGCGGTGCTCACCGAAGAAAAAGCCCGTATGCACAAGGTACTCGAAGATAACGGGCTGGACAGTTCGTCGGTGGAATACACCGGCGTGCACCCGTATTCGATCCAAATCAGTTCACCGACGAGTGCCCAATACGTGATTATCCTGACGCTGCTGGATGAAGTGCTGGCAGATATCGAATGTCTGTGGATTACCGGCATCATCGACATCAAGCAGCACGTGGATGCGCCGCACCAGTTGTGCCGGCGTGTGCGCACACTCTGCAACGAGATCGTGCTGCTGCAGACACGCTATGAGGATGCCTTCCGCTCACTCAAGGAAAACGAGCATGCCAAGGCGATCGCCGACAAGGCTGAACACCTGGCCGTCAAGGCCACCGCCTTCAAGCGTGAAGTAGAAAACGGCAAAGTGGCCCCGGAGGTGTTGGATGCCATCAAGAAAAAAGAGGAAGCCAGGAAAGCCGCCAAGGGACGCCACGCCAAACCAGTACCGAATGCTGAGGGCATCGTGGAGATCGGCGTGGAAGACGGCGAAGAAGTTGAGGAACAACCCACGCCGAAGAAAACCGCTTCCAAGAAAGCACATTGACAGCCATGCGTACGCGCCTATCAAAATCGATCGTGGTATTCATCGGGTTGCTCACCTGGTATGCCTGTGCCTGGGCTGACGCGGGTCTGCCGACACCGGCCGATACCGCAGCGCCGAAGGCTGTAACCACCGTACCAAAGGCTGCGGCCAACAGCACTCCGGATGCAGTCGAAGTGCAGCCGACCTCGGCATACACGCAGCCAGCGCTTTCGTCCGGTCTGACACTCACCAACCAGGCGCCGTCGTCCGCGGCCGACGCCGGCACGCATGCCCGGGCCTCGACTGCCAACCAGTCATTTCAGGGTGCGCTGCATGGGGTGCTGCCCCTGAGCCCGGAGCAGATCCGCGAGACCAAGCAGAATATCGATCAGACACGTGCCGCCATCCATTCAGATGCGCCGCCGGTCATGCAAACCGGCACAGTGCAACTGGATATGACGCCAGGCGCCACGGTACCGGTGGTCAACATAACGCCGGGCTATGTGTCATCCATCGTATTTCTCGATTCCACCGGGGCGCCCTGGCCAATCACTTCGGTGACGGTGGGTGACCCGCGCTATTTCAACGTCCAGGCACCCAAGGTCAAACCGCAAAACCTGTTGACAGTCGCCGCCATGGGTTCACATCTATCGAGCAACATCGCCGTCACCCTGGATGGACATACGACGCCGGTGGTGATCACGCTTCAAACCAGTCCATCAGAGGCCGCAGTACTCACGGCCATGCGCGCCAATGCCGAAGGACCTATGGCCAACAGCCCGGTGTTCCAGGGTCTGCAGAATCTGGGGGCGGATCCCACGCTGTTGGCATTTCTGGACAACGTCCCGCCGCAGGATGCGGCCGAGATGCGCACCAAGACCCAAGGCATACAGGGATGGGTCTACAAAAACAAATTGTATATCCGCACCCGCCTGATCCCAGTGTGGCCCGCCTGGGTGTCAACAGTCAGCGGTGAACTGGGTATGCGCGTGTACGAGATGCCCAACGTGAGTTCGGTCATGGTCGTGGATGGTGGCACACGCGAGAGCGTGGATTTTGAGCCGGTACCAAACCCCGGGAGTTAGCGATGGCAGACGAAAACAATCAGATTGATGTGCCGGTGGACGAGTCCTTGCTGCGTCAGCAGAAGGCCAACGCGGACGCCAAAAAACGCAAATCCTATCTTTTGACGGGTGTGCTGATTGGCGCCGCGATCCTGATCATTCTTGTGTATTGGAGTAAGACCAGCACCAGCACAAAACCCTCGGTGGTGAAGGCCCCGACACTGCATGAAACCAACAAAACAGCCTTTAGCGGGCAGTCACCAAAATATGCCCAGCAGGTCACCACACAGAATGAGAATGCAGCACAAACCGCACAGAACACCGGCAATTCATTCGTGGCGACGCCGGTCGCGCCGATCAAGGATATCAATAGTCTTGGTTCAACAGCGCCACTTGCGCAATTGAATGGCCTTACGCCGCAGACCGGATCGTCATCGAGCGCGCCTCAACCAAAGCCGGTTAACACGCTACCGCCATCACAGCCACCAAACTACTCGACGCTGAATGCGCAGAACAATGCCAACCAGCAACTCGCGCAGGCGATGGCTGGTGAGATCCAGATGATTGAAAAGAATTCAACGCCGGTCGCGCAGGAGACCGCGCTGATTGGCAATCCTGAGCAGTCCGTAGCGTCCGCGACCAGCGCTGCCACTTCAACCACCACAGCCCAGGCGCAGGCGGCCGCCAAACAGATGGCGTTGCCAATCCATCCGGGTGATTTGTATTACGCGGTCATGGACACGGCGCTCGATTCGGATTCACCCGGACCGGTTATGGCCACCATCGTCTCAGGCAAGCTCAAGAACGCCAAGGCGTTAGGCGAGTTCAAACGCGAGAATGAAACGCTGGTTATTCAGCTTGAAACCATCGTGATGCCGGATGGAGTGACTTACAAGATTAAGGGTTATGTGGTCGACCCGAATACCTCTATGGCGGCCATTGAGACCAATGTCGATAACCACTATCTGTCGCGCTGGGGCGGGTTGATTGCCGGTAGTTTTCTCGCCGGTTTTGGGCAGGCCGTCATGCAGTCAGGCAGTACCACGCAGACGGTGGCGGGTCCCGGTGGCACCACCACCATAACGACATCTCCGCAGTTGACGGCTAGTCAGGAATTAAAGATAGCCGCTGGCGAGACTGCACAGAAATTCACACCCATTGCACAGCAGAATTTTGATAGGCCACCCACCGTGCAGTTATCCAACGGCACCGGGGTCGGAATCTTGATCATCAGCTCAGGTTAAGGAGGTTTATATGCTGAATAAAAAAACCACACATCTGAAAAAGAATAAGAATCATCTTCTACAGAATCTAATTCTGAGTTCGATGGTGGCCATCGTGGTGGCAGGACTCATGAGCGGCGCGTACTACATCGGCCGCCGGTCTACTCATGTCACTAAGGATGATTATTGGAAACAGGTTGTGGCCGCGGCATCACTGGGGCATGGCTCTTTGGACGGTGTGTTTCAAGGTCCCAACGGCCTCGTAGGGCTCGTGGTCGAGAGCACTACCAACCATAACAAGCAAGTGGTGTGGGGTGTGCCTGGTAAGACTCCTTTCATCATGGTGGGTCAGTTGATGAACTACGCAGGCAAGAATGTCACGGACCTGGCCTATCAGGCCGAAGTCGGGCCGATGACTAAAGCCAATGCCGACACTAATGCCAAGCCGCAAACGGCTGCGGGTGGAACTGCACCGGAGCAATCGGCGCTGACACCGGAGCAGATATGGCGCGGCGTGAGCGCGGCCTATTCAGTGAATTTCGGTCATCCATCACCCAAGGCCAGTCTGTATGTGTTTGCCGATGCCAACTGCCCGTATTGCAACGATCTCTACAAGCGCCTGGTTGCCATGCACGGTTCCATGGATAGCGAACACATCAATGTTCACTGGATACCGGTAGCCATACTCTCACAAACATCATCAGGACGTGGTGCAGCGCTGCTCAAAGGTGGGCGTTCCGCACTGGAAGCCAACGAATCCGAATACAACAGCGCCAATGAACAAGGTGGTGTGCAGCCCATCGATGACAAAGAGTTGCAACGTGACGTACTTGCTAACACAGCACTGCTGTTGCATGACGGCCAGCAGACCGCAACGCCCACACTGGTGTGGAAAGACGCACAGGGGGTGCACATATCGGCGGGTGAACCTGACCAGTCAACACTCGACAAGATCGTAAAAACTGTCAGCAGTTTTGATGGAGGCTGATATGGACAGCGACAAAAAAACCGCGCGCAAATTTCTTGGGCTGACATCCACCTACTGGCTCATTATCGGTAGCGTGGTAGCGCTACTGGTTGTTAGTTATGCCTATACGGTCATGCGTAGCCCATCAGGCAATGCCAGCAGCAGTGCACTGATCGCTAAAGACACACTGCCAAAAACCGAGATCAAGCGGACAGCCTTGCAGCCCGGCGCGAGTGCGCTGCCAGCGAACCGCAGGCCTACCAACCCATCAACTAATTCGCCGAACGCATACCTGGCAAATCTGCAGCAGAACAGCCAGGCATCACCAGCGCCTGACAATACCCAGTCGCCGTCCGAAAATAACTTGGCGCCAGCGATTCCTCCCTTACAGCCTGTTACTGATACAGGCGCGCATTCCTACAACCATTTTCCGGCACCCGGTGACACTGCTGCAGTTCAACAGTCTGCGACACCAATGAATAGCGATCAGACGCAGTCTGCAGCCACTGTAAATCTTGGATCAAAAATACAGGAAGAGACCGGCCGCCTAATCCAGAGCCAGAGCCAGCAGATTCAGACATTGACTGGCACGATTGAAACATTGCGCGCGCAGGTCTCGGACCTGAACTCAAAACTGGACAGTACCAAACAGCAAGCAGACACCATCAAGGACTTGCACAAACAGAACGCCAGGCTGGAACACTTGCTGTATGTGGAGCGCCATAAGACTACGGTACTCGGCGGAACTTTAGCCAAACGTCCGGTACTGCCTGGCTGGACTGTGGCCGCCATCAATGACAACGCCGCAGTGCTTAGCGGTCCGGGGGGCGCCATCAAGCTGGTTCACAAAGGTGATGACGTTTTTGGACTAACAATCCTCGCTATTAACGGCGACAAGGGCACGGTGGTGACATCGGCCGGCACGCTCACAGGTAATTAAGCATGGGCGGTGGAGGACAAAGTGTTGATTGGGCACTGTTCGCATCCAACATCGCGCAGTTGGGGCCGCTTATCACCTATATCGCGGTGATCGTCGGCTTGCTGCTAGTGATATCAGGAATGTACCGCTGGGCGATGTCAGGCCGTCGCGGCGACATCAGCAGCGGTGGTGCGATCGCCCGCATTGTGACGGGCACCCTATTGGTAAGTATCGGTCCGACTATGAATTCGATTTCACAAACTTTATTTAATAAGGGAACCGACAACCTGCTGTCGTATGTGCCACCGCCCAGCAATCCCGGTGGCGGCATCATGACGGTCGTGGTGTATGCCGTACAGATCGTCGGCCTGTACGCGGTCATCAAGGGTTTGTACATCCTCGCTACCGCCTGGGATGGGCGCGGCGGGGCTGGTGCTGCCGTCGCACATCTGACGGGTGGGATTCTCGCAGTGAATATCGTGACTTTTCTGAACGTCGTCGCCAACACCTTGGGTGGAACGATGCCCAGTCTGGTCACATCGATCTTCGGGTAGGCGGGCGCTTACCTGGGGTAATAAGGGCGGCCTGACCGCTGGTTTTTAAACTTGAATGGAGAATTGATATGAGCATGTTACAACGGCTGACATACTGGGCCAGCAAACCTGTCTATCAGGCACTGGCGACAACTGGTTTTTATCTAGTACTGGTGAGTGCGGCGAGTGCACAAAGCGTCGGCAATATGGCCACCAACGCCAAGAATGATCTGGCATCGGTGCCGGGGCTGATCATGTTGGTTGCGGCCATTATCGGCATCGTCTTGGTGATTATGGGTTTAATGAAGTTCTCAAAGTCCAGGCACACGGGTGAGGATACGGGTGCCGGCATCAAGATGCTGATCGTCGGTGCGGTGCTGCTGAGCGTTGCAGCCATCATCGGAGCGTTCTCAACCACGATGTTCGGCAGTAACCAGGCTGGTAATACCTTGGGCAACCTGCAGACGAGCCCATAAAGGGATTTTATGGACAAATCAAAGAATGCCACGGTCAAGGGCGGTGGGGTTGGCTATGACAGCCTCAAAGTCCTGACCGGCGGCATCGAATTCCTCAAGGATTCCAACACGCGGTTATCCAAGGCGGTGCTCTACATGGGCATCGCCTTGGTCGTGGTTGCGGCGTTAGCGTGCGTGTCGCTCCTGTACCGGAGCAAACCCGTGTACTTCGCGGTCACGCCGGACTTGAGGGTGGTCGAACTCAAGCCCTTGTCCGAGCCTTATCTCACTGAGAATGGCGTACGCGACTGGACCGTGAATGCGGTGGTCAAGACATTTTCGCTGGATTTCCTGCACTGGAGAACCCAGCTCACAGACGTCAGCAGCGACTACACCCCAGATGCGTTCAAGGCCTTGCTCGCGAGCATGAAGCAAGCGGACCTGATCAATATGGTGGATAAACAGCGGCTGGATGTGGCGTTGTCACTGACAGGTGCCGCTGTAGTCACCAACTCCTACACACAGAACGGCATCCTGTATGTACGCGTGAATATCCCGCTGGTCATCAGTTACGAAAACTCGCAGGGACCGGTCGGACAGCAGAACCTACTGGCTGATGTGCTAGTAAGGCGGGTCCCAGTGACCTCTTATCCGAGTGGCATTGCCATCGACCAGATTGTCATGTCGCAACAACAGATGCAGGTTGGCCAACCATGAGTCTGCTGACGTCCATCAGCGGAGCCTTTGATGCCTGGGCAGCGGTTTATGGGGATATTGTCGGGCGCACGGTGCTCAAGAACTGCTTGCTACAGACCGCAGACACAGAACTGGAACACGCACTGATTTCAGACAATGGCGAATTCGTTTCGTTAATCAGGATATTGGGGAGACGTCGTGAACAGGATACCGAGGCCATGCAAGCTTCGATTGCGAGTTTGCAGAACGGCATTGCCTCACGTCTGGGTGGCGCCGCACACACGCTGCAGATCGTTATGTCCTGCGATCCGGGCGGGTCGCTCAAGGCCGTCACTCGTGCGCTGGCACCCTCCAAGAAAACCGCCGCTGCCCTTGGTTTGGATATCGGCGGAGTCATCGATGACTGGGCCGAGCGTGTTGCGAGCTATACCGCCGAGGAAAGCGTGTACATCGCCTGCTGGACCACGCGCGGTGCCATGACACCCGCTGAGGGCAAGCGCGCCACCAAGGAACGCATGCAGAAGATGAAGAAGACTCCGCATGGCCTTGAAGTCCAGAATGTGGCCTCGCCCGTGGAAGGCTTGCGTGATACCCATCGTTCGTTCGTCGGACAAACCGTCGGGGGTTGCCAGTCGGCCGGCATCATCGCCGAGGCACTGACAGCCCATGATGCGCTGCGTGTAATACGCGAGATGGTGGAGCCGTATCGCACCAACGAAGATTGGAAACCACTGCTGCCGGGGGACAAGCTGCCGATCCGTGAGCCTGCGCCAACCGACCTCAAAAACGAGAGTTCCTGGTGGATGTACCCACCGGTCAAGCAGCAGATATTCAACCGCAACATAACCGAATACTCGGACACGGTCGTGGACATCGGCGGAAACCTGCATCACCCGGTCATGGTCACGCTGCCGGCACAGAACCCACAGTCATTCGCCTCGTTGTTCGGAAAACTTATTCAAAAGCCAATGGCTTGGCGGGTCTCGATACTCATCGAGGGCGATGGTTTGCGTGGAATAACCTTGCGCAGTTCACTCGCATCGATACTGCATTGGGCTTCGTCCGAGAACAAGATGCTCAACCAGGCTGTCAAGGAAGCCCGCGAATTACACATCCAGAACGAATCGCTAGTGAGATACCGGGTGACCGCGGACACCTGGGTAAAAACCAGCGAACACGATGCGTTTGCAAAATTGCAAAATGCCTCGGATAACCTGATTGCGGCGTTGCAGTCATGGGGCCAGTGCACAGCCACCGACGTCATTGGGGATCCGACGCTCGGTGTCTGCTGCACGCTGCCTGCAGTCATGCGCACCGCTCCCTCGGTGCCGGCCTGCGCACCCTTGTTCGATGCACTCTGGACCTCACCGCTCATGCGCCCGGCATCCATCTGGAGCAGCGGTCCGATACCACTGCGTACGCCTGACGGAAAGCTTACCCCATATATGCCGGGCAGCTCCAAGCAGACCGCCTGGGTGGACTTGGGAGTGGCACCCATGGGACGCGGTAAATCCGTATGGCTCAACACCCAGAACTTCGGATTCCTGCTGCAGCCCGGGCTCACCGAACTGCCCTATCTATCGGTCATCGATGTGGGTCCGTCATCCAGCGGACTGATTGCGCTCTTGCAGGCATCATTGCCACCCGAACGCCGGCACCTCGCGCTGTATAAGCGCTTGCGTATGACGCGCGAACATTCCATCAATCCGTTTGACACGGAACTCGGGTGCCCACATCCATTGCCGGCGCACAAGACCTTTCTGGTTAATTTTATGACGGTGCTGGCCTCATCGGTGGACCCGCAGGGACGTCCGATCGTGTATGAGGGCGTGACCGGCATCTCCAGTATGTGTATCGATCTCGCTTATAACGAGTATGCACCCGACCGCAACCCGAAACTGTATTCGCATTCCGTCAACCCGGTAGTCTCCAAGGCCGTGTCAGAGCTGAAAATAGCCCACCAGGAGGGTGAAACCACCTGGTGGGAAATCACTCAGGCGATCGTCGAGAAAGGCGGTGAACTGCACCTGCATGCAGCCTCCGTCGCACAACGCTATGCGACACCGCTGCTTTCTGAGGTAGCCGCCAAGGCCAAGAGCCAGGAAGTCACCGCGGTCTACACCAACCGCACGCCGGGCGGTGATCTGCTCACCGATTACATCGCGCGCACCTGCGGTATGGAAGCGGTAGCCGCCTATCCGATCCTCGGCGAGGAAACCCATTTTGAAATCGGCCAGGCACGAGTCATTTCACTGGATCTCGATGAAGTGGTCGTACGCGGTGCCGGCGCCTCTGCTACCAAGCAAAATGCTGTGGTCTACATGTTGGCCAGACAGGCTGCCGCGGCCCGTTTTTTCCTGATGCCGGAAGACGTGCACCTGATGCCGGTCTGGATACGGCCGTTCCATGAAAAACGCATCGACGCGCTGCGCTCACTTCCCAAACGTCTGTGTTTCGATGAGTGGCATCGCGTGAGTGCACAGCCAGGCGTTACCCAGGACATCACAACCACTACGCGCGAAAGCCGTAAGTGGAACCTGCATCTTTCGCTCACCAGCCAGGATATTGAGGACTACAGCAAGACCATGATCGAGCTGTCGACCTCCAAATGGATACTGGGATACGGCACCGCCAACGGCATCAAGCTCATGCAGCAGATGCTGGGACTGGAGCCCGGCGCCGTCAACGCCATCACTCGTCTGCCGCCTAAGCCGGGTGCGGCCGGCTCGACGTTTCTTGAGATTGTCAGTACCGATGAAGGTGAGGTCTGTCAGACGGTGGTCAATACCTTGGGTTCGCAGATCCTGTGGTCGTTCTCAACCACCACTGAGGACGCCACCATCCGCAACAAACTGTACGCGCGCCTTGGCACGGCTCGCACGCTTAAGGTCTTGTCAAAATTCTTCCCAGGCGGATCCGCCAAATCCGAAGTCGAGCGCCGCCGTGAGAAGGCCGAAGGCGGCGACGTCATCCTGGAGATGGTGGAAGTGCTGGTGCGGGAGGCTGAAAAAGAATGAGCCGGAAAATAACGCACAAGAAAATCGTCAGGATCAGACAGGAAGAAGCCGACGACCAACTGCTGTCCATATCCGAAATGGCCGAGCTGGCTGGCGTGTGCGTCAACACCCTACGCATCTGGGACCGGAAGGGCAAAGTGCTGGCGTTTGCACGTACCGATGGTGGGCAGCGGCGTTACCACCGCGACCAGTTGAAAGACATCCACCGCTATCGTGAGGAAGCCGACACGCTTCTGTATGTGGGTATCAGGAATTCACATACCGATATCGCCGTCAAGAAACTATTGGAGGAATCGGGTGAGCGCGGCTGGCGCGTCAAGACCGTCATCGCCTCGGAAACCTGGCCAGAATCACGAGTGAGGAAAAGCAAGTACAACCTCTGCCGTCTGGTGTCGTCCGGAAAATTCAAGCGCGTGCTGTTGCCCAACAAGCTGTCGACGGCACCCATGGAGCTGCAGGAATTGACCGCTTTATGCGGAATCCTCTCGGTGCCGATACTGATGCCGGAGGATTTGAACAAGGACAACCGGAAGACCTTATCGTGAATGATGAACTTTCAGACATCACCAGAGGTTTTGTTTTCGCCGTGGAACCGATCGTCAACATCAGTACTGGTCAGTGTGCCGGAGTGGAAGTCCTGGCCATCAAGTCGCCGTACTGGGCACATGCGCGCTGGCGCGCCTGGTATGCGGCGTTGCCGGACATCGTCAACTACGTGCGCCGAGTGGAAGGTCTGAAGGCTGCACAGTATGTGGCCATCAATGTGGATTCCGACCAGATCACGGACCGCTATATCTATTCGAGCCTTTGCAAGAACGATGAAAACACCGTGCTGGAGTGGACTGAACGCCTGCCCAAGCACTGGAAGCGGGCGGAGAGCCTGATCAAGCGTGCGGCCGCTGGACTGGAACGCTTGCGCAAGGAGAAAAACCTGCGGATTTCGTTCGATGACTTTGGCTCCGGCATCGATGGCTATCAGCGCCTCGGTCTGCTGGAGCCGGATTACATCAAGATTGACGGCAATGTGTTGCATGGTGCCCGCACCAATGGCCGGCATATGTATCTACTCAAACACATGGTCAATCTGGCGAATGACATGCGCGTCAAGACCGTGGTCGAGTGGGTCGAGACTCAAACCGACCGACATCTAGTGGCGGCTTCGGGAGCTGATTGCGCCCAGGGGTATTTTTTTGGGCGTCGGGAGTATGGCGGGGACGGCTTAATTGCCGAGAAACCTTCCATAGTGAACGTATGAACGGCACCCAACGCCGTTGCGAACTTATAGGATGAAACCATGATTGTTTGGGCCGTACCTGTCACACCCGCATGCGTTATCAGCGCAGCCGCCCGCATGCACGTGCCAATGCAGGCGCTGGTGGGACTGATGGCAGCCGAGAACGGGCATGTTGGCGAGATTCGCCGCAACCAGAACGGCAGCGTCGACATGGGTGAGATGCAGATTAATTCGACATGGATGCAAAGCCTTAAACAATTCCATGTCACCCAGTACCAGTTGACGTACAACGGGTGTCTGAATGTACTGGTGGGCGCCTGGGTATTACGCAAATACTGGGATGAAGCCGGTGGTAAGCGTGACGATATATGGACGGCGATCGGTTATTACCATTCGCACGACCCATTGTTGAAAAATCAGTACGAAAGAAGTGTGTATGAACGGCTCGCAGCGCGAGTCACTATCAATGGAGTAATCAGCCATGCGAACCAATGGTTCTGTGGTAAAAGTTGTGTTGCAACGCCTGTGCCTAACAGCAGCGATGTTGTGGCTGTGCGCGTGCGCAACAACAACGACCCAGCAAACTGACCCGGCTGTCGCCGAGTTGGATAACCAGGCCCAACACGTGCGCCGCACGATGGACCAGCTTGCGGCTACCTGGCAGTCGAGTGCAGCCAAACCCGAGATCTATCCGATCCCGACCAGCGGTGC
>Ga0307374_10001170_pt1 | contig 49441 bp, 49 predicted proteins | sample OX3MG_FD_202532 | JGI IMG/M metagenome (GOLD analysis project Ga0307374, IMG submission 202532) | Soil microbial communities from Risofladan, Vaasa, Finland - OX-3 | ecosystem: Environmental > Terrestrial > Soil > Coastal area > Acid sulfate soil | place: Finland: Risofladan, Vaasa | collected...
CAACTGCGACCACTAACCTGCTATCTATCCGACCCGCAACCTCAATACTCAGTTCGTCAAGTCATCCGACCAAGCCAACTTCGCGATTTAGCCCTTTCATCAACACCCTGCTAGATCCGGGAAGACGGAAGTCTCGCGGACTCCGCAGACTTCCAGCTCTTCTACAATGCGGCGGATGTTCTTCCTACCTTTTACTACAATCCGGGCGAGCCGGAGCTTCTTGCCTTTGCGGCGCGCGAGGCTCTCCAGTCCCGACTTGTCGCGACCGAACAAAGTAAAATGACTGCGTTGAACTGCCAGCCGCAAGTCTATGTGAGTGGGATCGATTGCGATCGGATATCGAGGCTGGAGAGCAGCTAGAGGATCTTTCGGAAGCCAAGGTTTAACTTCTTTCCAACCCGGTAATGCGATTGTTTCCTTCCACTTCATAACGAGCTTGTTCAGACTGAAAGGATCCAAGGCCCATACGACCGCTCTCTTTTGAGTCGAACCTTCGGTGATCACTCTTCGTAAAGAAAAGTAGACGGCCAACAAAGCGCCATCCGTCCAGTCTAGCAGTCGAGTAGACGTACCGAAGTGCTGCATCAGGAAATACCGCTCCCAGTGATCGGCAGGCGAACGGTCGCGCGAGAATTGTTTACCTCTGCGTTCGAATTCGATCCGAAGCTCAGAGTCACCGCTTTTTGATTTGAACTCGCCTCGGTATAGAGAAGGCTTAGGTATCTGCTTCTGGCTTTGGCCGCGAAACCAAAGCTCAATTCTATCGCTCTTCGGTCCACGCCACTCGTCGGCCAAAGCATTAACGTACTTCAGAAACTGCCGCACTGATTTGGCCTTAAATGTTTTCACGACAATCGATTCGCTTTCCGTACAGCAAACGGCTTCTTCAAGGAAAATCTCGCTGCCCCGTGCGGCTTTCTTACCGCTCTTACAGACGACACTCAGCTTCCGGCCGTCTGACTATTATTTGGCTGACTGGACCGAACATTCAACCGTGCTGTTGACTGTTTGACTGGCGAGACACGTGACGAATAGGAGCCTCAAACCTGAAGTACGAATTTCGACACTCGCGTCCAGTAAGCCACCGATTCCCGGACAAAAGGAAGCCGCAACAGAATCCGTGGCTTGTCCGTCCGGAGAGTCGGTCCGACAATTCTAAATGATCAGACATCCCAGAGTCTCCACCATACACCAACCAATTCAGTCGCGGCGCTCCGCTGTGAGCCGCCTCGCGAGCGCTCCGTAAACTTCGCGTCGCGGCCCCACGCCGCACCCCACCTCCGCCTGCGATCTCCGCTTCGCCGCCGCTCTCATTAGTGGCGTTTGCTGCGCTAGCACGACGCGCCAGCCCATTCCGGCCGCTTCGCTGTGGCACGTCCTGCCGCCCGCTCCGCTCGCGCATCTAGAAATCTGCGCACGGCCCTCCTGTTCGAGGTGTAAGGGCCGCGCGGAAAAAAAATTGGCGCGGGAATGAAAACAAAGCGCAGCACGCCCTGCCCGATGACGGGAAGCGGGCGCAAACGAACAAGGAGGTTCGTAGTCATGTCAGTTAACAAGGTGATCGTGATCGGCAATCTGGGAGCTAACCCCGACATTCGTGCGCTGCCGTCAGGGCAGAACGTGGCGAATTTCTCGTTGGCTACCACGGAGCGGTTCACGGATCGGAGCGGTACCAAGCAGGAGCGGACCGAATGGCATCGCGTGGTTGCGTTCGGAAGGCTCGCTGACACCTGCCAGCAGTGTTTGACCAAAGGCCGCCAGGTCTACGTCGAAGGACGGCTGACGACCCGTCAGTACGAGGCCAAGGACGGAAGCGGAAAGCGCAGACGCACCGAGATTATAGCGCTTCAGATGCGCATGCTCGGCAATCGCGCAAGCGGCGACGCGCCCAAGGCGGAAGCTTCCGACGACATCCCGTTCTAGCCGGCCCACCCCAAGGAGAACCGCGCAAGCGGTTCTCCCGCAACGATCTAAATCACATTCGGAGATTACGTAAATGGACGTTTATCAAATCATTACCGACAAAATCATCAATCTGCTTGAAAGCGGCATGGTGCCGTGGCGCAGGCCGTGGACCTCGACCGGACTGCCGCGCAATCTTGTGAGCAAGAAACCATATCGTGGAGTGAACGTGTTTTTGCTTTCGGCATCGAAATACGTGTCGCCGTTCTGGTTGACTTACCGTCAGGCTAACGAACTCAGCGGACACGTTCGTAAGGGCGAGGAATCTACCGCCGTGATCTTCTGGAAGGTCGAAGACCTGAAGCAGAGCAGCGAAGCCCTCGATCCCGAGGAGATCGATGAGAAGAATCGCCGCCGATTCGTTCTGCGATATTATCGGCTGTTCAATCTCGAACAATGCGAACTCCCGCAAGCAGTACTCGAAAAACTCCCGAAGATCGAAACTCACCAGCACGATCCGATCGAAGCTGTCGAGAAGATGATCGCCGAAATGCCTAACCCACCCGAAATAGTACGTGGAGGCTCGAAGGCATTTTACTCGCCGGCTACCGATCGCATTACCCTACCGCCGCGCGAGCTATTCATCAGCGCTGAAGAAGAAGCCGCCACCGAAACGCACGAGCTCATCCACGCTTCAGGGAGCGAGAAACGCCTCGCGCGAGAAGGCATTTGCGAAGCCGTGCCGTTCGGTTCGCCCGTCTATTCCAAAGAGGAATTATGCGCAGAACTCGGAGCAGCCTATCTTTGCGCCGAAGCCGGAGTCTCAACCGCGGTCATTCAGAACCAGGCCGCCTACGTTGCCGGCTGGTTAAACCGCCTCCGCGGTGACCGCAAGTTGATCGTTCACGCCGCAGCCCAAGCACAAAAAGCCGCCGACTACATTTTGAATCGCGGCGCGTCCGAGTAAATCCGCGCGGCGCCCGAGCGTTCGCTCGGGCGCCGCGTTTCCTTTCCTGGCAGCATCAGCTGCACAATCTTCTTGGCAAATCTGAGGCCAAATCCACAGACATAGTTCCTGGGATGCTCGTTGTTGTCCTTGATTTGCCTGTCAAGTTTGTCGATCGATGCGAGCAGCGACGCTTCGCTCGTTGAACGTGCCAACTCTTTCGCCCGACTCAAAAGTCGCCGCACGAAACAAACCCGTAAAGGTGTTGGCGAACTTCACCGAAAGCGCGTATTAAGCGAACACTTCTTCGGCCACGCCATCGATGGCCTGAAACTCCGCCATGAGGCGGCATCCGATGTGAACGTGACGGGCGTAAAACTCGACCCCCAACTGGTCGCGTTGCAACGATTCAGTCCCACCAAGTTCGATGCGGTGTCCTTGACCTCCGTGGCAGGTCTATCGGTGCTTAAAATTTTGCGCCCTTCGCTGGAGAAATAGATATTTGAATCGGTCTCTGACAATACGGACAGGGCAATGAAGTGACGACGACCGACGGCGGGTTGTTGTTTCCCTCCTGCCCTGCGGCGCTCTCTTTTTTACCGCTTCCGCCGTGTCGCTGTTTTTCAGTATTTACAATTGCCTTGAACGTTTCCGAACTCCGGCGGCCAAGTTCTAAGACTATCCGAACAGCGGTACGTAGGATTCGCTCACTCTTTCCAGGTCGAACTATCGGGCCGTCAGCCTCTCGCTCGGCAACTGCCACGTCAGCCGCTGCTTTGCCAGATGATGACTCAGGCTTCCCTTCAGGCTCCGTTTCGGTTCCCATGGTTCACCCCTTCCAAAGGTTCCTAGCTCGGTCACGCAAGGTTAATCCTTTCTCGATCTCGCGTATGTGTGTCCAACCATCAAAGTGTGTGTCCAGATCCTTTGCCAGGGCTTTTTGATCGTCATTAACCGCCCTCTCTCTGCCCTTGTTTTTCATCCCGCAGACGTCTCTGCGGAAATCTTGTACAAGCCCTTTGAGGCCGAGCGTGTCGAGCAGTGCGTTGCTCGCAATGCGGGAGCGGTATGCTGCGGATACTATTTCGATCCAATCCCCTGCGTCGGTAACCTTTTTCAGTTGTCCTGGTTCAACGAGCCAGTTGCACTCGTCATCAACTGTGACTTTCCTCGCCTCGAATATCTTTCCACTCCAATCACTCGCGTACTGATCGAGGAGACTGAGCGCTACTTCCTTCTTGGAACTGCGAGTGTTGAACCACGCTGCAAGGAGGGCTCCGATAACAGCACCCACCGCACCGAGCTGAAGGAATTGCAGCAGTCCGCCTCCCGACGATTGTCCATATGAGCCGCCACCTTGACAGCAAGAAAATGGCTGGCACTTTTCGCAGGTGGCAACCGCATGCTCGTACGCGCGCAGTGCCTTAGCCGACTTAGCCAAGGTATCCGCGTAGTTTTTCATCGAGGCGTTCGCGGAGTTTATGGCTGCCTTATAGGCAGTCAGCGCATCACGGTTCGCATCGTTTGCAGCCGCGCACTCGTCTTCACAATAGGCCGCCCGCGGGTACGCGGCCCTAAAGACCAACACCGCTACCAATCCGACCCCTGCTAGACGCACTAGCCCAAAGCGGCGGCGTACTTCCTGTCCTCTCGGGTGCCTTGCTCGTGAGCCGATACACATATGGTCACAAAATGTTCTTCACAAGTTTAACGCCTCTGTCCACCCCGCGCGTGTCCGGTCCCTTTTTGACTAACTGGCCTTTGGCGAACACTTAGCGATTAACAGCATGCTGCGAACTACCGGTAGCCTAGCCGCCGCACGTTCCAGCGAAGATTCAAGTCCATCCGGCGCGCCGATCGACAATTTCAAGTCCCCGATTGCGCTCGCGCCGGGCAACGATATCCGCCTCACAGCCACACAGCTCGATCTCCCTAATAAAGCGCCCGGCAGTGGTCAATTTTGCGCGCAATAGCAGTTGTGTTTGATGGCCTGCAGCCGCGCACCCTACGGGGCTATGTGTAGTTCCCCGCGAAATTCGCTTAGCAATTGCCCGTTTGTAGCGCAAACGGATGTTACCGCCCAGTTTCGGGCCCGAAGGCCTCGTCTCAGGTCATCTCCGCATTTCCCGATTCTGGCGAACGGCGTTGCGCGACTCTCGCACGTTCCCTTCCAAAGGCCGCGCCTGAGCGTTTGGGATCGGTCGAACGAAGCTCTATGTCCTTGGCGCCTATGGTGTCAATCCCGCTGCGGACGATCATTGGTGTTACAAAGGAAAGCCGGGGACTGAGGCGCAAGTTCTCGCAGCCGAGAATGGCTGCGCTGCTTTTGAACAGCGCGAGCAGATGCGAGCCAAAGGCTGCCCGGCACGATACCAATCACGTTACGATAATGCTTTCGGTTGAATTCGAGCAGCGCCCGTATATCCTCAATTCGATCGCGGCGCTGCGTCAAGGTGCTGGCCGATGCTATTTCAAGCATTGCGGTAACCCTTGCCGTTGCGATGGCCGGTCGGCGCGTGGCCGCCGTGGCGTTCGAGAAGGTTGTAAATGCTACGCCGCGCGACCCCGAGAATCCGGGCTGCGCGTGTTTTGTTGCCACCGACGGACGCCAATGTCCGGAAAATCAGTTCGGCCTCGACCTCCTTGAGCGAGGCGCCAGGCTGAATCATGAAGCCCAGGTCGGATCCCGTCCCGGCTCGATCGGCTAGATCGATCGGCAAATCACCAGATGAAAGCATCGAGGACCGGCACAAGATAACCGCACGCTCGATAACGTTGCGCAACTCACGAACATTGCCCGGCCACGAATAAGCCTTAAGCGACTTCAGGCAATCCTCGGCTACTCCCTGAACCGCCTTGCGGTGTTCCCGATTGAACTGTCGGAGGAACTCGGTGGCCAATAGCGGCACATCCTCGATCCGGTGGCGCAGCGGCGGAAGTTCGAGAGAAAGCACGCTCAAGCGGAAGTACAAGTCCTCGCGCAGCCGGCCCTCGCGGATGGCGCGCCGAGGCTGGCGGTTGGACGCCGCCAGGACTCGCACATCGATTGGAATCTCCCTGCCCCCGCCCAAGCGCCGGATCTCTTTCTCTTCCAACACCCGGAGCAGCTTGGCCTGCATCTCGGGCCGCATCTCCGTTATCTCGTCGAGCAGGAGCGTGCCGCCATTGGCGCGCTCGAAACAGCCTGCTTGACGCTGATGAGCCCCGGTAAAGGAGCCGCGCTCGTGCCCGAATAGTTCGCTCTCGATCAGGGTTTCCGGTACTGCGGCGCAATTTATGGCAACGAATGGCCGGTCGCGCCGCGCAGAACGCGCGTGGATGGATTTCGCGACAAGTTCCTTACCGGTACCGGTCTCACCCGTGATAAGGACAGGAGCAGTCGTAGCGGCGACTTGCTCGATCAGGCTGATAACCTGACGTGCCGCTAGCGACCGGCCTACTAGCATGGTTCGCTCGCGAACCTTTCTGACTCACCACCGCCCCTGGGGCACGACCGCTTTGATAGCACTAGTGAATCTATTGATAACTTGATAAAGTGATGACAGTTTGTTTCACTCATCTGATACTTTATTGAAGTTAGACGAATGAGATTGCTGAAACTTCACGTAATTAAGCGCAGACCACGTCTGTACTGCGTCTAGCCTTGACCAATGTCGCACTCCGGTCCTGGCGTAGCCGCGTCAGGCACCGTCCAAACCGCTCCGGGAGCGGACGAATTTCCATGAATCAAAGCGCGCAGGATTTGCACATGGGACCGGGTGAAGCGACGAATTCTTCAAGCAATGCCATGGGATTTCGGCTCATCGTGCAAAACTTGTCCGTGCACACCGGCTTTTCCGTCGTCTGATCGCCAATTCGCGTCGGACCGGCAGAGATTCAGGATTGCGTGAGCCCAACCCCTGAGTCGTGTGCCGGCCGATCGAAGCGCGGCATGGCGGTTGCTCCGATGATTGGTGGATGAGTGTGCTGTGGAGGTGTGGAACGCTTGTGCTTTCGGAGCTGCCATGTCGTATCAAGCGCCGCATCGAGTCACGCCGCGGGCATCGCTATCGCCCGTAACTATCGAGGAGCTTCTGGCTGATCCCTCGCTGACCAGGGGCATGGTTCTCGAGTCCGTGCCCCAACTCTTGACCCAGCTTGCTTCGCGCGTCGCAGCGCTCAAGACCCTCGAAGGCGCGCTGCTCGCCCTGATGCTCAGCGAGCGCCTCGCGACCAGCGACAGCAAGAGTCTTGGCAGCGCCCTCCTGAGTGCACCCGATCTCGCCAAGCTCTTTGGAGTCCCGCAATCGTGGGTCAGGGAACAGGCTCGGATGGGCAATCTGCCCTCGATCAAACTCGGTCACTACGTGCGTTTTAAAATTGAAGAAGTGCAACGCTTTCTGAACGCGCGCGCCACCCAGGCCGCTTGACCTTTCCGCCGCTTGGCTATACGTTGCGTATAGCCATGAACGGGGTGGAAATTCGTGCGCTCAGGGAAAAACTTGGCTGGACTCAGGTGGCCTTGGCCGAGGCCATAGGAGTAACCTCGAACACCGTGGCGCGCTGGGAGCGCGGTGAGATGGCGATTTCCGAACCCACCGCCAGACTCCTGCAAAAAATTGCCGCCGAGAAACGGTCGCGGATCGGGAAGAGGTGAAGTAACGCCATGGCTTTGATCAAGCGGTATCACAAGCCCGCATGTACCGGGGGCGACTGCGATTGCACGTGGCGGCTCGACTATCGGCCCCAAGGACTGACGGGGCCGCGGAAGCGGATTGAGTTCCCGACCAAGAAGGCCGCTGAAAAATACCTCGCCTCCACGGCCGTCAAGGTCGCCCGCGGGGAGTACGTCGATCCCGCGAGAATCCCGACTTTCGCGAAGGTCGGCGAGGAGTGGATGCGCGAGAAATCGAATCGCCATCCCGCTACGCTTGGAGGCTGGCGTGTTCACTTGCGCCACCTGGCGAAGCTCGACAACCTCCGGCTCGATCGGATCGACGTTGCGCTCATCGAGAGCGTCCGCGACGAGCTGTGCACCAAACTAGGCGCCAAGACCGTGAGCACGGTTCTGACGACCTGTGCCGCGGTGTTTAAGCTTGCGATCCGGCGCGGCTACACCGCAACCAACCCGGCCGCGATCGCGGAGAGGCCGCGCAGGGAGGTTGCGGAAGTAACTACGGACGCGGACCGTCCGGAGAGCGGTCAAGGATTGCGGGCCGTGAGACCAGACGAGGTACTGACAGTCCAGGAGATCAGAAGATTGCTTGAGCATGCCGAGCCGGGCCTCCACCGTACGTTGTTCGCGACGGTCGCGGCCACGGGGCTGCGACCCGAGGAGGCTTACGCGCTCAAGTGGACCGATATCCAGCTCGACGATGGCCGGCTCTTTGTGAGGCGTTCGCTGTCGTGGGCACGCAAGAGCGGTGAGGAGGGGCGTGTGCGCCCGAAGTTCTACGAGCCCAAAACGCGCTCGGGATATCGCACGATGCCTCTGCCGGCGGGGCTGGTTGCCGCCTTGAAGGTTTGGAAGCTGCAGAGCCCGAGGTCGGAACACGATCTGGTGTTTTGCCGCCTCGATGGCCAACCGCTGCATCGCTCGAACGTCTTGCGCCAGGGTTTATATCCCGCGCTGCGGCGCGCGGGGCTCAGGGACGCCAACATCAAGACGTTGCGCCACTCGTATGCGAGCGGGCTGATAGCGTCTGGCGCGCCGATCACCGAAGTGCAGCATCGCCTTGGTCATTCGAATCCGGCCGTCACGCTGAAGGTCTATTCGCACTGGTTCAAGGATGCCGATACGGGCGCGGCCGACCGCTTCGCGCAGGGGTTCCTGCCGAATCCCGAGAAAAGTGGGCAAAAAGTGGGCACTGAAACGATACTTCGGCAGGGATCGAAATCCGTTAGCCATCTAAATGGCTGAAAATAAAGAATAATATCGCGCGCCCCCTTAGCTCAGATGGATAGAGCACAGGATTCCTAATCCTGGGGTCGTGGGTTCGAATCCCTCAGGGGGCGCCAGCGCGCCGAAAAAACAGGAGTGCAAGATGGCAACAGCCGCCGACCAACGAATCTACGTGGTCACGCACGTCGATATCATGCCGACCTACACCGCCGACGGCACCAGGTTGATCCGCGAGTTCGGCGCCGACAGCCGCCGCGATCAGGGCGTCGTGCGCTTCGAGGTTCTGCAGGAGTCGTCGCGGCCCAATCACTTCACGATGGTGGCGGTATGGGCGGATCAGGCGGCCTTCGAGAAGCATTTGGCCGCCGACCATACCCGAAGCTTTCGCGGCAAGTTGCAACCGTTGCTGGGCAGTCCCTTCGACGAGCGGCTCCATCGAAACGCCGAGTGATCGCGGCCTGAACCCGTGGCTGGCGCGGGCTTTGGACCTGGGGTTGATCGTCCAGCGCCGAGCGCCATCTTCAACCGACGGCTGATAGTGGTTCCCTGGAAACTCGGGCGCGACGCACGATTAGCGCGAAGAACGGGATAATCACCCACGGCGCAAGCGGGAGAGTGTAGACCAGGGGCAGCAGCCAGACGGCGCACAGCGCGGTCTTCTCATAGGGCAGGAATTCGCCCTCCAGACCTTCGTATCCGAGCCACGCGATCGGCAGCGCGAGCAGCGCGAGATCGTAGTAGTTCAGGTACGGCGTCACGATCATCGCGCCGGTCACCAGCACCGCGGCCTTGATTCTGAATGAAACCGGCTGATACCAGACCCAGATGACCGCGACGCCCGCCAGCAGCGCACTGACCAGCTGTATCGCGTAGCAGATCGGTACCGGCAGACCCCAGAATCTCACGCCGGCGAACACCGCCTGCTGAATGACGTGGAACGCCGGCTCTTTGCCGATCAGCATCTGATAGGCGACCGAACCGATGCGGAAGAATCCGCGCCAGGAATCCGCTCCAAACAGCAGCAGTGAAAGGCCCGCGAAGGCGAGCGCGGTGATGGCGGCGGCGAACAGCGCGCGCCAGCGCCCGGTCGCCACCAGCACGATCGGAACCAGGAGCATCAGCTGTGGTTTGTAAGTGAGCAGTCCGAACAGCGCGCCCGCGAGCAGCGGCCGACTTTCGAGCGTCAGCAAGCCGCCGCCGAGCAACATCGAACTGAGGAATGCATTCTGTCCCGAGAGCGCATTCATCCAGGTGCCCGGGAACGCCAGCGTCAGCCACAAGGTGTCAGCCGCGGGTGCTATCGCGCCGAGCAGCGCGAGGTAGCCGCCGGTGGTCAACACCGTCCAGGCGATGAACGACCATAGGTACGGGATTATCGCGAGCGGTAGAATGATCAGCAGCAGCGTCGGTGGATAGTCGAAGAGGTGGATGGCAATCTGCTTGTCGCCGACGGCGGCTCGCTCCGCACGACCGTGGCTTACCAGGTCGTAGGCGGCGGCGGGATGCCCGGCGAGCGTTTGCGCCGAGGCGGCGTAATAGTTGATGAAGTCGGGGCCAATCGGTTTACCCATCGGATCGATCAGGCCCCGACCAGCCATCAACCAGATCGTGATGGTGAGCAGATAGACGACCAGGACCAGCTTTGGGTAGACGGCGATGCGCTTGCGATTGAGCCAGGGGGCCTCGCGCAGCCATACACCGATCGGATTTTTCAAGCGTCCCCCACTGTGGACTACATCTTCAAACCAGCGCGCCTCGCCGATCAAGACGATCACATAATCGAGGCCGGTCGCACACCGGCTGCGCTTGACATGCGGTTGGGCGAAATTTAAGAGTTCGGCCCACAGTTAGGAGCGCGGGCCGATGGCTGCCGAGGCCTTTCCCGTACAGGTTCGATGATTCATCATTTATGGGCGATATGATTTTGGAAAAACTCGATGTCCGCGGAGTCGAAGTGCAGCTTTCGAGAGCCGGGCGCGGCCAGCCGCTGCTGCTGCTCGATTCCGGATTCAGTTTTGAGCACGATTTCGCCGGACGGCTGGCGGAGCGGTTTCAGGTCATCGCGCCGTTGCATCCGGGGTTCGGCGGCGCGCGCCGGCCGGATCAAATCGATACGGTCGACGATCTCGCCTACCTCTACCTCGACCTCTTGCAGCAGCTCGACCTTCGCGACGTCACGATCGTCGGCTGCTCGATGGGCGGCTGGATCGCGGCGGAAGTCGCGGTGCGCTGCAGCGATCGGCTGGCGCGACTGGTGCTGGTCGACGCGCTCGGCATCAAGGTGAGCGATCGCGAAACGCCCGACATCGCCGACATGTTCGCGATCTCCGACGAAGAGCTGATGGCGCTGCTGTTCCGCGCGCCCGCGAAGTTCAAGATCGACGCCAACGCGCTCTCTGAGCGGGCGCTGGCGCATGTCGCGGAGGACCGCGCGTCCCTGGCGCTCTATCTGTGGGAGCCCTACGCGCACAATCCCAAGCTGCTCGGCCGGCTCGGGCGCATCGAACTCCCGACCCTGGTGGTATGGGGACAGCACGACGGTTTGGTGAAGCCCGAGTATGGGCGACGATTTGCGGCGGCGATTCCCGGCGCAGCTTTCGAGATCGTCCCCGATTGCGGCCATCTGCCGCAGGTTGAGCGGCCCGACCGCCTGATGGAATATATAACTGCCTTCGCCGCCGATGGCCGGACCAGGTAACGCCGGTTTTTATAGATGAAAGCCTACTTCTTCAGCGAATGCGCCTATCCTTATCTGCCCGCCGAATACGATTCGATACGGGTCAAGCTGCCGAACCGGATTTACGACCCGGTGAAAGGCGCCGGGCTGTTCAACGACTATATCGACGAATGGGTCGCGGCCGACGAGCTGGGACTCGACCTGATGCTCAATGAGCATCATCAGACCGCGACCTGCATGAATTCGGCGGTGCCGCTGACCGCGGCGATTCTGGCCCGCGTGACCAAGCGCGGGCGCATCCTGATCCTCGGCAATCCGATCGCCAACCGCCGCCAGCCGGTGCGCGTGGCGGAAGAGATGTCGATTATCGACGGCATCTCGCACGGCCGGCTCGACGTCGGCTTCGTGCGCGGCGTGCCGTACGAAATTTCGGCGATGAACAGCCGCCCGGTCGATATGCACGAGCGCTTCTGGGAAGCGTTCGATCTGATCGTCAAGGCCTGGACCTCGCACGACGGGCCGTTTTACTGGGAAGGGAAATATTTTCACCATCGCCAGGTCAACATCTGGCCGCGCCCGCTCCAGCAGCCGCACCCGCCCATCTGGATTACCAGCACCAGCCCCGAAGGCGCGCCGAAAGTCGCCGAGCGCGGCCACGTGGTCGCAACTTTTCTCACCGGCTTCGACGCGACGCGGCCGGTGTTTGACGCCTATCGCCGCCGCCGCACCGAGCTCGGTCAGGAGACGCCGCTCGATCGGCTGGCGTACGCCGCGCTGGTTTACACCGGGGAGACCGACGCCAAGGCGGTCGCGGTCGGCGAGAAGCTGCTGTGGTACCTGAACTCGAACCGGGTGCCGATGCAGTTCGTGAATCCGCCGGGCTATCATTCGACGGCCACGGTGATGAAGATCCTGAAGGGCGCCGGTCCGTTCGCTGCTTTCGGCCGCAATACCAACGCCGAGCAGGAACTCAAGAAGGGGGTGCTGTTCGCGGGCACGCCCGACACCGTCTACAAGCAGATCAAGGCGCTCTATGATCACGTCGGCGGCTTCGGCAATCTGCTGATGATGGGGCAGGCGGGTTTCGTGACCCCCGACGAAACCATCAAGGGCCTCGAGCTGTTCGCGCGCGAAGTTTACCCGCGCATCAAGGAACTGTAGCTCGCTCCGAGCCCGACGATAAAACACCCCGCGCGAGGATCGCGCGGGGTGTTTTGCTTTGCGAGTTTTGAGTGAGCGCGAATCAGACCAACTCGAACTCCACCATCTCGTTGCGGGCCTGGAAGTAGCCCTTGCGGAAGGCGGGGTCGCCGTCGAAGGTCGCGGCCGGCAGATGCTTGAGTCGCAACTGCACCTTCAGCGGCCGCACGTCGAACGGGTAGGGCGCAATGGCGACCCGGGTTTTGCTCTCCGCCTTCATGCTCAGCTTGACGCCCTTATCGCCGTTGGCGGCGTACTTGACCGGCACCGGCTCGATGAAATCATCGCCGACATCCTGGCAGCAGAAATAAAGTCCGAGCAGATCCCAGACCTGCATCAGCCGGTAGTTGACCCGGAGCTCGTTGGCGTCGAAGGACTTCTTCTGCGCATCCTGCCAATTCTCGTTGTCGGTGATGAACTTGGCGACTTCGGGCGGCGGATTACTCAGGTTGAAGCCGGTGGGATGCTCGATGGCCTGGTAACGGGCGCGCCACAAGCCGGTGCGATGCATGCACATGATCAGCGCCGAGTAGGGATCGATCTCGTTCATCCAATCGACCACCCATCGATAGGCGCTCAACTGCGACTTCTGCAGCCCGACCTGCATGAAGCCGTAGGGTTTGCCGGATTTCGGATCCGAGCCGGGCGTGGTTTCGTACGGCAGCCAGCCGAAATCATGATAGATCGCAGCCCGCACCACGGATTCGTACGGCCGCGGCGTGTCGAATTCCTTATTGCCCCAATGCGACGCGAGCTGGCCCACCAGCTGCGAATGATCGGTCTGATTGACGAGCACTACCTCGCCGTTGCTTTCGCCTCGAATGATCATGGTCGATCTCCTCGTCGGTTTAGCGAACGATGCCGCTCGCCGCGCTCTCCGATCACTTTACTGGGCAACGTAGCCGCCGTCGACCGGCAGGATCGCGCCCACCACCAGCCGCGCCGCGTCCGAGCACAGCCAGGTGATAGCCTCGGCCACCTCCTCGGCAGTGCCCCAGCGCGCAATCGGCAGCCGGCTCATAATCGCGTCCGGGATGGACGGATCGAGGTCGATGGCTCCCTGAGCGAGCGGTGTCAGAGTCGGGCCGGGGCACACCGCGTTGACGCGGATGCCGCGCTGGGCCACTTCGAGCGCCGCGGTCTTGGTCAGGCCGACCACGCCGTGCTTGCTCGCCGAGTACGCCGGCATCTGCGCCGATCCGACCAGGCCGAAATTCGACGCGGTGTTGACGATCGCGCCGCTGCCCTGGCTCAGCATCTGGCGCAACTCGTACTTGAGGCACAGGAAGACGCCCTTGAGATTGATGCCGATGATGCGGTCCCAGTTTTCTTCGCTGCAATCCACGGTCGCGACGATCTCGCCCTGGATGCCCGCGTTGTTGACCGCGCAATCGAGCCGCCCGAAGGTCTTGACCGCGAACGCCACCAGGGTTTCGACCTCGGCGGCTTTGGTGAGGTCGACCCGCTGCCAGACCGCCTCGGCGCCCGCCGCTTTCAGCATCGACCAGGTCTGCTCGCAATGCGCGCCGTTGATATCGGCGGCGATTACCCGGGCGCCGTCGGCCGCCAGCCGTATCGCGGTCGCCCGCCCGATACCGGAGCCGGCGCCGGTGACGATCGCCACCTTATCCTTGAGGCCCAAAGCAGTGCTCATCTGGAAAATCTCCCTGCGAATGTTTCTCGGCTTTAGACCGGCGATTTCATCATGTCAAGGCGAACCATTCCAACCGCCCCGCGCTTCAGCTTGACACAGATTCTTGTGCGTCTATCATTCGGGCTGCGAGAACCTCGATCGATGTCTTCCTCGCAAGCCCGATAGTCGGCAAGGAGAGAGTGCGATGGCTGAGTGCAAGGTAGCGGTAGTTACGAAATTCAACGCGCCGCTGGAGGTTTGGCAGGTGCCGATGCCCGAGATCGCGACCGGCGGGGCGCTGGCGCGGGTCGAGGCGGCGACGTTATGCGGCACCGACGCCCATCGCTGGCAGGGCCATCTGACCGAGGGCGGCGGCGTCGACCTGCCGTTCATCGAGCCGACCACCACGCCGTTCGTGCCGGGCCATGAGACCTGCTCGAAGCTGGTCGAGACCGGCGGCCAGCTCCACGACCTGATGAACCAGCCGCTCAAGGTCGGCGACCGCGTAATCGCGTCGTACCCGCATTGCGGCCATTGCTACTACTGCACTGTCACGCGCCAGACCACGCTGTGCGCGAAAAACCTGAGCTTCGGCCATTCGGCTCCCGGAGCGCTGCTGGGCGGATGCGCCGAGTTTCACTACTATCCGCCGGGCGGCAGCTTCATCCGCGTGCCGGAGGAGGTCAGCTCGCCGCTGGCAGCCTCGGCGGCCTGCGCGCTGCGCACCGTGATGCACGGCTATGAGCAGCTCGGCACGCTGGCGAGCCATGAGAGCGTACTGATCCTGGGATGCGGGCCGCTCGGGCTCTACTCGCTGGCGGTGGCCAAGGATCTCGGCGCCAAGCGCACGCTGGTGATCGGGGCGCCGCAGGCGCGGCTCAAAGTGGCGCAGCAATGGGGCGCCGACGCGGTGCTGAATCTGGATGAAACGAAGGAACTCAAGGATCGCCGCCAGTGGGTGCTCGACCATACCGGCGGGCGCGGCGCCGACGTGGTCTTTCAATGCGCCAATTCGCGGGCGTTGCCCGAGGCGCTGCAGATGACCCGGCCGGGCGGGCGGCTAATCAATATCGGGGTCAGCGGCGGGCCGCCGATCGAATTCGACCCGATGCACTTCTTCAAGCAGGTGCGGATCAACAGCGTGGTGATGGCGGAGGCGCGCCACTTCTACCAGGCGATCGACTTCCTGGCGACGCGCCGGCGCGATTTCCCGTTCGACCAGTTGCTGACCGGCAAGTACACGCTCGCAACCACCGGCGACGCGCTCAAGGCGATGGCCGAGTATCGCGAAGTCAAGCCGGTGGTGACGCCCGCGCTCGCCAGCTGATCTGGCCCGCGGCTCGCCGGCGCGGAGTGCGTCGGATTACCGGGTGTTCAGAATCTTCTCGACCTCGGGGCAGGAGAGATGGGCGCTGCGGAGCTTGGTGCCGAGCTCCGTCATCTCCATCCCGTGGCTGGTCATCTGATGGCACTGGGTGCATCCGAACTCGTGGAAATCGTGGACCTTGGCATGCTGGTCGGAGGTCCATCGCTCTTCCGGCACGCTGGTTAGCGCCATCATCTGATGGAGCAGGTCGACGCATCCCAGCGACTGTTGCTTGATTTTGAGGCCGCGCGCCGTATAGCCGAACTGCCCCTTGCTGCCGAGGGTATGGCAGCTCCCGCAGTTGTGCTCCTTGAAGACCTTCATCGCCAAGCGATGGGGGTTGGAGCTGTCGCCGGCTGCGCCGAAAGCCCAGGCGCAATGGACTGACAGCGCAAGCATCAGTCCCAGGCTCAGGATCGCGGTAAGACAGCGCGCGCCCGCCGAGCGCCGCCGATCGTCGCTATCAGATACGAGTAAGTACGCCATCGGATGATGTCCCCCCCTGGTGTGGATGCGGCCAGGCCGCCTCGATTGAAATTTCGCGGGAGCCGAAGCCGAGTGCAGCGACATGGCTGTGGTTGCCGCTATCCTGACGATGCTTGCGTGGGATCTTTAGGCGTTGTTCGAGCGCTGCCGGCCGCGGCGTCAGCCCGCCGCTCCCCAATAGCGCACCCGGCCGACGTCGACGTGGACGAAGTCGGCGCGCGGGTAGTAGCCGACGCCGCCGCTGCGCAGCTTGACCGCTGCCCGATGAACGTTGGCCAGGTTGCGCCCCGGCACGCGGATATCCGCCGCCATCCCGTACATATGCAGGCTGTTGGTGGCGACCGCCTCGCTATGGGCGTGCAGCATGGCGTTGGTCTTGGGCGAGCGATAACCGGAAATCAGGTCGAACGGCGCGGTGGTGTCGAGCTCGTAATGGAGCGCGAACAGCAAATCGAGCAGGTTCCGATCGATGGGGACTTCGAGGTTGAGGCGAAAATCGCGCATCAAATAGTTGATCGCCTGCAGCCCCTCGGGGACGTACTGATCCTCCGCCCAGTAGACGGTTTTGAGCGATTCGCCGGTATGGAGGTTGTAGAAGGCGAGCGCACGATCGCGGTTCCAGAATCCCGACGCCAGCGCATGACCCGGGATCATCGCCCCGGCCAGCGCCGCGGCGCCGACGCGGATAAAACTCCGGCGGCTGAAGCCGGCCGGCGAATTTTGTGCTGCTTCCCCGGACTCCTTCATAGCGCCAATATTTTGGGCATTTTCCCCGCCGGAAGCAACCACCCCGACGGACTGGTCGCCGGGTGATTGACGAGGCTGCCCGGTGCGAAGACGATAGCCCGATGGATCCCGAGTCGGGCGGCCGGGCTCGCGGGCGCGCGATGCGCCTGGTCGGCATTGACAGCTCCGCGCCGCGCGAACTGGTGCTCGTCGACGGGCTGACGAAAATCGGCAGCGCCGGCGACAATGACCTGGTGATCGCCGATCCGACCATCTCGCGCCGTCATGCGGAGATCGAGCGGCGCGGCGGGCGTTCCCGGGTCAAAGACCTGAACTCCACCAATGGCACCTTTGTCAACGGACGCCGGGTCGTGGCGGAGGCGCCGCTCAGCAGTGGCGACGAACTGCGGCTCGGAACAATCCGCTTCGCGGTGCTCGATGGCTCCGCGACCCGCGCCGGCAAACGGCGCTTGCGGGTGCGGACCGCGATCGAGCTACTGGCGATACTGTTCGTCGTCGGCTTCGGCGCCACGGAATATTTTCTGATGGCTGGCGGTCCGTTGCATTGGGCCGCGCGCGTCGTCAGAGGCCCGCGCGCGCCGGAGACCGATACGATCGCGCTTCATCCGTCGGCTGCGGACGGGGAGGCGGGAGCTAACTCGAGCGCCGCAGCGGGCGGGCCGCTACCGCCGTGGCTCGCGCGACTGAATCACTATCGCGCCGAGGTTCATCTGCCGCCGGTCAGCGAGGATGCGGCGCTGAGCGCCGGCGACGCGGCGCACGCCCGCTACCTGGTCGAGAACTATGGCGACGCGGTGGCGCGCGGCTTTGCCCTCGGTGCCGAGATGCATACCGAAAAGGACAGCGCACCGGGCTATAGCGCAGCCGGTCTGCAGGCCGCCTCGGCCAGTGACGTGGCGCAATGGGCGGGCCGCGGCGCGGTGAGCTTTTCCGCCGCGCAGGCGATCGACGGCTGGATCGCGATTCCGTTCCATCGCCTGCCGATTCTGAGCCCGCGCCTCAAGCGCGCCGGCTACGGCCAATACTGCGCCCACGGGAACTGCGCCGCCGCGCTCAACGTCCAGACCGGCAGCGAGCGGCTGCGCCCGATACCAAAGGTTTTCAAAGACCCGGTCCAGTTCCCGGCCGCCGGCTCGACGATCTCGCTTACTCGCGCCGACAACGAATGGCCCAATCCGCTGAGCTCCTGTCCCGGCTACACGATGCCGACCGGGCCGCCGATCACAATCCAGCTTGGCTCCTGGTATCAGCCGAAGATGTCGGGCTTTTCGATCAAGCGCGACGGCGCCGAGATTGCCGCCTGCGGCTTCGACGCCAACAGCTACGTGAATCCCGATCCGGCCGTGCAGCGCACCGGACGCGGCGTGTTGCGCGATTACGGCGCGGTGGTGGTCATTCCGCGCGAGCCGCTGGTCGCCGGCTCGACCTACTCGGTCTCGATTACCGCCGACGGCAAACCGTACGCCTGGTCGTTTAAGGTTGATTGAGGCAAGGTTGATTGGAGAACGGGGCGCCGGTCGCGGGCGCCCGGGTCATTCCGAGAGGCGCCAGGTGGCGGGTTTGCCCTGGTCGGGACCGGTCATGGCATGGCCGCCGTCGACCGGCAGATTCACGCCGGTGATAAACGCTGCCTCCGCGGAGCACAGGAACAGCACCGCGCGCGCGACCTCGTCGGGATCGCCGACCCGGCCGAGCGGATGGTAGTCGGCGCCGATACGATCGGCCTTGGCGCGATCGCCGCCGGTGGCGCGCTCGATCGATGACGACCAGGTCCATCCCGGCGCGACCGAGTTGACGCGAATCTTGTGCGGCGCAAGCTCCATCGCTTCATTGCGCGTGAGCTGCAGAATCGCCGCCTTGCAGGCCGGGTAGAGCGCGCGTCCGGCCTGCCCGAAGCGCGCCGCGATACTGCTCAGGTTGACGATCGCGCCGCCGCCGCGCGCCCGCATCACGGGTACCACCCGGCGGACGAACTGCGCGCCGCTCACCACGTTGACGTTGAAGGCCTGCAGCCACTCGGCGCGGTCGGATTCGAGGCCGTGGTCGAGATAGATGCAGGCGTTGTTGACCAGGAAATCGATGCCGCCGAAACGATCGACCGCGGCCTTGACGCAGGCCGCGACCTGCTCGTCGCTAGTCACGTCGGTGTGATGGAAGAATGCGCGTGGGCCGAGTTCGGCAGCCAGCGTGCGGCCGGCGTCCTGGTTGATATCGCCGATTACGACGCTGGTCTCCGCGCCGTGGAAGTTGCGCGTGATCGCCGCGCCGATACTGGTCGCGCCGCCGGTTATCAGCGCGACCTTGCCCTGCAAACCTCTCATCGGCCGGCCTCCTTCGCGGTCCCGCTACGCTCCGCGCGCATCGCGGGCGAAACCCTCGACCACTTCGGCGGCGGTCTCGATCGAGCCGAGCAGGCTCATGGTGCGCAGCGCCGCTTCATGCAGTTCCGGCACGCCCGACGAGCAGGCGTCGCGCACCACGGTGGTTTGGTAGCCGGCGTCGGAGGCGTAGGTGACCGTATGCTGGACGACGTAGTTGGTCGCGATGCCGGCCACGATCAGCCGATCGGGACTGAACAGATCGACGATTTCCTGCAACTGCGATCCGTAAAAGGCGTTGATACGGCTGTGATTGACGACGAATTCGCCGGGCGCCGGACGCAACTCGTCGAAGAACTGCGCGCCCCAACTGCCATCTTCGCAGGCGCGAATCTTCAAAATGTTCTCCCAGATGGGGCCGTTGACCGTCAGGTCGCGGAAGTCGGGGCGAAACGCGATGCGCACCGAAATTACCGGCACGCCATGGGCGCGCGCGCCGTCGAGCAGGGTTTTCGCCGCCCGGATGAGTCCCGCGCGGCCGCTGTCGCCCGCGGCGACGCCGACCCGAATCTTGCCGTCGGGATGGAGCACTTCGTTCTGATAATGGAGCGCGAGCACGACCGATTTCGCATGCTGAGCCATCGGCTTCCTTTCGATAAGCGCGGACGTTTGCGGCGCGGCGTCTAGATGAACAACTGCAGCGGTTCGTGGACGCCGCCGGCGTTGATCAGATCGACTCGCTTGAGCTTGATTTTGAAGCCGTCGCCGGCCGCCACCAGGGTGAAGGTCGCGACGCCGCCGAAGGTGCGCTGCTCGTCGCGGCGGAACTCGAGCAAATGGAAGCTCGAGCGCACCACGCATTCGCCGCTGGCCGCATCGAAGCGCTCGATCATCACGCCCGACACCACGTGCGAGGTCAGCGAGGGCGGCTCCTGCGAGAAGGCGCGCGGATGGCGCAGGCGATCGATCCGCATCTGCATCAGCACCCGGTCCTCATAGAACAGCGAGGTATGCTCTCCCGGGTCGGCCTGCTCGGGGAACAGGGGCACCCAGTAGAAGCCGTCGTCGGTGAACAGCGCGAGCCATTCATCCCACTTCTTGCTGTCGAGCAGCGCCGCCTCGCGATAGAGGAACTGCTCGATTTCGCGCAGGTCGGGGGTCTGTGAGCTGACAGTTCTGGCGGCAGTCTTCATCCCAGGGTCTCCGCGGTCATGTACTTGCGCCACACGCGCATCTGATTACGCATCGGCATTTCGCTGGTGGCCGGCGCGGTCAGGGCGCCGTTGTTGCGGGTTTCGCGTCCGGCCTCGCGATCGAAGCTGATCCAGTCGGCGCCGTTGACGCCCAAGCCCTCCTGGACGCGGTTGTAGGCCTCGACATCGTCGGGCATCACGATCGAGGAGGGCGAGTTGGTCAGGTTGGTGAAGATCATGGTGCGCCGATAGGTATCGGCCGGCGCGCCCTGCAGGCGGAAGTTGTAGATCTCGACCATGGTGCGATCCACCGCGATCGGACGAATCACCCGCAACTGCTGATAGGCCGACTGCGTCGAGCAGCTCGGATAGATGATCGTGTTGTGGCGGTTGACCGACAGGATCTCGCGCATCCGCGCGTTGCCATGGGCCTTCTCCAGCGCTTCGACGTAGCTGCTCTCGTAGCTTTCGGGATTGAAGAAACCGCCGAGATAACTGTGGCCCCATTCGAAGGCCGTGGTCTCGAGCTTTTCCCACGACGAGTAGGGCAGGCCGTTCTTGTCCATGGTCGGGATCACGTCGGCGGCGTACGAGGTCTGCCCCTCGGCATCCATCCGCGCGATTTCGGTGCGGGCCGCGTCGACCGACGATTCATGGACCACCAGCGCATGCATCGCGTCGTTGAGGTTTTCGAAGAACACCTTCCAGTTGTTGCGCTGCATGACGCGGAACGGACGGCCCGCCACCTCGACCCGGCCGCCCGGCGCGCGATCGACGAAATCATCGAGCGAGGAGGCCACGCCGCCGAGAAAGCTCGTCAGGTCGGGACCCTCGGGCGCGAGGCTCGCGAACACGAACCCGCGATAGCTGTCGCTGCGCGCCGCCCGCGGCATCCAGAACGCCGGGTTCTGCGCGTCGAAGGCAGTATCGTCGTAGCCATGGCGCAGCGGCACCGACAGCACCTGGCCGTCGGTGCGAAAGGTCCAGCCATGATAGCAGCAGCGGAAAAAGCGCGCGTTGCCCGCGCGGTCGCCGACGACTTTGGCGCCGCGATGGCCGCAGCGATTGTAGAGCACGCGAATCGAGCCGTCGGTATGGCGCACCATGATCACGGGCTGGCGGCCGACGATAGTCGTGAAGTAGTCGCCGGGATTGGGAATCTGGCTGTCGTGGCCGATCAAAACCCAGGCGTGGCCGAAGATCCGCTCCATCTCGAGGTCGAAGATCGCCGGATCGACATAGATCGACCGATGAACCCGGGTCGGTTCGACCAGTTTGCCCACTGTCTCCAGGCTAGCTTCGCTCATATTTCACCTCCGCCGGACGCCCGCAGATAATCCTGATTCTTGCGTACCCGGCTTCTCGAAAACAAGGCATCGCGCGCCGGGATGGTGGATCATTTTGGGTTCGAAGTACCAAGGGATGAGGAAGGCCCCGAATTGCTAACTCTCTCCCCCAAAACTGGGGGGGAGGGAGTACGATCGGCGCCTCAGAAACTGGGGGGAGGGAGTCCGAGCGCCGCCTCAGAATGACAAAACGGACGTCCCTAGGTCTCCTCGATCGGCTCTTTGATTATCTCCTCCTCGATCACCCGCTCTTCGGGCGGACGGATGTTGCGGAAGAAGAAGTAGTAGAGCGTGGTATTGAGACCCATCAGCACTGCCGCGATCTCCAGCGGCAGCGACAGCGCGATATGCTGCATCATCACGCCGGCGAAATAAGGGCTTATCGAGCCGGTCGCATTGACCGGGAAATTGGCCAGTCCGGCCGCACTGGCGCGCTCGTCCGGCCGCACCACGCCCATCAGGTAGGACTGGCGCACCGGCAGCCCCAGGGTGTTGAAGATGGTGCGGACGGCGAATACGACGGCCGCCAGTCCGAAGGTCGGCATCACGGCGAGCACGAACAGCAGCACCACCGAAATCGACCTGGTCCAGACCACCGTGCTGACCGCGCCCAGCCGGCGCGCCAGACGGCCGGCCATCAGGTAGGGCAGGGCAGCCGTCAGGTTGATGAAGAAGAACAGCGTGCCGAGGGTGCCGGCGCCGACGCCGTAGCGCCGATAGAACCAGTAGACCACGAATGGCCCGAGCATCCCGACCGCCAGCCCCTGGATCGAACTGGTCACCATGAAGCGCACGATCAAACGCCACGACTCGCGCGAGATCGCCAGGCCGAATGGACGCCGGGGGGCGGGCGGCTGCGGATGACGGCCGTGCGGCCGCGGCTCGGGACGGGCGGGATAGCGATGGGTCTCGCGCACCGGCACGATGACCAGCGCCATCGCGACGCCGATCACCGCGGTCGCCGCGAACAGCACCCGATAGCCTTCGATCACGGTGGTGCCGCCCAACCGATGCATCAGTTGCGGCGCATGGGCGAGCAGCGAGCCGGCTGCGCTCGCGATCACGCCGACGAACGACAGCGCGCCGAAGATCGTGGTGCGCTGATGGTCGGCGGCCTGCTCGGCGATCAGTGCCTGCTCGGCCGGGTAGTACGGTCCCCAGGCGCCGCCGCTGCCGATACCGCCGCCGCGTCCGATGGTGCCCAGCGCAGCGCCCGCCACCAGCACGATAAAGTTGCTCGAGAGCGCGAATACCACGCCGCCCCCGGCCGTCATCAGCGAAATCACGATCAACAGGGTCTTGCGGCCGAAGCGATCGGATAACACGCCGATCGCGGCGACCAGCACCGCGCTGGTCGCGGCCGAGGCCGCGAACAGGATGCCGAGATGCTCGGCGTCGTAGCCCAGGATCGACAGGTAGAGCGGCACGATGATCAGCAGGTAGCCCTGGGCGAGACTTCTCAGCGCGCGCCCCGCCAGCAGATACATCAGGTCGCGGTTGAGCCACCGCGGCCGCCACCAGCTCGGAGCCGGCTGCGGGACGGGCGATGCGTCAGCTTTCAAGTTGAGGCGTCCGAACATGTGGCAGTCGCAGGCGGCGAATGGCGAGCCTTAGTGCGCTCCACCGCCGGCTCCGGTAGGAGACCGTTTGAAGAACACGAACCACGGGATCAGCAGCGCCATCGCGATCGCCAGGATCCGGTAGACGTCGTTGTAGGCCAGCAGCAGCGCCTGCGCCTGGATCGTCGAGTAGATCATGCCGAGACCCTGCTGATGGCCGGCGGTGAGGCCCGGGATGACGTTCATGTGGATACCGCCCGGCACGGTCGGCATCCGCTTCGACATCTGCCACGCATCGAAGACCGAGAAATGCTGTACCAGGTAGCTCTGATGCACCTGCTGGCGCGCGGTCAGCAGATTACTCATCATCGAGATTCCGATCGCGGCGCCGGTATTGCGCATCATATTGTACAGACTCGCGGCGTAGCCCATCCGCTCGCGCGAGACGCACGATACCGCCGCGGCCGACAGCGTCGGCCAGCCCAGCGATCCGCAGCCGAACAACATTACCGGCCACAGGATCGATTGCATGCTGACCTGCAGATCCCACCCCGCCATCAGCCAGGTGGCGTAGGAGGCCAGCATGAAGCCGACGCCCATCAGCGGCCGGGTATCGAAGCCGTAACGCGAGAGTTGCCCGAGCATCAGCATGCACACGGCCGCGGCGAGGCCGCGCGGCAGCACCGCCAGGCCGGCCTTCCACGCTGTGTAGCCGAGCAGCTCCTGCAGGAACAGCGGATTGAGGAGATTGACGCCGTAGAAGGTCGCCACCATCACGCACACGATGGTGACCGCCAGCGTGAACTCGCGATAGCTGAAAATCCGCAGGTCGAGAATCGGCTCCGGGTAGCGCAGCTCATGCCAGATCAGCGTGACCATCGCGGCCGCCGATAAGAAGCTGAAGTAGCAGACCCACGGCGCCGAGAACCAATCGGAACGCTGTCCGCGATCGAGCACGATTTGCAGCAGCCCCAGCGCCGCCATCAGCAGCCCGATTCCGAGCCAGTCGATACGGCCCTGGCCCTTGCGCCTCAGGTACGGCGGATCATGGACGAAGATAAAGACCATGATCGCGGCCAGCGTGCCGATCGGCAGATTGATATAGAAGTTCCAGCGCCAGTTCAGATTGTCGGTGATCCAGCCGCCCAGCGTCGGCCCCAGGATCGGCGCCGTGATTAGCCCCAGCCCCCAGGTCGCCATCGCCATCGCCTGCTCGTTGGGCGGAAAGGTTTCCATCAGGATGGCCTGCGAGGAGGGAATCATGGCGGCGCCCGCGACCCCCTGGATCAGGCGGAAGATAACCATCTGGGTGAGGCTCTGGGAGATCCCGCACAGCGCCGAAGCGGCCACGAAGGCCATCACCGAAAACATGAAGTAGCGCTTGCGGCCGAAGCGCGCCGAGATCCAGCCGGTCATCGGCAGCGTGACGCCGTTGGAGACCAGGTAGCTGGTCAGCACCCAGGTGATCTCGTCGACGCTGGCGCTGAAGCTGCCCTGCATATGGGGCAGCGCGACGTTGATGATCGAGGTGTCGAGGATCTCGAGCGTCGCTCCCAGCATGACCGCGAGCGCGATCAGCCATTTATGCTTGTGCCCGGCATCGGCCGGTGAGGAAGTGGTCAGCGACGGCGCGGCCATTAGTGCGTCGAATATAGCAGACGCGGGCCCCGCGCCTGCACCGGATCGGCGAGTATCAAGCCGCAGAGATTTTCTGTTAACTGATGCGCGGGAGGGACCGCTTCATGGCTTCAGCGGCTCACGTTCAGAGCTCGATCCCGCTGGTCGATATCGCGCCATTCCTCGCTGGCGACCGGGCCGACCAGCAACGGGTGGCCGCGGCGGTCGACCAGGCCTGCCGCGACCTCGGCTTCCTGATCATCACCGGCCACGGCGTGCATCGCGAGACGCTGAGCAACGTGCAGCGCGCCTTCCGTGGATTTTTTGCCCTTCCCGAGAGCGACAAGCACCGCTACGCGGTGACCCCCGATCGCTACCGCGGCTACGTCCCCTGCGCCGCCGAGACCTTTGCCCAATCGCTCGGCCGGGAGACCCCGCCGGACTTGCGCGAGAGTTACGTGGTCGGCCCGGTCGATACGCCGAGCGACGAGTATCACCGCGGGCCGCAGGGCAGCCGTTATTTCACGCCCAATCTATGGCCCGCTGAGCCGGCCACGGTGCGCCCGGCGGCCGCGGAGTTCTATCGCGAACTGGAACGGGTCGCGGGCACGATGATGCGGATTTTCGCGCTGGGACTGGGACTGCCGGAACAGTTCTTCGCCGACAAGATCGACCGCCACATCACCATCCTCGGCGTCATGTACTATCCGCCGGTCGCGCGCCAACCTGAGGCCGGGCAGCTCAGGAGCGGCGAACATACCGATTACGGCAGCCTGACGATGGTCTACACCGACACCGACGCGGGCGGTATCGAGGTGCTGACCCCGGAGCGGCGATGGCTGCGGGTGCCCTACGTGCCCGACGCCTTTATCGTCAACCTGGGCGATCTGATGGCCGAGTGGACCAACGATCGCTGGGTCTCGACGCTCCATCGGGTCGGGCTGCCGGAGCCTCACGAGCTGCACCGGGATCGCCTGTCGGTGATCTTCTTTCATCAGCCGAACTACGACGCGGTCATCGAGTGCCTGCCGACCTGTAGCGGAGCGGGCAATCCGCCGCGCTATTCGCGCACCACCTCGGGGGCCCATCGCGAGGCCAAGATCGAGAAGCATCGCGCGGCGCAGAGCAGCGCCGCCTGAGCGCGGCACGTCGCTCAGTTCGGGACCATCGCCAGCACGCGCGCCGGACTGCCGCTGCCCTGCACGATCTTCAGCGGCGCGGCGATTACGATCGCGCCGCTGGCCGGCAGTTGATCGAGATTGCACAGACTCGCCAGGCCGTACCTGCCCGCGCCGTGCATGATCGCATGGTTGGAGAAGGGCGGATCGAAAGCGCCGGATTGGCCCGCATCGGTGCCGACGGTTTCCACTCCGACGCCTAACACCTCGCGAGCGTTGGCCAGCATCCGCGAGGTTGCGGTCTGCCAGCCCGGCGTATGCGGTCCGTCGTCGGCCATATTCAAGAACGCCGCGCCGCTCTTTTTGCTCCAGTCGGTGCGCAGCAGCACCCACGACGCTGCTGGTATCCGGCCGTGCTCGCGCTCCCATTGGAGGATATGATCCGGCGTCACCAGGAAATCGGGATTCGCCGCCGCCTCGCGCGCGAAGTCGAGCACGCAGGCCGGCCCGACGAAGCGCCGCGGCTCGATCGTGTCGCAGGCGTTGTGCGGCAGATCCTTGCCCGTCACCCAGTGAATCGGCGCGTCGAAGTGGGTGCCGGTATGCTCGCCGATCTTCAGCACGTTCGAATAGGCGTAGGGCGCGCCCGGGTCGTACTGCGAATGAACCTCAATCGACGGCAGCGGGGTTTGCGTGAACTGGGGCGGCAGCGGAATCACCGGCGTAGCAGCCGACAGCGGTTGAGTGAGATCAACGATCCTGACGCGGCCACTGGCCAGCTCGTTGAGCAGCATCGGTAGGGCCTGGGACATCGAAGGATACCTCGCGGTTTTCTATAGCGTGTCGGGCGGTCGGATTGGAAACCGCGGCTGACGGGGCGCAAGCGTCGCGCCCGGTCAATTCGCGGCTGAGAACCGCACCCGACGCGCCGAAATCGACGCCGATCCGAAAATTCCCCATTTAACCCGATTTTTTCTGACTAATCAGTAATAGATGTGTCAAAGCGTGTCATAGCTTGATGCAATTTTATGCTTTATTCCGCCGCGGCCGGGCTTTAGCGCCGACCCCATGTTGACAACTTGTCAACTTCCGTACATTGGTGCTGCGCAGACTTGATTGCGGCGCTGGCGACGGCAGGCCAGCCGGTTCTTCCGGAACGGCCACCGCAGCGAAGCTTGCGCCAAGCACAGGCATTGGCGCGGCGCCCGAGGTGCGGGCGGCGCGGCCGAGGGGGAGTTTTATGCATCGGTTAGTGAAGGTTCTGGTTAGCGCGCTCGAACTGATTTCCGATGAAAAGCACTGGGCCAAGGGAGCGGGGGCGGTGGATGGCAGCGGGGCGCCGGTCAAGACCAGCGACCGGCGCGCGGTCGCGTGGTGCGCGGTCGGCGCCCTGGAGCGTGCCGCGGGCGACGACAACGAGCTGTTCGAGAGCGCCCTGGTGTTCCTGCAAAAGGCCAGTTTACAGCTATTTAGATGCGATCCGGCGGTGATCAATGACCGCACGAATCACGGCGGGCTGGTCGAGCTGTATACCCGGGCGATTCAGCTCGCGAGCCGCGAGCGCCAATACTGGCGGGCCGGACGGACTGCCAGCTCGCGGCGGCGCGCCGCGGGCGACGGCGGCTACGCCCAGGGGCAGCTGCGGCTGGTGGCGACGCTGGCCGACGTGCGCGAGGCGATTTGATCGCGCGCGGGACCGCTGCGGCGCTGCGCGCGACGCCAAGGCCGGCGCCGGCCTCGGCATGCGCGGGAGCGCGCCGGCGCGGCCTGCCAACGGCCGCCCGGCATCGCCCGGTAGTTGACTGGTTGTCACATCGGCGCAACCATGTGCACGGTCGTGGCGAGATGGAGCGAGGCGGAGCGAGGGGGAGCGAGGCGGAGAACGATCGATGGATAGTGAGTACGACGATCTCGCCGAGCACCTGATGACGGCGCTGGTCCTGACCCTGGCGCATGATCTGGCGTTCGAAAGCCGGCGCAAGGGCGTCAGCGGACGCGACTATATCGGCGACGCGGTGGAGCTTATCCTGCAGACCCGGCCGCGAATCCTCGAACTGCTGCGCTGCCGTCGCGCGGCGTCGCGCAGCGTCGCCGGCGTGGCGAGCGACAAGCCCGGCCGCACCGGACTTCCGGAGGGTCGACTTCCGGAGGGTCGACTTCCGGAGGGTCGACTTCCGGAGGGTCACTGATGAGCCTGGCGCCCGGCGCGCGACCCGACGATGGCGCGCAACTGCAGGGTCTTCGCTGGCCGGCGGGTTTACGGCGCCGCCGCGACTATGCCGGCATCGTCGAAGTCGAGGCGGGCGGGTTCAACCCGATGAACCGCGGCCACCGGTGCGATCGCGGGAAAGGGGCTGCGATTGGAAGCCTGCGGGCCGAGGCCGAGAAAATCCTTGACCCGGATCGCCCCGCGTTCATCGGGCACGCCCGAGGTCATGCGCGACAGGACCTTGGTCAGCCGTGCCATCGGCTCGCCTTCGAGCACCAGCGCCTGCACGCGCACCTCGCCGCCGTCGACGGTTTCGAGATAGGGATAGGCAAAGGGTTCGCCGGCCCTGACGAAACCGGCGGTGAGATAGGAGACGGTGCGATCGACCGGGCCGACCACCATGTAGACCAGCGCGGCGCGCGGCTGCTGACGGTTGGCCGCCACCGCCGCGCCGCACCATACCAGGCTGCCGGCGCCCGGCGCGAGCGACCAGAAGTCGCTCATCTCGATTATCGAGGCGGGCGGCAGATGCGAGAGGTCGGGGCGCGGGCAGGTTTGCGGAAACATCTCGAGGTCGTGCATCGCGAGCCCTGCGATCATCGCCTCGTCGGGCTCGTCCTGATCTTCGTAGAGCGCGAAGAGTTCTCCGAACATGAGCTGAATTCGGGCCAGCTGCGAGCGCGACTTCTCCTTGAACTTCATGCCCACGCTGGCGCGGGCGCAGGCCAGCCGATCGCCGAAAATCCTTCGCTGATCAGGTGTGTCTAAAGCGCGAAGTTCCATTCGAAGTATCTCCCTCAGTAGGTTCGTGTGAGTTCATGGGACCAGAAGTAAGCTGCAGTAAAAGACAGTGGCGAGACGGAGGCGCACGTATACATCGCGGGTGGGGGGCGCCCGAAAATTGGCAAGACTTGACCGTTGGCGAGCGCTCGCTGACTAGCACATGCACAGCCCGGCAATTTATTTTCGTTGCTGTAACGAAAAGTCCATCGGGATTGACGGAAAGTCAAGAGAAACGTAACTGGAAGTCATTGCCCGGCGCAAGAAACTTCCCCGGGCCGGGCCGGCAGCGCGGGGGCTTGCTAGCTTTCTGTCAAGAGTATTAGACTGCCAGTCAGTTCGAGGGCGAGGGGGACCGAAACTTGGGGGCACGTAGACGCTCCATATTTGATTCCTTACTGAGCGAAATCCTGGATGCCGAGCAGGACCGGCCGGTTAGTGGACCGATCCGTCCCGAGCAGACCGCCGCCGAAATCAAAGCGCTTACGAAGCTCGACTACGCCGAGGGCTTGCGCCGCTGCCTCAACCACCAAGAGGTTGCCGAGATAGTCAGCATCGCCCGCAAACAGGTGTGGCCGCGGCTCAACGATCAGGCCATGGAGCTGCTGTCGCCGGCCGAGTTCGCCCGCCGATGGTCGCCGCTCGGGGTCGATTTCAAGACCGCCGACTGGACCTGGCCCGAAGGGCTGGCGCTGCTCGGAGTTTACCTGCGCAAGACCCGGGGCGTCCTCAAACGCCCGGTGATCTGCATCAATACCGCGCATCATCCGCTGATGGTCGGAGTCTCGTTCGACCACGAGATGGGACATCATCTGACCGCGCAGATTTTCGACTCCAAGGACGACGCTCAATTCCTCCAGTACACCGGCTACGCCGCTCATCTGAGCGACCCGGCGGAGCTGGCGGCTGACGTGATGGTAACCCTGGCCGGGTATCCGCAGCGACAAGCGCGCCGGCTGTTCGCGAGCGCCGGCAAGGAACCGGGCGCCAGGAAAGGGCAAGCCACCGCCTCTGCTCTTGAGCAGGCGGTCGCCTATATCGCGAAGCGTTACGGTCTGGATTTCAGTGCGGAATTTGCAACCGAGAAGAAGCTTCAGTGTCTGGCGGCGTTGATCCACTACACGAGGTTGAGGCAAGCCCTGCTCGACGAATACGACATATGAAACAGACCAAATCGCTCGGAAAGATGCTGAAGGAACGCCGCATCAAGCTGGGGCTGACGCAGCGCGTGCTGGCCGAACAGGTCGGTATCAAGGCCAGCCACGTGGCCTATATCGAGAGCGGACGGCGCCGGCCGTCGCTGCCGCTGATGGAACGGATGGCGACGGTGCTGGACCTCGACCGTCGCGAACTGTTCGTGCTCGCGCATCCCGAGGCCAAGGGCATGATCGACAGCGGTGCGCCGCCGTCGAGGCCGGAAGCGCCGCCCTCGACCGGCGACGCCTGGCAACAGTTTGTCAACGATCGCTCGTTGCTGGCGCGCTACAACGTTACCCAGCGCGAGTTGAAGGCGCTCAAACAGCTGAGCCTGTTAGGCTACGTGCTGACCTCGCGTGAATTCCTGGCCATCCTCAGCCTGATTCGCACCGCTCCGTAATCACCGCTTGGGGCACTCCTGCGACCGGCGCGGCGGCTCGACTGGTGGCCGCCGCTGGCGCGTAGCCCCGCTCTCGTCGCCGTAACCGCGGCGCGCTCATAAGCTTACATATCCGCGCTGTCCGACCGCCTCGCCACCCGCGCCGCCGGCCCTTTTCCCGCTCCGCAACAGCGCGCTTCGACAATCCGGCACCCGCGTCAGGAACCGCTTGGGGAGCCGATACCCGGGCTGCTCCTATGATTGTCTTTCTGTCACAACCTGATTGACTGAAAGACAACATGCTGCGAAAATTGCTCATGTGAACGGATATGAAACGCAAGCGCGGTTTGAGTGCCGTTGACGGGCGCTTGCCGGAGCGATGTAAGCGTATGGGTAATCAACTGCTGCTCAGTGAAGAGTATCTCCGTTTGATGACCGATGATGCGAGCGAGGCCGAACAGACGCAGGCCGCGCTGGCCTCGATCGTACGCGCCTCAGCCGACGCGATTATCAGCCTGTCGAGCAACGGCCGGGTGACGAGCTGGAGCCCGGGCGCCGAGCGCCTGTACGGTATCGGCGCCGTCCAGATGCTGGGTCGCGCGCCGGCGGTTTTTTTCCGCGAAGATATTTTTCTGCGCGACGGATGCCGCCGCGATCCGGTGGCGCAAGACGGTGACAGCGTGCGGCGCTACGAGGCGCGCCATTTCAGAAGCAACGGCACGGCGCTCGAGGTGGCGGTGGCGCTCTCGCCGATCCGGGATTGCGATGACGCGATGGTGGGCGTGGTCGCGGTGATAAGCGATCTCAGCGAACGCAAACGGGCCGCCCTCGAGCTGACCAGGGCGCAGGCGGCGGCGCAGGAGGCGGCGCGGCTCAAGGCGGCGATCCTCTCGAACATCAGTCACGAGATTCGCACCCCGCTCAACATCATCCTGGGCTACGCCGAGGTCATCAACGATTATTTTGCCGGCCAGGGCGATGCGAGCCAGAGCGACGCGCTCGACGCGATCATGCGTGCCGGCGACCGCCTGTGCACCACGATTCAGGAGGTGCTGGATATCTCGAAGATCGAGGCGGGGCACTTCGAGACCCGGCCGGTGCGAATCGAACTCGATCGGCTGCTGGGCAAGCAGCTCCCGGAATTGGCCGCCGCGGCGCGCCGCAAGGGGCTCGAATTCGAGTGCCTCATCGAGCGGCCCGGCGTGGCGGTGATGTTCGACGAGTACTGCCTGACGCGCGCGCTGGCGACGCTCGTCGACAACGCCATCAAGTTCACGCCGCGCGGCAAGGTGAGCGCGCGGCTCTACGTCGATAGTCACGGCAGCCTGTGCCTGGAGGTCCGTGATTCGGGAATCGGTATCGCCCCGCGCCATCTGGCACGGCTGTTCGAGCCGTTTTCGCAGGAGCAGGCCGGCTCCGATCGCGGTTTCGAGGGCATGGGACTGGGGTTGTCGTTATGCCGCCGCTACCTCGAATTGAACGGTGCGCTGGTCTCGGTCGAAAGCACCGAGGGCGCGGGCAGTGCTTTCACGATCCGGTTCCGCAGCTACGAGCAGGCGCTGCGCGTCCGTCCGGCTGCGGCCGCCAGCGCCGGGCCGACGCCGCGACGCGCCTGGCTGGCGCAGTTCTCCTACTAGGTCCGGTCGGCCGCCCATTTGCTCCCCTTCGGCCGACGATGATAAGCGTCGGATGCGGCCCGGTCGGCCCGCTTTGCAGGGGGCTCGTCGCCCGCGCGCGAAGCGTGTAAGAATCGAGTTGCAGCCGGATCGAAGGAGGAACCCATCGATGCCCACGATCACCGATCGCTCGACCAAAGGCCCGCTGCTCGACATCAGCCGCCTGGGCCATGGCACCCTCGAAAGCGTCGACCTGGCGAAAACGCGCCGCTTTTACGAAGAGGTGCTGGGCTTCGATGTCGTCCAGACCAGCCCGATCTCGCTCCTGATCCGCAAGGGCTACGACCATACCTATGCGGTGGTCGAGACTGGTCGGGAAGCGCAGCAGCAGGAGCTGCTCAATCACAATGGCCTCGAGGTCGAGGGTAACGAGGCGGTCGATCGCTGCTACGAGCAGTTGATGCAGGTCAAGGACGAGTACGGTATCCGCAAGCTCCAGCGGCCGCACAAGCAGCACGGCAACTACGCCTTCTATTTCATGGACCTCGACGGCAACTGGTGGGAAATCGTCTCGGTCGGGCCGGGCGGCTACGCTGACGCGTTTCGCGATCGCAGCTACGATCTCACCGGTCGCCACGACGTCGAGATCCCGAAATCGACCCACGTCAACGACCCCGAGGTCCGGGCCCGGCTGTCGCGCGACAACGCCTGAGCGCGCCACCCGTCGTTTGTACCTCTCGCTCCGTCCCGGTGGGTCAAGCTTCGCCGCTTCTCGGCGCTTGGCCGGTCAGCCGGCGCTGCCTCCTCCGGACACATTCGCGATACATCGAGCGGTCTCTTGCGGCCCGCTTTTTGGCAGATCGGGAGCGATTAGCTTTGGTCATCAAAGATTATCTAAGCTAAGCTTGATTGGTCCGATGATTGCTCTTATCCGGGTAGTAAATCGCTAGCCGGAGGAAAATAAATGCATTTTAGCGAGGCAATTCAGCAAGCTCGCAGGCCGCTCGAAAAATACGGCCTTATCACGGCGGGTGCGGGACTGGTGCTGGCGGTCCTGTCGCGGACTTCCGGCCTCGAAGGGCTGGGGGTGTTTATGTTGCTCGGCGGCCTAATCGCGGCGGGAGTCGGCTCGGCCGGCGCCTGGATAGATCGGCAAAAATCGGTAATGTGAGACCCGCCGGCCGATAGGCGCGAGGGCGAGGTCTTCGTCGCTGCTGCGAAAAAACCGGGATTCTTCGCTCCGCAGACTGCGCTCAGAATGACAGGAGAGCCTTGTCATTCTGAGCGCAGCGGGGAACCCCGACGATTGCCGGCGTTCACTTCAGCTCGGCGTGGTCGGCGGCGATCGGATGATCCTCGGGCACGACCTGGGTGACGAAGGCGGTCGCGCAGCCGGGGCAGCAATACTGGCGGAACACCACCTTGGCATCGATATAGCGCCAGGGCTCGGCCGAAACCTGCGGCCCGGCTTCCTCGGGCTTGCCCTCGACCATCGCGAGCCGGCGCTCATAGTCCTCGCCGCCGTGCGAAATCTCGTAGCCGCAATGGCGGCAGGCGAGCACGCGACGGCCGTCGCGCACGCTCTCGGTCAGATTGTCGTTCCATCGCACGGCGCCGTTGTGATCGTGCGCCGCTGATAAAGCGGCGCCGGTTGCCGGATGCGGCCGGCCGGCGCGGGTGCGGCGGCGATCGCGAATCGCCTCGCGCAGGCGCCCGGTCTCCTCGCGATCGATCTTCAGATCCTCGCTCAGTGCCACGCCGTAGATCGCGCGGGCGGTGGCGGGTGAGACCTTGAACTCGGCGACGTCGTTCTGCACCCGCTCGGGCTCGCGCAGTATCGGGTCGCCATAACCGCCGCCCGCCTGCCAGAACAGAAAGTAGGTATCCTTAACTCCGAGATAGGTTTCCTTCTCGGGCGGCTCGTACTCGACGTCGCCCGCGATCTCCGACAATTCCGCGGGCATCACGCCGCTGCGCATCAGCTCCTGCGCGTTCGAATCGCGGATCGTGACGTCGAGCTGGGTATTGCCGGGATAGCCGCCGTGGATGCCGACGTTCATGCTGACCGCCTTGCCCGAGCCCGACAGTATCAGGCTCATCGGCGTCTCGGTGCGCCACGGGATGACGCAGACCGATGCGCCGAGTCCGCCGCGGTAGCGGCCGGGGCCGCCGGAATCGGTCTCCTCGCGCCGCCACAGGTAGAGAAACGGCGCCATGAACTCGGCCATCTCGACGTCCGGCATCCGCCCCATCACGATCGTCATGCTGCCGCCGGTGTCGACGCCGTCGGAATCGGTGCGCGCGCCGAGTCCGCCCGCCATCGGATCCATCAGCATCGTGACGAACGGATGCTGATACTGATCGATCCCCGACAGCGCGGCCAGTGACCAGGTCCCGACGCATACCGCGATGCCGTTTTTGCGCTGCTCGGGATTGGCGTCGACCATCTTGGACAGGCACTCGACCACCGCGTTCATGGTCGCCCATGACGAGGCGACCGAGCCCTTGGAGACGCCGCCCGGGAAGATGACGTTGTTGAGCGTGCCTTCCTCGCTGACGATATCGAAGCATCGCAGCAGGCCGCCGGCGGAGTAGGGCATGTCGCCGCATAGCACCGGCAGCGTGCCCATCAGCACCGAGGCGTAGAGCGTGCTGTGGGTGCAGTGGATGATGCCCTCGGTTTGCGGGTCGGTGCCATGGAAGTCGAAGGTCAGATGGTCGCCGCGCTTGGTCATGTGGCAGGCGATCTTGTAGAGGCCGCGGTCGCCCTCGCGCGCCGATTCCTGGTAGGCGACTGCGTGCCATCCGCCGTCGGGCAGCGCGCGCAGCTTGGCGCGCACCCGCTGCTCGGTATCGTTCATCATCCGCTTCATCACCGCCTTGACGGTGTCGGCGCCGTACTTGCGGAGCAGCGTGTGGAGTCGTTCCTCGGCCAGGTTGAGCGCGCCGACCTGCGCGCGCAGATCGAGCGCGACCAGGCGTGGAATACGCGAGCGGCGCAGATAGAGATCCTCGATATCGCGCTGGATACGATGGTGGCGCACGATCTTGACCGGCGGCGTCGGCAGCGATTCCCAGAAGACGCTGGTCGCCCTGGGCGTCCAACTGCCGGGCGAGACGCCGCCGAGATCGAGCTGATGGGAAACCGCCGCGGTCCAGCCGAACAGCTTGCCCTCCCAGAACACCGGCGCGAACACCGCGACGTCGTTCTGATGCATCCCGCCGCCGACCCACGGGTCGTTGCACAGGAACATGTCGCCGTCCTCGAGGCCGGGGTTTTCGGCGCGGTTCTCGAGCGTCCACTTGGCGGCGCGATCGAGCGCGACCGCCAGTCCGACGTTGTAGGGGCCGAGTTGCGCGATATCGCCGACCTCGTCCATGATCGCGAAGTTGAAGTCGTTGGCGTCGGTCACCACGATCGAGCCGGACATGCGCTTGAGCGCCTCGCCCATCTCGAGCGTCGACATCCACAGCCGATGGCGGATGACCTCGTAGCTGAGCGGATCGACGGAATCGACCAGCTCGTCGGCGACTTCATGGAGGGCGACGAACTCGGCGGCCTTGCGGCGGATAATCGCGCCGGGATTACCTTTGTAGGCGAAAATCTCGGAGCCCGGAATGATGGTCGGCATGATCGGAAACCTCGTCAATCAGCGGCTTGGTTGGATGGATCAGAACCGCCCGCAGGCGGACCGATCGCTCCGCGCGCCGAAACTTCCAGACCATGCCCGGATAGTCAAGCGCGGGCACGATCGTGGCGGCGTCCGCCGCGGCCGAATCAACTACCGTGGTCCCGTTCAAAAGCATGGGCAACTACTGTCATAAGTGGAACCGATGATAACTGCGGGCGGCGTGCTGCGATTTTGCGTCATCGGCGCCGGCGACGCGGCGAGAGCCAGCGCGTGGCGGACTTCGGCGCTGGCGCGCGCGAAATCGGTCTCGAAGCGCGGCTCGTGCATCAGCACGTTGTCGATTACCGAGCCGCAAATCCGTCCGGCTGCGAGATCGGTCGGGTAGTGGACCCCGGCGATCACGCGGTTTTCCGCGAAGCGATCGGCGCGAGCAAAAATTGCGGCGCTCTTTTCGGGCACCATCGCGGCCAGCAGAATCGCGGTCTCATAAGCGAAGGTCGCGTGACCGCTCGGATAGGAGTTATAGCCGTTCATGTTGCCGACCAGCGGCGTGATCTCGTGATCGGCGACGTGCGGGCGCGGCCGGTCGAAATACTTCTTGGCGGGAGCGATCGCGTGCTCGCCCGCGGCGGTTACGCGCGCAAAGAAAGTCGTCATGAAGGGGAGGTTTTGGGGCTTGAATCGCGGCCCCATCACGTCGGCGAAGCGGAACACGGACAGCTGCGCGTCGGCTCGTGCGCTTTCGATTTCGGTAAGCGTGCGATGGCGCTGCGCCTCCAGCACGCATTGCAGGTCGGCCCGGCCCCGAGCCGAAGCGGGCGCGGGCGGCGGCGCCAGGATGTGGATCAGATCAACCTGGGCGGGACTCAGATGATAATCCGCCGCGGCGGAGGCTCCAGCCAGGGTCACAATCGCGATCAGCGCAGCAATCAATGCCGAAATTGATCGACTCATGTCGAACCTCCTGCAAATGACAACGCACAACTATAATTGGTCGGCGCAGCCTGCCGAGCGCAACCGGGAGTTTTTGACTGACAGCGGAGGCGATTATACTCGCCCATCGGTCAAGGAGTGACGCATGGACAAATCAGATCGTAGCGACGCGGCCGCCGGTGACCTGCGGGATTTTCTCCACCTGCTCGAACGCGAGGGCGAGCTGCGGCGGGTGAGCGCCGAGGTCGACTGGCGCTTCGAGATGGGCGCGATGAGCCGCATGGTCTGCGAGCAGGCCGGGCCGGCGCCATGGTTCGAGAACGTCAAGGACTATCCCGATCAGTCGGTCGCGGCGGTGCTGTTCGGGCCCGGGCATGCGGCGCCGCTGGCGCGGATCGCACTGACGCTCGGCCTCGACAAGCGCACGCCGACGCTCGAAGTGATCGAAGAGCTGCGCCGCCGCTTCCAGCAGCCCCGCCAACCGACGCTGGTCAGCGCCGAGCGGGCGGCGTGCAAGGAGGTCGTCCTGCAGGGCGACGATCTCAGCCTGCTCAAGTTTCCGGTGCCGTGGATCAAAGAGATCGACGGCGGCCGCTATATCGGGAGCTGGGATATCGTCATCACGCGCGACCCCGAAACCAACTGGGTCAACTGGGGCACCTATCGCTGCCAGCTCAAGGACGATCGCAGCTACGCCGTACTGCTGCTGCCGCAGGGCCAGCATGGCGGCGCGATTCTGCGCAAGTACGAACGGCGCGGCGAGCCGATGCCGATCGCGCTGGTGATCGGCGCCGAACCGGCCTGCCATCTGGCGGCCAGCGCACCGCTCGAACACGGCGTCAGCGAGCGCGAGGTTGCCGGCGGCATCCGCGGCCGCGCGATCGAGCTGGTGAAATGCGAGACCATCGATCTTGAAGTGCCGGCCAGCGCCGAGATCGTGATCGAAGGCGAAGTGATTCCGGGCGAGCGCGTCGAGGAGGGGCCGTTCGGCGAGTACACCGGCCATGCCACCGGTCAGGGCAACGCGCCGCTGGTGCGCGTCAAATGCATCACGCATCGTCGCAACCCGATCTTCACGATGGCCAACATGGGCAAGTTGCACGACGACAGCGCCTGCTGCGTCACCGTGATGAGCGCGGCGGTGGCGAAGAACCGGCTCGAGGCGCACGGCCTGCCGGTGCGCGCGATCTACTATTACATCCCGGAAATCCCGGTCATCTCGCTGACCCCGCGGCCGGGCCTGAAGAAACAGATCGTCGCGACGCTGCTCGGCGGCGAGCGGATGATCACCTCGGGTATCGTGTTCGTCGATGAGGACGTCGATCCGAGCCGGCTCGAAGACGTGTGGTGGGCGATCACGACCCGGATGCATCCCGAGAGCTACGACCTGATACGCGGCGTGCCGGTCAACTGGCTCCATCCGTGGCTGCGGCCCGAGGATCGGGCGCGGCGCGAGACCAGCCTGTGGATCATGGACGCCACCATCCCGCATGAGTGGACACCCGAGTATCGCGCGCGGCACGCGGGGCCGGCCGATTACGTGCATTCGTGGTCGGAGGGGACGCGGGCGACGGTGGCGCGGCGCTGGAAGGATTATGGCTACGGCGACATCTGACGGACCATCGATGCTGAGCGACGGTCCGTGCGACGCGCCGGTCGCGTTGATTCTGGCTCACGGAGCGGGCGCGCCGATGGACTCGCGGTTCATGAATATCGTGGCGCGGGGAATCGCCGCGGCTCCAGCGCTGGCGCAACATCTCGGGTCGCAGTAAAAGAGGCTCATCGATTATTGCGCGCGGCGCGCGCCAGGGAGAACGATTCCGATGGGCAAGGGACATCAGGACAAAGTTGCGGTGATCAGCGGCGCAGCCTCCGGGCTGGGCGAAGCGTTCGCGATGCGCCTGGCCGACGACGGCGTCAAGATCGTCGCGGTCGATCTCAAGCCGGCCGACAAGGCGCTCGCGCATGCCAAGGCGGCCGGCCGCGAGGCGCTCGGCGTACGCTGCGATATCACCGTCCCCGAACAGGTCGAAGCGCTCGCCAAGCAGGTCCAGGAGCGGTTCGGCCGCTGCGACATCCTGGTCAACAACGCCGGCATCTATCCGATGAAATACTTCGAGCAGATGAGCTTCGCCGACTGGCGACAAGTGATGGCGGTGAATCTCGACGCGATGTTCCTGCTCGCCAGTGCTTTCGTGCCCGGGATGCAACAGCGGCGATGGGGCCGGATCGTCAACCTCTCCTCGAACACTTTCGGGATGGTGGTCGAAGGACTGGTCCACTACGTGGCGAGCAAGGGCGGCGTGATCGGCTTTACGCGCGCGCTGGCCACCGAGATGGGTCCCTATGGAATCACGGTCAACGCGATTTGCCCGAGCCTGACGCGCACTCCCGGCACGCTCTCCAATCCGCTGCCCGGCGAAATCACCACGCAGCAGTTCTTCGACGCGGTCGCGAGCCTGCAGGCGATCAAGCGCGTCGAGGAGCCGGCGGACCTGGTGGGCGCGGTCTCGTTCCTGACCAGCGACGATTGCGCGTTTATCACCGGTCAGACGTTGTACGTCGATGGCGGGCTGGTGCGCGGCGCGTGAGGCGATCGATCAGTTGAGGCGCGCCATCACGCGGCCGGTTTCGCTGGTATCGTAGGCGCACAGCGCGGCGAGTTCGCGTCCCAGGCGCTGCGAATTGAGCGCCTCCATCATGGTGCGGACCGGCGCCGAGGCCATCGCGCGCTCCGGAATCACCAGGTCGTAGCGCTCCTCGCGCAGCGCCACGAAGCCGAGTCCGTAGGCCTCCGCCGCGACTCTGATCGTCACGCCGCAGTCGGCCTCGCGCGCGGCGACCGCGGCTGCGACTTCCAGATGGCCGCGCAACTCGCGGCCGTAGCCGGCGATACGGCGGGCTTCAAGGCCGAGTTCGGCCAGCGCCTCATCGAGGGCCATGCGGGCGCCGGCCCCTTGTTCGCGGTTCACGATCCTGAGACCGCGGCGCGCCAAGTCCTGCCATCCGCGGAGCTTCAGCGGATTTCCGGGCGCGGTCGCGAGTCCCAGCTCCCAGCGCGCGAAATTCACCAGCACGACTTTGCGCCCCGCGCCGAGTCGCAGCGCCGGCGAATCGTTGTAGACGCCGCTGCGCGGATCGCGCAGATGAACGCCGGCCACGTGCACGCGGCCCTGCAGCACCGCCGCCAACGCGGCCCGGCTCGAGCGCGTGAGCGCCACGATAGTTATCGGCGCGCGCTGACGCCGCAGCCAGTCCGAGAGAATCGCGACCGCCGGATCGCAGCCCGCGATCATCAGCGTCGCGTCGATCTCTTCGGACGTGCGCAGCGCCTCGACCGCGACCCGCCGCCCGCCCGCCTCGTGCAGCACGCCGGAGGCGGGTGCGATCCTGAGATCGACCGGCGGTTGATTGCGCGCCACCAGTCGTCCGCCGATCCGCGCCAGCACGACCTGGCTGCCGGCGCGGGCGGTGGCCTCGTCGACCCAGGTGGCGGCGAGCGGTCCGCTCTCGGGCGTCCCGAACAGGCGCTCGACCGTCGCGCCGAGTTCGCGCGCGATCTTCAGCGCCACCTGCACGCCCGGCTGGTAAAGTCCGGTTTCGATCGCGTTGAGCGCCTGGCGCGAGATGCCGGCGCGCTTGGCGAGCTCGCTCTGGCTGAGATCGCGGCCAATCCTGAGCTGCCTGAGATCGGGCTTATCCTCACCCATCTTTTGGCTCATTTTTTGGCTCATCGTTTGCCATAATACTTGACAATGCTACGTTACAATGGCATCAAGGCGGTCCGATGAAAAGCTCCTGCGGGAAGCTCCCTGAAATCATCTATCGCATGGTCGGCCGTACCGCGATGGCGCTCTCGATCGGGCTGCGGTGCTGATGCGGGCCTTCGGATGTTCCGGCCGCGACTTATGGGGATTGACCCTGGTCCTGCTGGCGATGGCTCTGGCAGCGGGCAGCGCTCGGGCTGCGACGCCACTGGAGGTCGCCTACGCGGGTTCGATGGGCGCGTTGATGGAGCGCGGCGTCGGCCCCGCGATCGCGCAGCGCATGGCTGCCGAGTTGCGCGGCCGGGCGCAGGGCTCGACCGGGCTCGCCCATCTGATCATCGCCGGCAGTATCCGCCCCGATGTTTTTATCGCGATCACGCCGGGACCGATGCGCACCGTTCTCAGAGCCGGCAAGGCGGCGCGCGCGATGCCGATTGCGCGCACCGAGATGGTGCTCGCGTATAGTCCCAGGAGCCGCTTCGCAACCCAGTTCGCGGCCACCGACGGCCGGCCGTGGTGGCGAATCCTCGAGCAACCGGGGCTGCGTTTCGGCCGCACGGATCCGGAGGTCGATCCGCAAGGACTCAACACCATCTTCATGCTGCAACTGGCGGAAAGCTATTATCATCAGGCGCGGTTGGCGGATAAAATCCTGGGGCCGCAGCTCAATCCGCGGCAGATTTTTCAGGAACCTGAAGTGATGGCCCGCCTGCAAGCCGGACAGCTCGACGCCAGTGCCGCCTACAAGACCCAGCCCGCCGCGATGGGTCTGCCGTTCGTCACGCTGCCGCGCGAAATCAATCTCGGCGATGCGGCGCTGGCCAACGAGTATCGCGCGGCGACCGTGAACATCAACGGCAAGCCGCGCCATCCGTCCCCGCTGGTGTTTTATGCCGCCGTGCTGCGCGATGCGCCGCAACCGAAGCTGGCTGCCCGCTTTGTCGCCTGGCTGACCAGCGCCGAGGCGCGCGAAATCATGGCGCGCTACCATTACGACGGCCCGGGCGACGCCCGGCCGCTGACCCGGTAAGCCGATGCGCTCGGTATGGCTGGGCCGCGCGGCGCTGCTGGTCTTCACGCTGGCGCTGCTCTATCCACTGGCGGGGCTGTTCGCTCCGGTCGGCGCATGGCAATGGGATGGCGGTGTTCACGGCTCGACCGCGGCCGCGGTCAGGGTGTCATTGTCGCTCACGGGGCTGGCGATGCTGATCGATATCGTGGTTGGCACGCCGGTCGCGCTCTACCTTGCGCGCCACGCCGGCCGCGATCGGATGGTGTGGGAGGCGGCCATCCTGGTCTCGATCCTGATGCCGCCGCTGGCGCTCGGAATCCTGTTGTCGCTCGCCTTCGGTCCGCAGAATTCCTTCGGCGCCTGGCTGCTGCGCCTCGGCGTCCTGACCAGCAACAGCGCGTTGGCGTTCACCGCGACCCAGGTCTACGTCAGCATCGGCTACTACATCGTGGCGGCGCGCGCGGCGCTGGCCGCAGTGCCGTTCGATCTCGAACGAATCGCCGCGCTGCTGGGACTGGACCCGTGGCAGGTCTTCCGGCGCGTTACTTTCCCGCTGGCGCGGCTTGGCCTGGCGGCCGCTTTCAGCCTGGCCTGGGTGCGGGCGCTCGGCGAGTTCGGCGCAGTGCTGGTGACGGCGTACTATCCGAGCGGGATGCCGGTGCAGATCTGGGTGAATCTGCAGGATGCGGGGATGCCGGCGGTGATGCCGCTGCTGGTGATTTTCATTCTAACTGCGCTGCCGCTGCCGTGGGTGTTTCACCTGCTGGCCCAGACCAGGTCGGCCAATGCTTGAGGCGCGCATCGTAAAGCGTCGGCGCCCGTTCGCCGTCGAGGTGGAGTTGCGGCTCGAACGCGGCGGTCGGCTGGGGTTGTTCGGCGCTTCGGGCGCGGGCAAGAGCACGGTGCTCTCATGTATCGCCGGGCTGGAGCAGCCGGACGAGGGCGAAGTGCGGTTCGGCGGCCAGCGATTATATCCGCCCAATTTGCCGCTCCATCGCCGACCGCTCGCCTACCTGACGCAGAACGATCTGCTGTTCCCGCATCTGACGGTTGGGGAGAATGTTTGCTTCGGGCTCGGCAACGGTGATCGCGAGGCGGCGCAGGCGTGGGTGGGAGAGCTTAGTGAGAGGCTCGGGCTGGCGGCGCTGTGGAACGAACGCGCGCGCGAGGTCTCCGGCGGACAGGCGCGGCGCGTGGCGCTGGCGCGGATGCTGGCGCGACGCCCGCCGCTGGTGCTGCTGGATGAACCGTTTGGCGCGCTCGATCTGCCGACCCTCAACGATCTGGCCGATGCGATCTTGCAATGGCAGCGGAAACTCGGCTTCACGATGGTGGCGGTCGACCATCGCGCGGAAATTCTCGGCCGGCTCTGCGAGCAGGGCGCGGTCATCGAATCAGGCCATATCATTCAGCAGGGTGCCTGGCCGGATCTCGTCCGATCCCCGGCGACCGAGTTGACGGCACGTCTGCTCGGCGCCTAATTCGACGCTATTCTGCATAATTCAAAGCTATTCGTTGCTAGCCTCAAGTCGCCGTAGCCAAAGCGCGCCGCCGACGTATAACAAGTTGGGGGAATTTGCTTTTTTCGGGGAGGATGAGGCTGTGCAGCACATTGGACCGTTTTTCGTGGATGAGAGCGCCGACGGAATCAACATCGGTATCCCGAGTGGCGAAGACGTGGTTCTGAGCGCCCGGGAAGCGCGCCGCATCGCCGAGGTTCTCGAATCGGCCGGCACCGTGACGATTCGCAATATACAGGTGCAAGCCGGGTTGGATGCCGAAATTCGCATCGGCCGCTACAGCCATCACCTGCAGCGGATGCTCGTAGCGCAGTTGGCGCGCGCCTTGAGATCCCAGGGCGGCAGCGCTTCCTGAGCCATCGCGCCGGGTTCTAATTTTCGCGCCGGACGCCGCATCGACGATCCGCCGGGCGCTCGCGCGAGCCGGACACGCTTGCGCCGACGCCGCTCCGCCCGCCATCGCACATCGCGATTGCGCGCCGTTGCGCTGCGTTTGACGGCGCGCGCGGTTTATCCCGATACTGTCCGGGCAACGCGACGGCCTCACCGAGGTCATTGGAGATTGCGAGATTTCGGAGCTTGGGAGATTTCTGCGATGGCGAATGAACTACTGTTGATCGGCAGCATCCCGTTCGAAACGCCGGAAGAGGTCTTTCGCAATTGGGGCAGCGCGCTCGGCCGTTACCTGCCCGCGATGCCCGACGGCGAGGTTGGCGATCGCTCGTGGTGGATCGATGGGATCGCCAACAAGGTCTTCAACGGCCATCCCCAGATCGAGACCCTCAGCCGGCCCGCTGACGATCCGGGCGGCGTCGAGCAGTGGCGGCCGCGCAATCTCGACGATCAATGGGGCTTTCGCGTCAAGCCGGGCGTCGCTGAGGTCAAGTTCGGCGATCCCGGGTGGCGTCTCGGATTTGCCAAGGACGCCGTCAATTCGTACTTCATCTTCAAGTCGCTCAAGCAGGAGGGCGCGATTCCGGCCAACCTGCGCTTCCAGGTTTCGGTCCCCTCGGTGAACAGCAATATCGAGGTGCACTTTCGCCATCCCGAGGATTACCCACGGATCAAACCCGGCTACGAGGCGGCGCTATGCGCCGAGGTCGCGAAGATTTGCGAAAAGATTCCGCCCAAGGACCTGACGATCCAGTATGACTTCGCGGCCGAGATAATCGATCTTGAGAAAGGCTTGCCGTGGGTTGAAAAGGGCGGCGTGCTCGAGCGCCACGTGCCGCAGATTCGCAATCTCTCCGCCGCGGTGCATCCCGACGCGATGCTGGGTCTCCATCTCTGCTACGGGACGCTGGGCGGCTGGCCGATGGTGATGGGGAAGGACATGGCCCCGGGCGTCAGGTTTGCTAACGCGCTGGTGGCCGAAGCGAAGCGCCGCATCGACTTCGTCCACATCCCGACGCTCGATCGGACCGAGGATGAGTTCTACGCGCCGCTCAAGGATCTCAAGGCCGGCAGTGCGCGGGTCTACCTCGGGATGATCCACAACATGGGCGATATGGCGCGTTTCAGGAAGCGGATGGAAGCGGCGAAAAGGCAGCTGGCGGATTTCGGCGTCGCGGCGCCGTGCGGCTATGGGCGTGAAAATCCGGCCAACTTGCCCGCGCGCCTGAAGGAGCATCTCGCGGCGGTCGAAATTCTGCAGCAGCTCTCGAAGGGTCACTGACCGACTAATTGATCGACCGACCGAACGAAAATTGTTCGGGACCTGAAAGGCTGCCCGAGATTGCCGAGATCGTGACGATCGGGGTCGGATTAGCGCTGGTCTTGAGCTGCGCCGGCGAAAACTCGACCAGCGTATTGTTGCCGAAGTTCGAGGCCCACAAATTGTGCTTGTGATCGAAGCCCAGTCCTACCGGAGTATTCAGGCTCCCGCCGATGATCACCGCGGGAGTCGGGCTGCCCGAGGTCTTTAGCGCGGAGTGCGGGAATTCGACTATTGTATCGGCGTACGCGTTCGCCACCCACAGATTCTGTTTGCTGTCGAATGCGAGTCCGGTGCAGCTGTCGAGGCTTCCCGACCCATCATCGGATATAATCACCGCCGGCGTCAGAGCACCGCCCTTACGCAGCCCCTTTTTGGCGAACTTCTCGATCTGGTCGCTCCCGTCGTTCGAGATCCAGAGGTTGCCGTTGGCATCGAAGGCCATATTTCGAGCGCCGTTCAGATACGGTGAAGAGATCGTCACCGCCGGCGTCAGATCGCCTCCGCTTTTGAGTTGCTTGCGCGAAAATCTGAAAATCTCGCCGGCGTTGAGGTCGCTGACCCAGAGATTGCCGCCGCGATCGAAATCGGCCAACGGGGTTGAGAACACGGACGAGGTGATGGTGACCACTGGCGCAGGGTCAGGGACGGACCCGAGCTGCTTGAGTTGTTTGGCTGAGAACTCGGTAATCGCCGGCGTAGCAGCATTTACCACCCACATATTGCCCGCCGGGTCGAATACCAGGTTCACGGGGAAGTCCAGCGCACTGCTCGAGTTGGTGAGCGCGGGAACCGGGGAACCGCTGGCGGCGCGCTGCGCCGCGGTATATTCCACGATCGTTCCATTCAACTTATTCGGGACCCATAATCCGCGCTTATCAACTTTCGGACCGGCGGCGCTCACGCTTGCGGCCTGCGCCACGAGCAAGACGCCAATGGCGATCAGGAGCCGGAGCGCCCAATCGCGAAAACCGCGAGCGATGCAATCGAGACGAGTCCGAGTGTTGATTTCGAAACGGGTGCTCATTGGTCAATTCCTTCGGAACGTGGGATTGCTCAGTCGCTCCCCAATTGCTGCCGTGTAATCCTTGAGCTGTTCGAGGCGCAATCGCTTCAGGCGGCGCGGGTGACTGTATCACGATATTTTCCCGACAACAGGGTGCCGGCGTGCGGCACGATCGCATCGAGCCCGAGGCGCTGAAGCATCTGCCAGGCCGTGCAGACCGCGGCCGAGATCACCGGCAGTCCGCATTCGCGCTCGACCAGCGGGACGGCGGCTAGCGACGGCATCTGCACGCAGGCTGACAGCACCAGCGCGTCGACATTTTTCAGCTTGAGCCGCCGGTGGATGTCGACAAGTTTCAGCGGATCCTGCGCCGCGACTTCGAGATTGTCGGCGATTTCCAGCGCTATCCAGTCGGTGACCGCGATGCCCTCGCTTTCGATATAGTCGACCACCAGCTTGGTGAGCGGCTTCATGTACGGCGCAACGATCGCGATGCGTTTCGCGCCGAGCGCCCGCAGACCGTCGATCAGCGCTCCCGCGCTGGTCACCACCGGCGCCGGCGCGCCGTTGTCGACGGTGCGTTGATGAAGCCGGCTTTCGGAGACCCGATGATAGCCGTGGCCCATGCTCATGATCGCCACCAGGCAGGCGTAGCCGAGCACGTCGACCCGCGCATCGGAGAGTTCCGTCGCGCAGCGCTCGGACTCGGCGTCCATCGCCTCGAGTTCCTGCTTGACCACGCGTCGCATCCGCATCCGGCTGGAATGAAAGGTGAAGCGCTCCGGCGCGATCGTTTCGCGCGCCCGCAGCATCGCCGGAATCTCGGTCTCCATCGTGACGTTCGAGCTCGGCACGATCTGGCCGATACGGAAGTTCAGTTTGGCCATGGTTCAAGACTCGGAACCCATCTTGCGAGCCAGGGAACTATTGCGCAAGTCGGATCGTCATTCTGAACGGAGCCTGCGCAGTGAAGAATCCCGGGACTCTTCGCCGCGCTCAGAATCACAGCATGGGCAGAGCTTCGCTAATGGACGACGCTTGCCTCCGGGGCGGCCGGCTGCGGCCGCTCCTGAAACTCGGGCATCACCTTGGTCGCGAACAGCTCAATTTCGCGCTTCATGTCGTCGCGCGACAGATAACCCTGATCGCTGAGCCACAGGAAGTACTCGGGATTGAGTGTCTCCTGGATGTCGGCGAGGCGGCGGCGCACGTCGTCAACCGTCCCCATCACGGTCATCTTGTGCTCGACCAGCGGCTCGGGGGTCGCCGGAATGTTGGGATCGACCTTGGAGTGGAAATGCTTGAAGACGAAGTACGAGCCTTCGCGCCACATGCGGCGCGCTTCCTCCTGCGACTTCGCAATATAGATGAACTGGCACGTGCCCATGCTTTCGCCCAGCTTGAGCGAGCGCCCGGCCTTGGCGGCCTCTTCCTGGTAGGCGCGGAATGATTTGAGCGTGAGGTCGGGAAACGGTTGGAAGACCATCGGCACCACGCCCTGGCGCGCGTCCCATCGGATGGTCTTCTCGCTGGCCGTGAAAGCCTGCAGCACAGGCGGGTGCGGCTTCTGATAGGGCTTGGGCACCGCGGACAGTTTGCGCAGTTGATCGCCCACCACCTCGCCGGGTGCGCCATAGCGCTTGGTCGCTTCGTGCGGCGCCCAGAAGTGGCCCTCGGCCGGAAACGGCACCTGGTAATATTTGCCCTTGAATGAAAAGGGCTCGTCCTTCCACGCCAGCTTGACGACCTCGAACAGTTCCTCGAAGACCTCGCGATTATGCTCGTCGGCTTCGGGTCCGACGAAGCCCGGCGTCACTCCATAATGCTGCCCGAGCACGTTGACCCAGCGCGGGAAGACGCCGCGCGCCAGGCCGCATACCGCGCGTCCCTTGCTCATCTGATCGGCCCAGGCGACGTCGAGCGCGAGCCGAATCGGATCCCAGGTCGGCAACACAAAGCCCAACGGTCCGATCTTGATGCGCTTGGTATTGAGCAGCAGGCGAATGAGATGCGGAGTGGGAGTCGCGCCGGCCTCGCATCCTTCGGTATAGAAATGATGCTCCGAGAAGGTCACCACGTCGAAGCCCACATCCTCGCACAGCTGCGTCATCTCGAGCATCTCATCGAGCAGTTGCTGAGTCTTGTCGGTGCGATGAGCGATCGGACGCAGGCGCTCGCGTTCTTCCGGGGTGGCCGGATAGGCGGGAATCAGATGGAGCACGAATTTCATGGATTCGACCTCCGCGCGGACAGCGCTTCTCGATGGTCCAGTAGCAACATTGCCCGCAACTCTCAAGCCGCCGATGCGGCCCCGCCGTCGCGCTTGCGGCCCGGCCCGCGCCGGTGTGAGATTGGTCGGCGCGTGCTATGGTGCCGCCTTCGGAGCGGGAGAATTGGCAGCGCTTGCGAGGTGCAGGATGAGACTGGTGATCGATCGCGTCGAGCGGGCCTTCGAGGGCCTTTCGTTCGCAGACGTGGGACCCTATGAGAAGCTGACCGGGCGGGTGTTTGCCGAGGCCGACCCGGCGCATCGGCTCAACGCCCCGGTCGTCAATCTCGACCGCGCGCCGAGGAACGCCGCCGGACGGGTCGAGTACTGGTTCGATTTCTGCCTGCTGCGGCCGGCCGATCTGCGCAAGGGGAATCGGCGGCTGCTCTATGACGTTATCAATCGCGGCGGGAAAATCGCTCTCAACGATTTCAACAGCGCGCCGCGCGCGAATAATCCCACCACCGCCGCTGACGCGGGCAACGGCTACCTGATGCGCCGCGGATACTCGATTCTGTGGAGTGCGTGGCAAGGCGAGGTAGTGGCGGGCGAAGAGCGGATGCTGGCCGGCTTCCCGGTGGCGAGCGACCACGGCGCGCCGATCGTCGGAATCAATCGCGACGAGTTTCTGTTCGAGGCGGCGGCGGGTGCGATGCGCGCGACGCTCAGCTATCCCGCGAATTCGCTCGACCAGCGCGAGGCGACGCTCACCGTCCGCCAGCGCGAGGCGGACGCGCGGGTGGCGGTGGCGGCCGATCGCTGGCGTTACGTGACGGCCAACCAGATCGAAATCACGCCGTCACCGGGTTTCGACGCCGGCGCGATCTACGAGTTCATCTATCCGGCGCGCGATCCGATCGTGATGGGCCTGGGGCTGGTGGAGATCCGCGACCTGATCGCGTTCATGCGCCACGAAGCGGCGGACGAGCAGGGCACGCCTAATCCGATTAATCTCGACGGCCGGCCGGCGGCCGATTACGCGCTGGTCTACGGGCGCTCGCAATCGGGACGCCTGCTGCGCGACTTCCTGTGGCAGGGCTTCAACCAGGACTTGCAGGGACGCAGGGTTTTCGACGGCATGTATATCGCCGCTGCCGGATCGCGCAAAAGCTTTATCAATGCCGCTTTCGGGCAAGCGCCGCGTTTTCAGCGTCAGCACGAAGACCACAGCTTTCCCGGCGATCAGTTTCCCTTCAGCTACGCGACCCTGACCGATCCAGTGAGCGGTAAGACCGACGGCATCCTGGCCCGTGCCCTTGCCACCAACACCTGTCCGAAGATCTTTCATACTGATTCAAGCAGCGAGTTCTGGCAGGGGCGGGCGTCGATGGTGGTAACCGACGGGCGTGGCGCCGATGTCGCGCTGCCCGATGAGGTCCGCCTGTTCCTGTTTTCGAGCACTCAGCACGCCGGACCCG
>Ga0307374_10001171_pt1 | contig 49393 bp, 33 predicted proteins | sample OX3MG_FD_202532 | JGI IMG/M metagenome (GOLD analysis project Ga0307374, IMG submission 202532) | Soil microbial communities from Risofladan, Vaasa, Finland - OX-3 | ecosystem: Environmental > Terrestrial > Soil > Coastal area > Acid sulfate soil | place: Finland: Risofladan, Vaasa | collected...
CCCGGCGGCTGGCGCCGCCGCCCTCTCCCCTGGGAGAGGGCTGGAACAAATTCAATAGCCGTGGCCCGGCGCGACGATAACGAAATGGCGGGATAAACCCGCCGCTACAGAAAAACGGGCGGTGGGGGCAGCGTCGCTCCGGCAAAGACCGCCGCTGTCGGTATATTTTGCAGGATTCAATCGTCCCTCCGTCGTCCAACGGCCTGGCGCAGTGTATTATGAGGAAGAGAAGCAAGCGGGGTCGTGACGCTCAATCGGCCTTTTGATTGACCGTGGGCATTTGCAAAAGCCCGCGGAGAGGAAGGCCTTGTGCGCGGCTATCAACTGTAGCGTCGAGCTATGCTTGACGGGACCGCCGCTCATAGAGCGGCGCTACAGTAAGTTTCGGTGGAAGGGAAGAGCTTGGCGGCAAGAATTTTGGGAATCGATTTTGGGATGAGGCGGATGGGTCTGGCGGTTTCCGATGAGCTGGGGATTACGGCCCAGGGACTCCCGACACTCGAGCGGACCAATATCCGCAAGGATGTTGAACACATTCGCCTGCTCGCCGAACAATACTCCGTACAAAAGGTGATCGTGGGCAATCCCATCAGCCATTCCGGCGGCGCGACCTCCATGTCGGAGCGGGCGCGGGCGTTTGCCGGCAAGTTGCAGTCCGCGCTGGAGTGTCCGGTGGAACTTTGGGACGAACGCCTGACCAGCGCGGAAGCGAACCGGATGTTGCGGACCGCCGGCCTGAGCATCGGCAAGCGCCAGCGCGCGGTGGATCGCGTGGCGGCGGTGCTGCTGCTGCAGAATTATCTGGATTATTGCGCCAACGAACTTGCCCGTGCGGGCCCAAACGAGGGCGGCGCGTGAAAAAGCTTGTAGTCGCTTTCGTTCTGTTGCTGATCATCGCCGGACTTGCTGTCACGGGAGCGGAAATTCTGCGCCCCTATCGCGGCTATGCCGGCCAGGTTATTGTGGAGATTTCGCCGGGAACGCAAGCGCCGGAAGCGGCGAATCTGCTGGCTGCCAAGGGTGTTCTGGCCCACCCGTGGCCGTTCCTCCTGCTCTACGGGGTTGGCCGTTGGCGCTATCATCTGAAGGCGGGAGCCTACCTGTTTGACCGGCCGCTCGGCCCACTCGATGTTTACCGCAAGATCGTCCGGGGCGATGTTTACCTCCGGACGGTGGTCATTCCGGAGGGCTCCAACCGTTTTGACATTGCGCGAATCCTGCAAAACCGGCTGGACATTCCCGCAGAAGATTTTCTCCAGGCCACGCAAGACCCCGGCGCAATTCGCGACCTTGACCCGCAGGCGCCGTCGCTCGAAGGTTACCTGTTTCCGGACACGTACCGGTTTGAGTACCGCACCTCCGCCGCGCGGGTTGCGGGGAAGATGCTGGCGCAGTTTCGCGAGATCTTTAAGCAGGACTTCCAGCAAGACCTTGGCCAGTCGGACTTGAATTTGCATCAGGTGATGACCATCGCTTCGCTGGTGGAAAAAGAAACTCCGGACCCTCCGGAACGCCCCATCATCGCGCAAGTGTTTGAGCTGCGCCTGGAGAAGCACATGCCGCTACAGTGCGATCCCACGGTGCTCTACGCCGCCGAGCTCGACCGCCATCCCGTTGGCCCCATCACCGAAAACGATTTGCAGATCGAGTCGCCTTATAACACCTACCTCCATACCGGCCTGCCGCCCGGCCCCATCGCGAATCCCGGAAAAGCCTCGATTCGCGCGGCCTTGTACCCTGCCTCGACTCGCTATCTTTACTTTGTCAGCAACGATCACGGCGGCCATACTTTTGCCGGAACGCTTGCGGAACACCGGCGCAACGTGGCACGATATCGTAAACACCAGGCCGCGCTGCGGCGTGCGGCGCCCGAGACGGCAAACCACCGCGCTGCAAAGCACGTAAAATAATCTGTAGCGCCGGTCTAGCCAGTTGTAACGGGGATGTGTCGTCGCAGCGAGTGGAGAGTCATAACAGGGGAAACCCCTTGCGGGTTTTCGTAGCGTCCGCCTTCAGGCGGGCAAGTCGCTGAATCCAGGGTGCCGGGCTGAAGCTCGGCGCTACGGAGAGCAGCCAAATCGGATTTTTTCAGCGCCCTGTAAGGAAGGCACATGACAGAAAAAGAAATTCTCGATATTTTTCGCGAGCACTCAGCTCTGCTGGAAGGCCACTTCATTCTTTCTTCCGGTTTCCACAGCGACCGGTATATTCAGTGCGCGCTCGTCCTCCAGCATCCGCGCATTGCCGAGGAGTTGTGCGTTGAACTGGGGCCGAAACTGGGCGAGCTTGGCGCCTCCGTGGTTGTAGCTCCGGCCCTGGGAGGCGTGATCGTCGCCCACGAAATCGCTCGGGCCTTGGGCCTGCGGGCGCTTTTTACCGAGCGGCAGAACGGGGTGATGACGCTGCGGCGCGGTTTTCATCTCGACCCGGCTGAACCGGCCCTGGTGGTCGAGGACGTGATCACCACGGGCAAATCCACCCGCGAGACGATCAACTGCGTTGAAGAAGCGGGCGGCAAAGTGGTCGGCGTGGGGGCGCTGGTTGACCGCAGCGGAGGCCGGGTTGACTTTGGCGTGCCCAAGGCATCGCTGGCCACCCTGAACGTTGGGACTTACGATCCCGACAATTGTCCCCTCTGCAAGTCGGGAACCCCGGCGGTGAAACCGGGCAGCCGTCCCGGAGCTTCGCGCCCTGCTCCGCGATCCTAGTGTCATGTAACATAAATCAGTTGCATAAGTGCGGTGATTCTGGTAGGCTCTCCTCATGCGTACAGGACGCCCCAAGAAAGCCCTGGTTTTGACGAATGAGGAGCGCGAGAAATTGCAGCAGTGGGCAAGGCGACCGAAGACCGCCCAGCGTTTGGCCTGGCGATCCCGCATCGTGCTGGGTTGCGCCGAAGGCCTTTCCAACCAGGCCGTAGCTCGCCAGTGCGGAACGACCCCGCACACGGTGGGCAAGTGGCGGGAGCGGTTTCGCACCGCCCGCTTGGAAGGTTTGGTGGATGAGCCGCGCCCCGGCGCTCCCCGAGAGATTACCGACACGCAAGTGGAAGAGGTGGTGACGCGCACCCTGGAATCGAAACCGCCCGACGCCACGCACTGGACCACGCGCTCGATGGCGCGGGCCACCAAACTGTCGCACATGGCGGTGGCCCGCATCTGGCGCGCTTTCGGCCTGCAGCCGCATCGGGTGGAAACCTTCAAGCTTTCTTCCGATCCTTTCTTCGTGGAGAAGGTGCGGGACATCGCCGGACTGTATGTGAATCCGCCTGACCATGCCGTGGTGCTGTGCGTGGACGAAAAGAGCCAAGTGCAGGCCCTGGACCGGACCCGCCCGGTGTTGCCCTTGCGGCCCGGTTTGGCTGAGCGTCAGACTCACGACTACATCCGCCACGGCACCACCTCGCTGTTCGCAGCCCTGAATATCGCCACCGGCCAGGTGATCGGCAAGTGCCAGAGACGCCATCGCTCGCAGGAGTTTCTCAAATTCCTCGAAGAGGTGGACGACCAACTGCCGGGGGAGCGGGAAATCCACTTGGTGATGGATAACTACGGGACACACAAAACACCCAAAGTGAAGCGTTGGTTCGCCCGCCACCCCCGCTACCACCTGCACTTTACTCCCACCAGCGCCAGTTGGCTGAACCAGGTGGAGCGCTTCTTTGCCGAGATCACCCGCCGCCGTATCCGGCGGGGCACCTTCACGCACGTGCGCGAACTAGAGCAGGCCATCCATGACTATTTAAGGCAGCACAACCGCAAACCGAAACCCTTTGTGTGGACCGCCACGGCTACGACGATCCTCAATAAGGTCAAAGGATATTGTGAACAAACTTATGTTACATGACACTAGCCCGTTGGGGAAGAAGCAGCGGAAGTTGAAAGGGGTGGTGGGCCGGGCAAGGGAAGCCGTTCCCCAAGGATGGAGTAGCGGGAACCCAAGAAGTGGATCAAGTACGCCTGGAAAAACACCATGGCGGGTGCAGAAACAAAAGCGGCGACGTAAACGAGCAGTGCCAGCGCCGCGCTTCCCAGAAGGACGGCGATCCCGATCGTAACAGGACTCAAGAGAAGTCCCTCAGCCCTTGCCAAAGAGTAGGCGCCATAACCTGCGATCGAGAGCGGAACCAGAAGCGCAATCAGCGCAACGAGCGTGAGGATTCCGAAAAGAACGGCGCTCCCAACTGCTAAAACAATTTTCATCAGGACGTAGCCGGCGTAGGCGGCCTTTTCGGCTTTTAGCATCCCGATGACCCGCCGCCATCCGTCAACAACTCCCAGGTTTTCCAGTGCCATCACGGGCACCACAAAATCCTTTGCAAACAGCGAAATCAGCGCGGCCGAAACCAATAGAGATGCCAGCGCCAGAAAGAGGCCGATGCCGCCCAATACCAGCAAAGCGGCGTGCTGGCGAGGGTTTTGGAACGCGCCGCTTTTCAAAGCGACCAACACCGCGGCTCCGGCCAATATTCCGAGTGACGCCATCACCCCCAGCCCAAAACAGATCCACCAATAGAAGAATCTCACTCCCTGGGACCGCCAGCGCTGCCACTCTTCTTTAAGGTTGCAGCGGTTCGTGAGCACGGTGTTGAAAAGGATAAAACGAAAAACGCTGGACACGTACAGCCAGAAAATCACCCCGGCGACCACCAGCAGCGCGCCTAACACAATCAAGGAGAAATAGGGCCTCAGGGATTCCAAGTTGGGGCTGACGAACGTCAGGATAGGGCGATTCGTCCTGTTGTGGCGGCCCGCCGCAGCGTAACGAAATCCGCTCCATCCCCCGCTGCTATAGAACTCACCCGTCATAACCGCCACAAGGGCCATGCGCGCCCAAAAGGCCAGCCGAAAGGGCTGGAAAAGCTCCCGCTTGGTGTGATTGAAGGCTGGAGAGATTGCATCAATGGCGGAAAGTGGTGGAGGCATAAGGGGCTCGACATCACACGCTCAGGAAGCCAACGCCAACCTGACACGCGGTGCTTACAGGACGACCCGGATGGATTTCCCTCTCTAAGAATTAAAATCGCAAAGTTCGCAACCGCCAGTCGCCTCACGTTAAGCCGCTAGGAGGATTATGTCAAGCACGATCGGACCCGAAGGGCCAATTGCATTCAGAAGCGGCCGGGTGTACGTTAGGGTCCGGTCGAAAATTGAAATTCCGGTTCGGTTGTGGACATCATAATTTCCCTCTGGGCAACGGCTTTGGGGACGGTCCCAAGCACGGACCAAGTGTTACACGGTGCTTCCGGCGGCGCGATTGCGGAAGTGGCATCCTTGGGGTTCGATCGGGGGCGCCGGCCGGCAGCCGACCGTATCGCGCCATCCGTCCTCCTCGTGCTGCTGCTTACCTCTATGATCCTGCTCCAGCCAAAAACAAATACTGCGAGATCAGCCCGTTGTACAGGGTTTTGAAATGGCTTATAACATCAGAGTCGCATGGGGAGGAAATAGGTGATGGACGATAAGCAGATTTCTCGCCGTCAGTTTATCGGCAAGTCAATAACAGGCAGTCTTGCTACGGGCGTGGGGTGGAAACTGAGAGAAGCCCAGGGTGCGGCGAATGCGAGCGAGTCTGAAATCCTTTGGCAAATCGGCGCGTTTGATTATTCATCCGCTGAATTCAATCACGGCAGTGAAGGACCTCCACTATTCGGCCAACGCTTTCCCAAGGGGCAACTGGTCTATGTCATCGGGAAGAGCAGCGCTGAGAAGGATTGGCCCGCATTCCAGCCCGGGTCCGCCAACGGACGAGCGGGATTGGCGCCTCACCCTTATACGATCCAGTTTGATCTTCCGGAGGTTCCCCGGGGCCTTGTTACGCTCAAGGTCTCATTGCTGGGCGAAACTCCTCGCGTAGCCCGGCTTGAGGTGGAAATCAATGGTTACCGCGCGCTGTATTACCAACACCCTAAACTGAACTATGTTGGCGGTGACGGACCAACCGTTGTAGGCCCTATCGGCTCCGCCAACACGATCATCGCGGAAATTCCCCCTGCGTTTTTGGCGAAAGGAACAAACAAGCTGGTGCTGACGGCGATGGATGAGCCGGCGGAACGCGATGATGTTACAGGGTCCGGGATCTTCTATGACGCGATCGAACTCGCTCTCGACCGGAATGCAACCTTTAGCAAGAACAAAGTCACCGTGGAGATCGATCCCACCGTTTTCTATCGGCAGAGTGGAGATGCTCTGACGGAATTGGTGGACATCTATGTCAGGAGCAACCAGCCGCTCGAGCACGGTCATGTGACTCTGAAATTGGGCGGCCAGGAATTCACCCGGGAGTTGTCTTCGAAACGGGACTTTGGAGAGGACAGGGCGGAATTTGCAGTTCCGGAGTTCGCTCCGGGCACGACCGCCGAGGTCACCACAAAAATAGGCGGTGAGACGCAGCACTTTCCTGTCACCGTTAGTCCCGCGAAAAAGTGGACTCTCTATGTGGTCCCTAACGAACACCTCGATGTGGGATACACGGATTATCAGGCCAAGGTCGCCGAGGTGCAAAGCCGGGTTCTCGATGAGGCCATGCAACTGATTGACAGCCATCCGGACTTTCGTTTCAGCCCCGATGGCACTTGGTGCGTTGAGCAGTTCCTGGCGGGACGGAGCCCGCGAGAGCGCGACCGATTGCTTCAGTTTGTGAAGGAAAAGAAGATTTTTGTTCCTCCCCAGGAAGCCAGCCTCCTGACCGGCTTTGCCAGCCTCGAAGTCTTGATCCGCTCTCTTTACTCCGGCTTCCAGTTCAACCGCAAGCATGGCGGAAACTTCGATTACGCCAACATCACCGACGTGCCTTCTTATTCCTGGTCGTATGCGTCCATTCTTGCCGGAGCCGGACTCAAGTACTTTATCGCCGCCAGCGACAACGACAATGGGCCCATCCTCCTCTACAGCCGGCTCAACGAGAAGTCGCCTTTTTGGTGGGAGGGTCCGGATGGCGCGAGGATCCTGATGTGGTACTCGCGCACTTACTTGCAGGTGACGTACCTATTTGGGATGCCGCCCTTCTTGGAGGCAGGCCGCGACTCGCTCCCCATCTTTCTTCAGGCTTATTCCCACCCTGAATACAAGTCGGACGCCGTTATTATCTATGGTACGCAAGTAGAAAACACCGACCTTTTCCCCCAGCAGGCGGAAATGGCGGCGGAGTGGAATAAGCGTTACGCTTACCCCAAAATGCAGTTTTCCGGCTTCGCGGAGCCGATAAACCGCATCGCCCAGCAGTTTGGGGATTCGATTCCAGTCGTCCGGGGCGACGGAGGGCCTTATTGGGAATTTGGCAATGCTTCCGATGCTGCCCACGTCGCTATGGAACGGGCGACCGAGCAGCGGGCCCTCTCCGCGGAGAAGTTTTCGACCATCAGCACATTGGTCAATCCCCGCATCCAGCCCGAACGCGCCTTGCTTGCCCGTGTCTGGAGAGACATGGTTTTGCTGGACGAGCATACCTGGACGTATTACGCCAGCGTTTCGGACCCGGCCTCGACGGAATCGACAAGTCAATTAGCTGTGAAGGAGAACTTTGCGAATGAAGCAAAGATGGGCGTCGATTACCTTCTGCGGCGCCACCTGGCAGCCATCGCCACTTCCATCAATAGCCCGGCGGGGACGCTAATCGTCTTCAATCCGCTCAACTGGAAGAGAAGCGGCTTGGTGGATTTCGATCTGCGGAAGGGTTACTCGCTCGAGGACGTGACGACCCGACAGGAAGTTCCATTTGAAATTCGCACTTCCGGCCAGAAGTACACGCGGATTCGCTTCCTTGCCGAAGAGGTCCCGCCGGTCGGTTACAAGTGTTATGCGCTCGTTCCCGCCAAGGCGCAATCTCCGGCGCGCTCAAAGGTCTCGGGCGAGGTGTTGGAGAACCGCTACTATCGAATAACCCTGGATGTGGAGAGCGGGGCGGTAAAAAGCATCTTCGATAAGGAACTGGACCAAGAGATCGTCAACACATCAAGCCCTTACCGCTTCGATCAGTACCTTTACGTGACAGGAGGCGACGAATGGCCGAATCGCATTCAGCATTTCGGCGCCACGATCCCTATACCGGAACTGAAGATCCATGCCGCAACCGGCGGCCGCTTGGTGTCCGTAACGAAAGAGCCGTTTGGCATGGTCGCACGACTCGAAAGTTCAGCCCTCAATACGCCTCGAGTATCGACGGAAATCATTCTGTTCGATAACCAGAAGAAAATCGGATTCACCCATCGGGTCCACAAGAAAAAGGTCTATACCAAGGAAGGCGTATATTTTGCCTTCCCCTTTATGATGGATCACCCCCGTTTTCGGTATGACATTCAAAATGGTTTCGTCGATCCCGCCCGCGACCAGATGCCGGGAGCCGGGAAAGAGTGGTTTTCGGTGCAACACTGGGTTGAAGCTGAGCAAAGCGGTGTGAGTGTAGCCATCGTTCCTGTTGATGCTTACCTTGTAACCTTGGGAGACATTGTGAGGGGAAGGTGGCCGAAGGTTTTCACCGAGCGCACTGGAACCATTTTCTCCTATGTGATGAACAACTACTATTTCACGAATTGGCCGGCGGCGCAGGGCGGCAACTTCACTTTCCGCTATGTTTTAACCAGCGCGCGAGACCTGACTCCCGAATCTTTGAGCCGGTTTGCGCGTGCGGAAATGGCTCCGCTGGAGCTGGATGAGATCATTTCAAACGATAAGGCAATTCCCCGTCCGGCTCCCTTGCCGGCAGATCAGGGAAGCTTCATGGATATCGATCAACCCAACATTGTATTGGTCACCTGGAAGCTGGCGGAGGATGGGGAGGGGATGATCTTGCGTTTCCTGGAAGTCGCCGGCAAAGCGGGTAGAGTGAACGTCCGAATTCCCCTTCTCAAGGCCGAGTCCGCGTGGGACTGCAATGCCATGGAGGAAAAAGGAGATTCGTTGCCGTTCGCCGAGCACGGCTTCAGTTTTTCCGTCAAACCTTTCCAAATAATTACGGTGCGGGTTACAGGCGCTTCGGCAATATGAGGAACCACGTCCGATTCGGACGTGAGCGGCCGAAGACGGACTCAATTCTTCCCGAGGGACGAAGGGCATGAAGGAACAAATCTCGGTAGGCCTTGCGCTGGTATTAGTTGGCAGCCTATTGAACGGTAGCTTTGCTGTCCCCATGAAGCGCGCGTCCGCTTGGCGTTGGGAGAATATCTGGTTGGTCTACTCCGTCGTCGGCATGATTCTTCTTCCCTGGATGGTTGCCTTGGGATCCATTCCCCACCTCATGGCAATTTATCACGGCGCATCCTGGCATGCTTTGCTGATGGTCTTAATCTTCGGGTTTGCCGCAGGAACCGGGTCCATGCTGTTCGGATTGGGAATCGCCCGCCTCGGTTTGGCGTTGGGTTTCGCTCTCATCCTCGGGATTTGCGCCTCGCTCGGCTCGTTGCTTCCCATGGCTCTCTTGCACCCGGAGCGCCTGCTCAGTCGCCAAGGATATGCATTGTTCGGCGGCACCCTCCTGGTGATTCTGGGCATTGTGTTTTGTTCGATCGCGGGCCAGAGGCGCGAACGCGAGACGACGGGCCACACTCAAGCCAAGGGCCGCTCCCGGCTTGCCGTCGGTTTGACGATCTGCATTGCTTCTGGCATCCTTTCCGCGATGTTGAATTTCGCGTTCGTGTTCGGCAAGGAATTGCAGAGTAGCGCCCTTTCCCACGGGGCAAGCCCGAGCGCGTCCGCGAACACCATCTGGGCGCTCGCGCTCACGATGGGCTTCATGGCCAACGGCGGCTATTGCGTGTACCTGCTGCGGAAGAACCGTTCTTGGGGCGCGTATTTCAATGCCCAAGCCTCTTACAAGGATTGGCTGGGCAGCATCCTGATGGGACTGCTCTGGTTCGGCAGTGTGGTCTTTTACGGAATGGGCGCGGTTCGGATGGGGACGCTGGGCGGGATCCTTGGCTGGCCCATTTACATGGCGATGATTATCGTCATCGCAAACCTTTGGGGAGTCATCACCGGGGAGTGGGCGAAAGCGAGCCGCGGATCGTTCGCCTATGCGTGCTCGGGCATCAGCGTTCTGCTGCTTGCGATCTACGTCATCTCGCTGGCGGCGAAGCCTGCTTCTTGAAACCGATCACCCGGCGCGGTGGCAGCACCGTTTCCACCGAGCGTGGCGCCCGCCGCTTCTTCCGACAACCCCTTTGGCTCTTTGGGTCAGCAGGGGGACACGATGAACCGCCGGATTCGGGCAATCGGTATTACATTTTCCCGAATCTCATGGCTCTGAGAGCACGAGGCATTTAGACTGACAAGGAGTCCGTTCCATTGAATAGCAGAGAGCGAGTCAAGCGCACCATCCAGTTTCAGAATCCTGACCGCGCCCCCATCTCACATGCCGTGCTCCCGGCAGCCCAAATCAAATACGGCGCGGCACTGGACGAGATCTTGACGGAATTCCGCGAAGATTTTGGCTGGGATTACATGCAGGACCTTCCCCGCGAGGACTTTCCCGCCGTTTACAAGCAGGGAAGAAACACCGACGACTTTGGCACCGTCTGGTTCTCCAAGTGGTTAGGAGTGTGCGGCATTCCCATCGAATGGCCTATTCGAGCTCTGGGGTGTTACGAGGATTTCAAGTGGCCTGAGGTTTTCACCGCCGGCCCTCCTTCGGGCAGGCTGTATAGCGGACACATGATGGGCTACGACGATCGCTGGTACGCTCGCGGGGCTTGGGTCACTTACTTTGAAGAACTCCAGCAGTTGCGCGGGATGGAAAACTTTCTGATGGACATTGCCACCGAATCGCGGGAATTCTATCGCTTGCTTGACGACATGCTGGAATTCAACTTGCGCTGGATTGACGGCTGGACGGCTCTCGAATATGACGGCCTCCACTTTGCCGACGACTGGGGCGGCCAAACCGGTTTGATGATCAAGCCCGAAACCTGGCGCCGGATTTTTAAGCCTCGTTACGCGGAAATGTTCAGGCGCGTTCGCGAGCGCGGCATGGACGTCTGGTATCACACCGACGGCCAGGTGCGCGACATCCTGGGGGATTTGATCGAGATCGGCGTTCAGGTCATCAATTGCCAAGTGCCGGTTGTCGGCCACGAATGGATCGCAGCCAACCTTCGCGGCCGTGTGGCTTTTCGCACCGATATCGACCGCCAATGGGTTATGCCTTTTGGGTCAACCGCCGAGGTCAAGGAAGAGGTTCACCGGACCTTCGAGGCTTGCGGCTCCTCCCAGGGCGGGATCGTGGCCTGCGGTGAAATTGGCCCGGACGTGTCCCTGGAAAATATCCGCGCCATGTATGAGGCTTTCCGCACCTACGGCGCTTACACGGTGTAGAGTAGAGCCTCAAGGTTTATTTGCGGAGCGCGGGGTCAACAGGCTGGGAGAAGACTTCGTAGGGTGTGCAACCGCGTAGAGTCGCAAGAGACACCATGGGCGCCAGAACGGTGCAGAGGAGTACCGTGCAGAAGTGAAGTTCGATTGCTGAGGGAAGGAAGGATTGTAATAGCTTCTGGCTCACGGCACCCCTTAGCTTTTAAAGTAAATCTAAGAAGCGGCACAGGACATTCTGCCGGATGGGAGGAATAAATTGAAACGCCGAACATTTTTGCAAGGTGCTGCGGCAGCCGGTGCGCTGACGCTGATCAGTGAATGGCCCAAGGTTGGCTTGGGCGCTAACGAAAGTGCTTTCGAAGAAGCCTTCATTCATCCGTCGGTCGAGGCCCGCCCGAAAACCTGGTGGCATTGGATGAACGGGAACATCACGGCGGACGGCATTACCCGCGACCTTGAGGCGATGCACCGGGCCGGTGTGGGAGGGTTCCAGATCTTCCAGGTGGGCACGGGTATTCCCAAAGGTCCGGTGGCTTACGCGAGCTCCGAACACCTTCAGCTTCTTGAACACGCCGCGAAAGAGGCCGAGCGGCTGGGCCTGGAATTCGACATGATGAATTGCCCGGGTTGGTCGTCAAGCGGCGGCCCTTGGATCACCCCTGAGCTTTCGATGCAGCAACTGACCTGGAGCGAAACCTTCGCCACCGGCGGCAACGAGATCAACCTCGTGCTCCCGGAACCTTATAAGAAGCATGGATACTATCGTGACGCTTTGGTGCTGGCGTTTCCGTCGCTCGAAGGCGAAGACCGGCCCTTGAAGGACCTTCTGCGCCAGGCTACCTCAGCGAGCGGGGCGGTCGATGCGAATCTGCTGACCGACGGCGACCTTTCGAAGGGTGTTGAAATCCACCCGGCGGCTCCTGGCCAGCCTGCGTATCTTCAGTTGGAGTTTGACGAACCTTATGGGGCGCGGTCGATCATGGTGTATATCGCTCCGCCTCTCCCTGGCGGCTCTTCCCATTGGCCGCCCCTTACTCTCGAAGCCTCTGACGATGGTGTTCAGTTCCAGAAAGTCTGTGACTTGAGTGTCCCACGCTATCGGAGCGCACTTGACGTTCCTGCGACCGCCAATTTCCCGTTGACACGGGCAAATTATTTTCGCCTGGTTTCCCCTGACGCCTGCGCCATCGCTGAGATCCGAATCTCAGGAGCCGCGCGGATTTCCGACTGGCCTCTTAAGGCGAACTTCATGCATCGGTCGGGGGATAAACCTTTCAGCGCAACAGGGGCTGTCCCGAAAGGTTCCGTGATCGATCCGGCTTCGGTCGTGGACATCAGTGAGCACATGGATAGCACCGGCCGCCTCGAATGGCAGGCGCCCGCCGGCAACTGGACGATTCTCCGCATGGGACAAACCACCACCGGCGTTGAGAACCATCCCGCTCCGGATGGCGGCTTGGGACTCGAGTGCGACAAGTACAGCAGGACAGCCTACGATTATCATTTCAACCACTTCTTCGGAGAGCTGCTTCCAGCTCTAAGTTCGCTTGCCTCCAAGGGCCAGGCCGGGGCCACCATTGACAGTTACGAAGTCGGGATGCAGACCTGGACCAAAGATTACCCGGAGGAGTTCGAGCGGCGGCGTGGATACGACCTGCGCAAGTACCTGCCTGCGATGACGGGCCGCGTGGTGGCGAGCGGCGACATTTCCGATCGCTTCCTCTGGGACATCCGCAGAACGGACGCCGACTTGATGGATAACCACTACTATGGCCGCTTTGCCGAACTGTGCCACCAGCACGGCATCAAAGCCTATGCGGAACCTTACAGCGGCGGACCTTTCGAGGAGATGCAGGCGGGCTCCAATTTGGACATTCCCATGGGCGAGTTCTGGGCGGGGCAAGGCAACCATTCCAGCATCAAGCTGGCAAGCTCCATCGGGCACGTCTTCGGCAAACGGATCGTGGGCGCCGAGTCTTATACCGGGGCTCCACCGTTTGCGAAATGGCTGGAATACCCCTATGCCCTGAAGGCGCAAGGGGACTGGATGTACACCCAGGGCCTTAATGAGTTCATTTTCCATGTCTATGCCATGCAGCCGCATCCCACCGCCAAGCCGGGCATGACGATGGGCCCCTGGGGATGGATGCACTCACGCACCAACACCTGGTTTGTCCGGGAGTCGTCTTGGCTCGACTACGTAAGACGCGCCCAGCATATGCTGCGAGAGGGGCTGCTGGTGGCGGACCTGGTGTACTTCGCGGGTGTGCAAGTTCCCGTGGATACGCCGGTCTTGCCGGATCAACTGAGTCCCACTCCTCCGCTCGGTTACTACTATGATGTTACGAACGCGGAGGGAATCCTGAATCGCATGCAGGCTGCGAACGGCAAAATTGTTCTCCCTGACGGAATGAGCTACCGCGTGCTCATCCTTCCGGAGCACAGGACGATCACGCTGGAACTGCTGCGCAAGATTCGCGATTTGGTGAACCAGGGCGCCGTCGTAGTGGGCCCCAAGCCCGAGCATACTCCTGGTCTCACTGCATATCCGGAAAGCGATGCGGAGTTGCGACGCTTGGCGGACGAGGTCTGGGGTGATCTGGACGGAACGACCGTGACGGAAAGGTCTTTCGGCCAAGGCCGGGTGTTCTGGGGACAGCCGATCACGGCGGTGCTGGACAAACTGAACATTAAACCGGATTTTGAGTTTACGTCCCGCTCGGGCGATGCGCCAATCAACTACCTCCACCGCCGGGCGGGTGACACGGACACCTACTTCGTTGCCAATCGCCGGAGGCAGTCGGAAGAGCTGGTTTGTACGTTTCGAGTGGAAAACAAGCGGCCGGAGTTCTGGAACCCTGAAACCGGCGAGATTACTCCCGCCGAGATCTACGATCTGGTGGAAGGAGGAGTCCGGTTGCCATTGCGGCTGGACCCGGCCGGATCGCTCTTTGTGGTGTTCCGTTCGCCGGCGGAAACGCGGCGCTTGCAGGCGATCACCAGGAATGGCACGACGCTGGCGGCGACGGAGCCCTTCCCGGCGCCAAGTCCCGGACGTTACCGTGACGTGACGAATAATTTCACCATCAGCGTCTGGATGAAGCCGGAAGTTGACCTCGGGCTACCTCCCGAAGGGGTTGCGCAGGTATTGACTTCAGGCTTTAAGGCTCACAGCTTTGTAATCTACCCGCCCGCGGGCAACGCGGTCTATGGGCCGGGGCAGACGGCCTGTGGGCTTGCGGCGGGCCGCGATGGCGTCCTGGTATATGAAAGGTCACAGGGCAATCCTTCGCCCGTACTGGCGGCCGGCATGGCGCTCTCAGGCTGGACGCACTTAGCGATAGTGTACAAGGCAGGAGCGCCGTCGCTCTATGTGAACGGCAAATTCGTTGAGCAAGGCAAGAAATCAGGCAATGCCGTTCACCCGGGCCTTGGCGAAGCGTTCGAGCGTGACGGCGCTTCTTATTTCCACGGAAGCATGAGCGAGCCCGAGCTGTTCCGAGAGGCGCTGGGCCAGGACCGGATCGAACAATTGGCGGAAGCCGGGGCGCCTAAGCCCGAAGGGCCTCCCGCTATTGAACTGGCTGGCAACGGAACGTCGGAACTGCTCATTTGGCAGAATGGCCGCTACAGCCTGCACAGCCATGCGGCCCGGAATTCCTCCCTGCAGATTTCCGGGATCGGACGGCCGCAGGAAATCCAAGGGCCGTGGCGGGTCAGCTTTCCGCCAAACCTGGGAGCCCCGCCGGAGGTGACGTTGCCGGAGTTGATCTCCCTGCATAAGCACTCGGACGAGGGGGTGCGGTATTTCTCGGGCACTGCGACCTACACGAACCGCTTCCACGTCGAGGCTAAGGCGATCGCGGGCGGCAGGCGCTTATACCTTGACTTAGGGAGCGTGGAAGTCTTTGCGGAAGTTCGTCTGAACGGCCGGAATCTCGGTGTCCTGTGGAAGCCTCCGCTCCGGATGGATGTCACCGAGGCAATTCACCCCGGAGAAAACAATCTGGAGGTTCTGGTAACCAATCTCTGGCCGAACCGCTTGATCGGCGATGAGCACTTGCCCCCCGAGAACGAATATGAGGATTCGAGCGGGTTGTTCGGCGGCCCGATCAAGAGCTTGCCGCAGTGGTATCTCGAAGGGAAGCCGAAGCCTCCGGGCGGGCGGATCTCCTTTGCGACCTGGAAGCATTTCGATAAGGATTCCCCACTGGTGGAGTCCGGGCTGATAGGTCCCGTGCTTCTGCGAACTGCCGTGCGGCGGCCCATCAGCTCCTAGCCCAAGTTCGTCGCGCAAAAAACGCGGGACGCATGAACTACTGATAGCGGAAAACCTGGGTCCGCAGGCTCTCGATTTCTTGAAATCAGGCGGCACGGTATTGCTCCTGGGGCTGGGGAGCTTTTCACCCTTGCAACCGGGCATTTGGCTCGGGTGGTGGGGTCCCAATAACCAACGCGGTACCGCGTTGGCGGACAGATGTTCCCAGGGCTCACGCCCTGGGCTAAGATCTTCCGCCCCTGCCGGGGCTTTTGAACGAGGTTCCGGAGCCCCAAACTTTGTGAACGAACTTCAGTTACACGACACTAGCACGCATTAGGAGACATCCCGGCTTTGCCGGGGCATGCTTACTCTGTAAATATTTGATAATAGACAGCCTGTTTGGTGGAGGCGGGGGGAGTCGAAAGAATACGGATTACTGATTCTAAATAAGTTATTGAAAGACATGATGCGCTGAATTCGCTCAATTCGCCAGATTGGGCGAATTGTGACACGTAATAGACACACGAAGAACCCTTTTACCTACCCATCCCACCAGCCCCCGCTTCCTCTTAAGCGGGGCGTTTTTTGACGCGCAATTGTGATAATCTATGGTCGCCGAGATGCGCCACTCATTTCGGAATTCTGACTTATGAAACAACAATCTGTCACGATTCCACGGAAGCGCGTTTCTCCCCGCACGAGGATTATCGAGATAGCCCTTTTTTTGATTCTAATTGTTGCTCTTTTCATCGCAAGTGGCCTGCCTCACACTTGGAATAGCGGCGACTGGATACCTCCCGCTGGATTCTTTGCCTACCTTGCATTCCGCGCTGGCCGCCAGATAGTCGCCGCCCTTCGCAACAAGCTGGACCGAGTTGATGAACAGGCAATGGATGCTGTTGTTCAGAAATATTCGTCGCGCTTCTTACGATGGACTCGCACCATATGTTTTTCATTACTCGCTCTGGGAATCTTTGGGGGGCTGGTTTGGCTTTTAGTCACATTCGTGCGTTGGTCCTGGGTACATCCTCCCTTTAGGTAAGAGGTGAAATATGAAATATAACGACGAATCTTATGCCGCCTTCCAAGATTCCATCTTTCGGGAAATCCACGACCGTAAGATTAAATATGTTGCCAGTGAACTCATTAAATTGGCCGCCAACGCCGGTATATCTCAACGCGAATTAATCCCGATAATCTCCTCCAGTCAAACTGGGGACGACATTCTGGACGCAATCCATGCCCGCATAAGCGATAAGAACAAGAGGGGTACGTGAAACACATTCCGCTATCCCCGCCCGGTCCCTTGAACTTCACGGGCAAATTATGAACGCTTAATGATGGACGACCGGAGTAGCGCGACGGAAATACTCACTTCCCGGAGATACTAGAGATCCCATTGATGAGTGACCACCGACACGTGGCTGACACGTGAACAGATTTTACGTTCGGCATATTATTTACTCCAAAGGTATTAACATGGTGGAGGCGGGGGGAGTCGAACCCCCGTCCGAAAAGCCTTACGATCGAAAGACTACACGCTTATCTTGTTCGCTTCCAGCTTTCGCCAGCGGCCCTAAGGAACGAGCAAGAACGAGCCGCCAGCTAGCCTGTAGTCCGGTTACCCGGATATCACCTGGAACCTTCAGACGGCAGATCCCAAGCCAGCCCGCTGAATGACATCTCTTCCCGCCCCGCGGGCCTGACGGAGGAGACGCGCTACCCTACATTAGGCAGCGTAAGCAAACTGCGTGTTGTTGGCAGTTGTCGTTTCCCACTCCGATTACGGGTGGTGTGGGACCCCCGGCGTGCCTTTCGAGCGCGAGAGCTTCCGTCGAAACCGGAACGCCCCCTCATCTTTTAGTCTAGGGCCGCTTCAAGGAGGGTGTCAACAGTATCGGTTGGCGGGTAGTGGGTCATTTTGACGTAGAGGCGGCTTTATGCCGCCACTTGGCGAGGTAAACTCGCCGCTACCCCAGCCAAATTGACCCAGCATCGGTTGGCGCCGCCGCCGCGGCCTAACCTGCAAAGGTAAGACTTTTCTTATCCTTTGCGTCTCCAATCGAGATGCCAGTTGACATGTTCAGCTTTGCTTGTACGATTAGTAAAGGCGCATGGAGTACGGCGGCCGAGGGATGTACTAGTTGGAAACCATACCATCGAACGCAATATTCGAGGCGATACGCCAGGTTCGCGAGTTGATCAACGAGACTTTGCGCCTCCAAGTCGAGCAAGTCGCCAAGCTCGGGCAAGACGTGGAGTTGTTGCGGAACCAGCACCGCGAGACCGAAGAAGCCGCCCGCCATCTGCTTGAACCCCTTGAAAAAACACTCGCGGAGCAAGGTGGCGTCCATGCGCCTTCCCTGCGAAGCGTCTGGAGTTCCATCCGCAACCTCATCGCTGCCACCGACGCCGAGCAGGTCTTTGAAGTGCTTGCCGCCGAGGCCGCGCGGATGAACGTCCGGTCCGCCGTCTTTGACGTTCGGGGCATGGCGGCCTGGGGATCGACGGCGGGCGGATTTGACTTATCCAATGGGGATCTGCGCTCGCTGGTGGTGCCTTTGAACCAGGAGAACCCTTTTCGCCAGGTTTTCGAGACGGCGGAGGCGCTGGAAACCAACGCCGAGGGCCTGGGCAGAAACCGCAACGTCCTCGAAAAGCTTCATCCCGCTTCGAACGCCAACATTTTGCTGTTTCCCGTGCGGTCGGCCGGAGCGGTGACGGCCATTCTTTACGCCGACGGTGGCGAGAGTGAAAATTCGATTGTTGCGGACGCCTTAAAGGTTCTTACGGAATTTGCAGGCGCTCAGCTTGACCGCTTGATGGCGCTAAGCGCGGGCATTGCCAGCGTCGAGGCTCCGGCGCGCGAAGAGCAAGCGGAACCCGTAGCGGCTCTGGCGCCGGAAACTGAAACGGCCGGGCCGGAACCCGATGCGAGCGCGGATCTCCCCATGGTTGCGGCGCCCGAGCCAAGCTCGGAAGCTGCTCCAAGCGCTCCTGCCGGGGAAGCCTCAGCTTCACTCGCTTCTCGAGAGGCGCAGGAGGCCCTTGCCGCGCAGTCCGAACCGGGCGCTCCGCAAGCTCCGGATGCGGCCGAGGCCAGCGAAGAAGAACAGAAAGTTCATCGCGACGCCCAGCGATTTTCAAGGCTGCTGGTTTCTGAGATCGAGCTGTACAACAAGGAAAAGGTTGCCGAGGGGCGCAAAAACAAGGATCTTTATCAACGCCTGAAGAAAGATATCGATCGCAGCCGGCAAACGTACGAAAAGCGCTTTGGCAATACTGTGACCATACAGGTTGATTACTTCCACGAGGAACTGGTGAGGGCGCTGGCTGGAAATGACTATTCGCTCCTCGGTTCCGATTATCCGGGCCCTTCGGTGTGAGATTCTTTTTCGCTTTAACCATTGGCGTTTTACTGGTGGGGAGTGCTGCTGCCGCGCCGGCGCGGGCGGCTGTCCAGCAGGAGTTGCCTGCCAGCCTGATCCATCTGGCCGCGCGGGCCAAGAGTTCTCGCACCTGGCCGGAGTTGCGCCATTACGCTCAGTCGCGGCGGTCGGCCCAAGACCGTGCCCTGGCGTATTTTGTGCTTGGGTATCGGGAATACCAATCCGGAGAGTATGCGTCGGCGGGAAAAGATTTGGGGGCTGCCTTACCCGCCAATTTCTCCCTTGCCGACCTGGTCCAGTACTACCGCGCGGCGGCGGCCTACAAATCCGGACATCCCGAAGGCGTTGCAAAACTGTTGGGCGGCTTCTCCGCTCGTTTTCCCACGAGCCCTGTCCGTTACAAGGCACTCGAACTGCTGGCATGGGGATACCTCCAGAACGGCCAGCCGGAGCAAGCTCTCGGCGCGCTCCGGGCAGAGCCGGAAGTCCGCCAGCGTCCGGCTCTAGCACTGCTGCTGGCACAAGCCTATCTTGACGACGGCAAGCTGAAGTCGGCGGCCCGAGCTTATCAGGACGTCTATAACGCCTTCCCGACAACCCCCGAGTCCAAAGCGGCCGGGGATGCGCTCGAAAAATTGAGGCTCAGGCTCGGAGTTAGTTTCCCCCCCGTCTCGGATGAAATCGCCACGGCGCGAGTCGAAAAGCTTTACGCCACTTCGCATTTTGCTGAAGCCCTCAAAGGGTACAATGATCTGCTGAAGGATCGGCAAGGCAGTCCCTGGGCATGGCGTTGGAACTTGGGACGTGCTCAGTGCCTGATCCGGCAAGGGCGTGCCGATGAGGCCCTCGAGACGCTTATCCGCAGCGTTCCTCCCACGCCGGAAATCGACGCCCAGCGCCTGGCCATCCTTGTGGAGGCTTACGTCCGGACGGGAAACGAAGCCGCCGCCGCCCAGGCCGTCAACCAACTTCGGTCGAGCTACCTCAACACCCACTGGCACGCGGTGGCCCTTCAGGTTTTGGCAAATTACTTCATGCGCAAGGGAAATCGGAACCTGGCAGGCTTGTATTACCGCACCCTCGCCGAATTGTTCCCTCAAACCTCGCAAGGTCTCGAGGCAAGCTGGCGGCTCGCCTGGATCAGCTATCTTGCTGGAAACTCCGTGCAAGCTCAGAAGCTCTTCCTCGACCACATCAAGAATTACCCGCAGTCTGCTCACGTCCCTGCGGCGCTCTATTATCTGGGGCGGCTGGAACAGGAAAAGCATCCATCGACCGCCCGGGCTCTCTACGCGCTGGTCGCCCGGCGATTCGTTCACGATTATTACGCGCTCGAATCTACCCGGCAGCTTAAAGCTCTTCCGCGTGAATCGGCGTCCGCAGCAGGGTTGAACTCCGATTTATCCGTTGCGGAGTTGGCGGCAAAGATTCCGCCTGCGGACCCGCTCGTTGTCCAACCTTGCCAGCTTGGAGCTGCTGGCGAAGCTTTGCGCACGTTCGACATTCTCAAAGCGGTCCATCTCGATACCCTCGCCGAGCAGGCCCTCAAGGCCCGGCTTGCTCTCAAGCCTTCGGCGGTTCCTCTGCTTCTCGCCTTGAGCCGCTTTGCGGCGGAGCAGGGAAAGCACGATCTTGCTCTGCACAGCGCCAGGAAAATCGTTCCGGATTACTACTCCCAGCAATTTTCCGAGCTGCCGCGCGAAATCTGGGACCTGCTTTTTCCCACTACCTTCAGGAGTCTGGTAAGGCGCCACGCCGTCTTAAACCATCTTGACCCTTCCTTGGTGATGGCGCTCATACGGCAGGAGTCGGCATTCAATCCTCAGGCCACTTCACCCTCGGATGCCCGGGGCTTGATGCAGATTCTGCCGGACACGGTTACCCGTTCCCACCGTTCCCAGCGCACGGTGGCCCAGCGGCTTTACACCCCCGCTTACAATGTGCGCTTTGGCTGCGCTTACTTGCGCGAGCTCATCAAACAATTCAACGGCAACCTGCCGGAAGCCCTGGCTGCCTACAACGCGGGACCCACGCGCGTCTCCGAATGGATCAGCGATTATTCCTTTCGCGATCCGCAGGAATTTGTGGAGTCCATTCCTTTCCAGGAAACCCGGATTTACGTGAAGGCGGTTTTGAAGGATCGCGCCATCTATCATCAATTGATGGCGGGGTCAGTCGAATTTGCCGAGTGCCACGCCCGCCGTCCGGCCGCGCGCAGAAGATCAACCGCCCGCCTCCCGATTCGATCGGGACGGCGGAGTTGGGCGCGATCGGCCCATGCGGGCGCTGCTGCCCGTCGCTGAGATTTGCGTCCTGCCAAACCGAAACGCCAAACACGGAGGCTCCTGAGCGGCTGAGGGGTGGAACCCTCGGCCGCCTTTAGCCCCGTCGCCGAGATGCTCCGTGCCCTCTGTGTGCAATTCTCTTCGAACGCCGGCTAGGGATTTTGGGCAGGAATGGTGAAGTGCGGCGTGAAGCCGGAGGCCGCGTAGTTGACCAGAGCGTCGAGCAGATAGGTGGCGTAGGGATCGGTCCCATAGGTGGTTTCCAGAGCAAACGTGCAGATTAACAGCTTGCCCTTGCCGTAGCGAGCCTGCACCAGGGTTCCCACGTTGGAGTGAATCCATCCGTAGAAGTCGCCTGCCAGGACGTCCTGGAACTCATTGCCCGGAACGCCGCGGACCACGGCATGGGGCGTCACAACCTCCGACTCAAAACCCGGAAGAGTTTCAAATCCGATTTTCTTGAAGGGTTGTTCATTCTTGCGGACCCAGGCAAAGTTGGAGATCCAGTCTCCCGTAAGGATTCCCTTGCGCGGCACGATCTCGATACCCGGAGCAAGCGTTTGCTGATCGTCGGCCAGCAAAATCGCCACCCGTCCGGCTTCAAGCGCCTTCTTGACCGTGTCATCGAATACGGAAGCGATCAGAACCGGGTGCGCCTCCCCGCTGGAAGCCTCAAAGTAATCTCGGGCACGCATGTCATTCTGGAGGCGCTGCAAACTGCCCTTCGGATCATGAAAGGAAATGACAGGCGGAAACTCAGGCTCTTCGTGCGGATAGAAAAACAGATCCAGAGAATTTTTCGCGACCGTTTCATTTCCGGCCACGACCTCGACGCTGAGGACGTTTTGCGAAGGGGTTGCTCCAGCCGGAACGCTAAAGCTGATCGTTCCCACTTTCACCGCGGAGCCCACAGGCACGTCAGGCAGCGCAAAGCTTCCCTCAAGTGAGGCGCCCTCGACTTTCCAATTAACCTTGGCCCCGCTCAGGTCCCGCTGGCTGTAATGGGAAAAGTAAATATCGGCTCCAGCCTTGGAGCCGGAAAAGAAGTTGTGCTTCGGAGCGCGGATCAGCACGGCGTCATCCTGTTGAAGGGCTCCGAGTTGCGCCGAAAAATTCTTGGGATGACGCCACATATCCATCAACCCGTTCGACTCCCACATCACGTCGGTGAATTCCGTAATGACGTAGCCCTGAATGGGAGCATGGGAACGCAAGCTCGCGATTTCATATCGCAGCGATTTGAATTCGTGTTGCTGGGTGGCCGCCTCGAGCGCGTGAAGATCCGGGAAGAGCGTGCCATATTGGTAATCCGCAAACCGCTTATCGACCCCCCTCGGAAGGATCGACCTTCTGCCTTCGTAATCTCTTTCAAACCACCAGGGTTTGGTTTCGGGAACAAAAGGTAACCCCCAATTGCCGAATTCCGAAAGCATGAGGGGTTCATTGCCTTTCGGCACGGCGTCGCCGTAAGGGCTGAAGAGCCGGCGCGGCCGCGTGGCAAGGTCGCCCACGAAGCGGTCAAAGTCGGCGGCGTGATCGGGGATTGAATCGTACTGGTGAAAATCCGCGAGGTCCGTTGCAAGATGAAAGTTGTTGCAGCAGGCGCTGTTGTCATCCACCAGCCATCCCGGAACCAGTTTCTTCGCCTGCCGATAGGCGCCTTTCAGCCAGGCCCGGCCGGCGGCTTCTTTAAGGTTTACACCCCAACTCTCGTTAATGATGCTGACGATCACGATCGAAGGATGATTCCAGTCGCGCTTTACCATCCCGCGCAAAGTCTCGAAGGCGCGGCGTTCGGACTCGGCAGTCAGTTTGTCCCAGTTCGGAATTTCATACCAGACCAGCATGCCCGTTTCGTCCGCCGCCTCCAGGTATCGCGGGTCCGGAACTTTGATGTGGCAACGCAGCAGGTTCAGCCCCAGCGCCTTGGCCTCGCGCATCTCGCCTTTCAGAAAATCGAGCGAAGGCGGCGTGTAAATCGTCTCGGGATAGAAAGCCTGATCGAGCGCCCCGCGCAGGTAGATCACCTGCCCGTTCAGGTAGAACTTGCCGTCGCGCGTCTCAAACGTTCGAAACCCGAAGCGGCAGGACTTGCCATCTCCATTGCTGGTGTGTACCTGCAAGGTATAGAGGGCAGGATCAGTCGGGCTCCAGAGTTTTGCATTCTGGAGACTTCCCGTAAACAGCAAGACCCCTTGATGGGGGTCCACCGCTTCCCGTCCTTGCCAGGCAATCTTCCCGTCGGGGTCCAGCATTTTCGCTCCAATCGCGAGCGACCCCGGACCCGTTCCGACGGGCGGCGGGTTCGTGATGTGCACGCTGATGTTGAATCTTCCATCCGCGCCCGCCGTCACATGAACCCCTCCCAGATGCGTTCGCGGAAGGATCTTAAGCTCCACGGCCTGCCACAGTCCGCTGGTCTGCACGTACCAGTTCTGCTTTCCGTGAGGAATCTCCGCGTACCGGATTCCCTCCACCTGGCGCGGCTTCAATCCCGGATCGACGACTCGGACGGCGATTTGGTTTGCGCCGTCGTCGAGAAAAGAAGTCACGTCAAACTCGAAAGGCAGGTAACCGCCATCGTGTGAACCCACGAGGCGTCCGTTGACAAAGACCCCGGCGTGATAATCGACCGCTCCGAAATGCAAAAGAGCCACTTCGCCGGGCTCGAGCGCTTCCACTTGTACCGTCCGCCAGTACCACGCCACGCCCGCGTAATCGCGCAAGTCCGCAAACTGCGACTGCCAGGAGCCGGGCACCTCGAGCCACCGCGCGTCCGCTGCGGAGGCAAGCGCCGAAACATTGAGCGACCCCGAGGGATCGGTAATAAAATTCCACACGCCGTTCAGCGAGAGCCTGCGAAAACCTTGCTGTCCTTCAGCCGAAGGGTGGGCAAGGGCGGGCACAGATAGCATGATGACCAGCACAAAAGGCAGGGCCGCACAGTTTTTCAGTCGCAGCACAATTTCCTCTCCCGGGAAGGTATCCGCAAATAACTCGGCCGCAATTCAGCTTTTCAAATAGCCCATCGGGCTCCTTTCCGACAACGAGTTTATGCGCTTGTGTGTCGATAGCGCAACGGGTGTCTCGGAAACCGAAACGTCGCAGATGGGACTCCGGCACGAAGGCGGTTGAGCGGCAATTCGCGGACGAAAAATTCCCGGAGAAATCCACGGATTCGAAACTGTACAATAAGCCCTCGCATGGAGATCGATCTCAAAGCTTCCGCAATTGCCTTGTCCTGGTTTCAAAGCACATGGGGTTGGAGCGCTACGGGTATGCGCCTGCGTTGCTCTGGCTCGGGAGCGGCGGGTTGGCGCTGCACCTTCTGGTATGGGCGGGACTTTTCGCTTCCGTTCCTGGGCGCACCTTAACGAAAGCGGAAGCCGTCATCCTCACCTGGGCGCACGATCGAAGTTTTCAGCCGACTCGCCCCTCATATTGGGTGATGAAAAAAACTGCGAACGGAGCTATTCTGAGAGGCCAAAGGAAGTCGTCGAGATACAAGCCAGGTGAATCCATCGGCGCGGAAATTCAGTTTCCGCGAAACAACGGAACGGCTTCTTTTCGCGAGGCCGCCTGAATGCGAGGAGCAATGGATGTGAGCGAAGAAACTGACACTCAAGCAGCTACAGGCTATCTGGTTCCGCCCGGAACCGAAGCTGAGGTGCCCGGGTCGAGCGCTGCCTACGAGCTTGGCGCGCTCGGGGGCTGTCAGATCCTGCTGGTGCTGCGCGTTGCCGGGTTTATCGAGCAGGAATCGCTGCATGTTTCCGTCTGGGGATCCGCTGATGGAAAAGACTGGGGCGAAACGCCCCTGTTCTGGTTTCCGCAAGTCTTTTATGAAGGTTTAAAGCCTGCCGCCCTTAACCTTGTGGAACAGCCGGAAATTAAATTTCTCCAGGCACGCTGGGATGTTAAGCGCTGGGGCCGTGGTTATCCTCGTCCTTACTTTAAATTCAGCCTGGAAATCCAGCCTCTGAACCCTTAGCACCTCTGCTTCCCGCAATCGACGGCCCGTACCCTGCGGCCTAAAAACTTGTGGACGAAGTCCGCTCCATCCTGCCATCCTGGTGTTTTGGAACCGAAAGCCTTCATTCAGGAGCTGCAATGCGATTCCTTGCCGTAGTGATTCTGATGGGTCTGGTGGCGCCTTGCGCCGGCACGGCGCAGACCTCCGGAGCAGCCGCCGGCTGGAACACTCCCAAGCCTGCGACCCGCGCTCCGGCATCCGGTGGCATCGAGACTGAACAAATCAAGATCCCCGAGTATTTGCAGGCGCCCCCGCGCTCCATGGCGAATCAGCCGGGGTACATGGAGCCTGCCCAAACCCACGCACTGCTGACCAATATCTGGCAGGCGGAATCCCGCGTCAAAGACCTGCTGACGCAGGTTCACCCCCAAAGCTTGAAAATGCCCCCCGCCGTACTTGCTTCTTTCAACGGCAACCTTGATATGCTGCGCCGCAACCTCGCGGACCTCGAAAAAAGCCGGGAGCAGTTCGCGGACCGGGTCGATAGCGAATACCTGGGGTTTGAAACCTACGCGGGGATTAGCGCAGTTTTGCCGCCGCTCGATCAGCTGACGCTCATGGTGTCCCGCTACAACAATTCCAGCCTCAACACGGAGTTCAATCAGGCGTGGAATGAAATGCTGACGATGCAGCATTTGCTCAAGCCTTATCTCGCTTTCTTGTTGCGAAACCATGACCAGATTGTTCTGATCATGGAAAGTAATTTCTACGGATGCCAGAACGAACTGAACTATGCCATGCACGACGCCAATGGACGCGCCCAACCCATGCGGAACGTCCTTCCGGCGTTCAAGGGAAGGCGCCGCCCGCCCAAGAAAGCTGAAGCCGGCAACAACACAAACGGCAAGCATTGAATTCCCGGGGCCTCGATCGGCTCTCGCGCCCGGACCGCCCCTGGCTGGTTCGGGCATTCCGTTTTGGGTTCCGCGCAAGGGGGCGCGTGGTGGGAAGAGCGCAAATGGATCAGCAGCGGGCTGCGGCAGGTTATGCCCTTTGGCTGATGCCCGCCGGGCAAACGTATCGTCATCTGGCCCGCAGAATCCTTTCGCTCAGCCGCCAGTACACCACGCCCCGCTTCGAGCCGCACGTCACCCTGCTCAGCGGAATCACCGTGCTGGAGCAGGAAGCGCTTTCCCGTTCCGCCGCGCTGGCCAGCCGGCTGGAACCGTTTGAAATTCGCCTTGCCGAAATCGGCTTCCTGGATGAATATTTCCGCTGCCTTTTTGTTCGAGTGATACCAACGGATGCCGTGATCAATGCCCATCAAGCGGCAAAGGAAATCTTCGGCCTCCCGAACCCGCCGTCCTACATGCCCCACTTGAGCCTCATGTACGGAAATCTTCCGATCGATGTGAAAAAGAAGATTGCCTCCGGTCCTTCCACCGACCTGTCATTCGAGGTGTCCCGCATTCATCTCTATGCTGTGAACGGCCCGCCGGCCGATTGGCGGCCGGCGGGAACGTTCAGCCTGCGGTGACCTTTGCTTACCGATGCGCCACCCGTTCCGCTCCGCCGCTCGCACGTGCTGATGGGTGGCGTCGAGGGCGGCGGCGGAAAGCCGGATGCTTCCGGCCGCCGCGTTTTCTATCAGATGCGCCATACCCCTCCCGGTTCATGATGTCATGGGCACGGGTTTTTCGAGAGGGCGTCGCTGGGCCGCAAAATATAGACCGTGCGGATAGAACTAAAGGTCTGCTACCGGCGTTCATTGACAAAATCACTCGCTATGGGCACAGTGCGTATTAATGACTCTGTTAACACGCACCAAACTCGGGGAGGGGGAGGGCGTCACACCCTCAAAAGCCGGTTCAATCCCTCTGGTTACAAACCCACCGGATTTTTCGATGTCCAACCCCTCCACTTTTTTGTCATGGATGGCCTCCTGGGGACTCGTGTGACAATCTGAAACTCTTCCACTACGCACCCATCGCGCTCCAGAGGTAAAAACCGCCGTGGAGCAGCTCAACGCGGCGCGGAATGAAGTGCAAGTCGCTAACCTGGGCGTCAAGCTTTCAATGGATGAAGTGGGGCAGGCGCGAGAACGCTTTCAGGCGGGGGTGGCCAACAACATCGAGGTCACCACAGCGCAGGACGCTTTGTCGCGTGCCAACGGCAGCCAGATCGGGGCGCTCCATCGTTACAACCACGCGCGCGCCGGCTTGGCCCGCGCGATGGGTCAAATCGAAAAGCCTTGACTTTGGGTGGCCCATAGTGTAGGCTATGGTGGTAGTTTTTGCCGGAAATGCGGCAGGTTTTCCGGCCCCAAAAAGAAAAGCTATGCCTAGCGCGATTTCAGCCCGGTCCGGCCCCAAAAGTTTAACTAAGATGCGGATACTATTGACGTTAGCTTGTCATGAGCGGGGAAGAACGAGGGATTTTGAAAAAAAGAATTCTTTTTTTTGCAAAACGAAGCTAGGAAGTTATTGAAAACAAAAGATCGTGTGTCAAAAAAGAACAGAAATGAACCTAAAACGAAGCTAAGAATGCGCAGGGCCGGGATTCCATCTCGAACCGGTCATAGGGCCGGTTGCGCGCGGCCAGACATTCAGCCCGCCAGATCTGCTCTCCAAATCCGACGCAGTCCTCAGCCGGGGTCGAACTCGGTACGCTCCTCTCACTCAGGACTGATGGTCCTGTGGCCGCCTACTTTTTTTCCAGCTTTTTTTCGAGTTGGAATGCCCTGGCATTGAGTTCGCTCAAATGGTGCAGATCATCGTCCGCGAGAGAGATGGCATTCTGGATGAGGTCCAGCGCTGCGCCGCTGAACGAGGCGGAATTGCTATTACGGCTTGAGTCCAGCATGCCGCTCATGGTTCGGAAGCGGCTGGTGATGTCGCGGTACCGGTCAGCAATCGATGTTAAATAGGCTTCACGGCGGCGATCCAGATCCTGCAGGCTGGCCAGCACCCGCTCGCGCTCGATAGCCAGGTCGGAGTTTGCATTCCCTTGGCTCCTCAGTTTGGCATTGGCCTTTTCCAGTTCGGCAACGCGCTGGCGAGAATCCTGCACCTCGGTCTGCGTAGCGCCGAGTTCCAGCTGCAAGGCGTCGAGACGGCCCTGCCAATCTGCTTGCAGTTTCTGGTAGTGTTGGTTGGCGCTTGTGAGTGTCTTTTGGCTTTCATCCCGCGCATCGGAGAGCTGCCCTTGGAGCTCCTTGATGTCGGAACGGGTCTCGCTGATCTCGCTGTCGAGCAGTTCGATCGTCGCATCGCGCTGGGCCATTGCGGCTCGGTTGTCACTCGCGGGCGTGCGGGGTTTGGCCGAGGCCGCAGCGTTCCGAAGCTCACTTTGGCGGAGGGTCTCCCGAATTTCCCGCAGCGACTGCAGGTCCGCTTCCTGCTGCCGTTCGAACTCGGCAAGCCTTCTGGATTGGAAGAAAATAATACCCACCGAGGCGAGAAGGGCAACCCCAAGACCCGAGACAAGAGCGATTTGCAGACGTCCCATCCGCATCATCTTACTCCTCTTTCCGTTGAAAGTGGGTGCGCCAGGAGACCTGCAGGTCTCCACTGCCGCACGAAGCACTTAAACCAACTTGCAAGTGGCTGTGAGCCTTGGGCGGAACCGCCAGAGTCAGGCTCCAGGCAGTTGTGATTCGAGCAAATACGCTGGAGATCGCCTCGGGAATCTCTGCGAGGGAGTGGCAAACGTTAGCCTCTCCCCCCGTCGCACGGGTTAGGGTCTCCAGGCCACTCTGATAGGCGAGGTTGAGCTGGTCCGGCCGGTAATCGAGATGAACCACAAACAACGGCGCCTCCAGAGATCTGATGTGTCGTGCCAGCCTGGAAATCTTCTCATCAATCAGCGCCTCGGGAAATCGCCGGCTGAGATCGTTCGGGTCACTGGGATTGATGACGGGGTCCGTGTAGTCCTCCCGATAGCTATAGATGCCTCCGTCCGTAAGATAGAGCACGGCGACGCGCACGGGTGCCTTTTGAATCATGGCATCGGCCAGCGAAAGAGCGGAACGAACGGTTTCCAGCAATTCAGGGTTCCCGTTGGTGGAAAGTGAGCGGATTGCTTCGATCACCTTCTGGTGGTGGGGACTGGGATCGGCCAGGACATGTAATCCATCCTGCGCGTGCATCAGGCCCACCCACGTGTTCGGTGGCAGCTTGGAGATGTTAGCGATCACCGCCTGCTTGGCAGCTTCAACCCGTGACAAATCACCGGTGAGATCCAATACGATCAGGATGATCTGATCGCTGGCTGGGCTCAACACCGCACTGACGGGCGCCGGCTTGCCGTTCAGTGTCGACTTGAACTTGGGAGCGGTTGCACAGTGGCTGTTTTCAATCCAGACGGGAACGGAGATGGCGGGCGTCTGCGCACGGACGATGGCGGCGGCGGAGACAACGAACAGAACGAGAGAGAGCACCGAGAAAGTTTTTGGCATTAGAAGCTGAATATCAGCCCCAGTTGGACTACACGCCCGCCATGGGAACCAATGATCTTGCCGGCATTGACATTGGGCGCACTAGGCGGACCGATGGTCGTATCGGGATAATTCCAGTTCCCATGATTGAGGAAGTTAAACGCCGTAAAATTGAAGTCGAGCGACGAATTGCCGACGGGCATGCGCTTGTCCAGACTGACGTCCATCGAATTGGAACTTGGGCCCAGCAGATTCGAGATGGTCCGCGGCGCGTCCCCCATCGTGAAGTCCAGCGGCTGAGTGAAGGCCGCCGGATTAAACCATTCCGACGGTCCCGGATTCGACACGTGCGGATCCACGCCGGGTACCGTGTTCACATAGACGGTGGGGAGCACGCCTCCGGTATTGTTATATTCGGCTTGAAGCGCCAGCGGAGTCCCCCCGTTCCAATACGCCATGCCGCTGAGCGACCAGCCGCTGACGAGCGGCCGGCCCCAGCCCGAGAGATCGAGCAGCGGTTTGCCGGGACCAAACGGTAGGTTATACATGTAGCTCAACTGGATGTTCTGCGGCGGATTGTAGGCAGTGGCCGCCCAGTCATTCTGCAAGTTGACGAAGTCTTGGTTCGCGTACGGCCCCGAGTAGTTGTCGAACTGCCTGGTATATTGATAGCTGGCGGTGAACGAAAGGCCAAAAGATTCGCGCTTTTGTACTTGGATATAGCCTGTATTGAGATGATAGCGGCCCGCGGGGTACTGGCTGTAAATATCGAAAGGCTTGAACTGTGGGAACGGCTGCAGGGTGACGAGGAACGCCTGATTGTAAAGCGCGTCGCCATAACTCATCAGGCTCGGATTGACCGCATTGGGATTGGTAACGCCGTTGCCGACCAGGATATCCTTGCCATTCCCATAGTTCGTCCCCACGGTAACCACCATGGAAAACGGCATCTGGCGTTCGATCGAGAGCGATGCTGATTGGTAAACGGGTTCCCGGCCGCTCAGGTCCATAAAATCGGCGCCCGTGTTGTTAGCCGCCGAGGGGCTGAGGTCCGGCAGAGGTGTGGCTGGCGAAGGAATACCGTTAGCAAGGTTGAGCGCCGGGCTCAGTTGGACATTGGATGAGACGAAGGTCTGATCCAAGTTGAATCCTTGCGTGCCCCACTGGCCGTCATAGATCGGTATCATGCCATGCGAGCGGCTGAAAGACGCATGAATTCCGGTCTTAGCGTCGCCACCCGGGTTCCAGGCCAGGCCCATGCTCATGTCGAGGTCGATATTCGTGGGCCGCAGGCCGCGGGAAATTCCGTTGCGGCCGGCAAACACGAGCGCACCCGAGAAACCGCTCAAGGGATCGACGACGGAGGGATCGACCGTACTTTGACGATTGTACTTCTCCACCCGCGGCGTTCGCCGGCTGAGATTGAGGTTGACGCTAACGGTTACAGTTTTCGAGAGCTCGTACGTGTCTGCGCCAATGATGGACTGATAAGAGTTACGGAAATACGAAGGCTCGGTGACGATGGTGCGTTCCGCATAGGATGACAGCCCCAGAAGGAAGCTTGCAAAGGGGTCGCCCGTACCGACAATCCCCGGCAGGCTTGTGAGACCCGAGGAAAATTGGAAGTAACCCACGGGGTACGTCGGCGTGAACGTATTCACTTGATATTGATCGGCGGCAAGCGTCAGGCGGAGAGAGTGCTTGCCGTGCTGGGTGGACACCGAATCGCGAACTCCTATGGTGTTGCGGGCATTGTGCGAATTGGGATAAGCGGCGCCCATCGACAGATAGGTTGAGAGCTGATAGACCGGGAAGGGAGATTGCGAACCGTCTCCGGACCTCACCACATTCGAGGACACGGTCAAATTGGCCGAATTAACGGTTTTCGAGTTAGGGGTGAAAACGTAACTGATCTCCCCTTGCCAGTTTGAATAGTTCTGATCCGGCGCGGTCGGGCTCGCGATATTCGGGAAATATTTCGGCGAGCTAAGGAAGCCGTTGGAAATGGCCGTGTTGAAGCTCAGCCGATGCCGATTGCCAATGGATTGGTCCACCCGCGCAATGATTCCGTCGGCAGTGTCTTCCTGCGGTGCGTTGACAAAGTAGTTGTTTTGAAAGAAGGGGCCAACGTGTGTGTTCGGCAGAGGATAATAAGATAAAATCTGCTGGACATTGGGGGCCAAGCGATCCGTCGGGATGACGTTTCCGGGAAAAGTAGACCGCAGGTACTGAAGATTGCTGGTGGAAACCGGCAGCGACGGGTCGTACGCAGGATTGGGGCTTGTGGTGGACGGATCATAAATGGGAAGCGGGTTTCCGGCCTGGTCTACGGTTTGGGAGAAGTCGCCATTACGCTGGGCAAGCGTCGGGATGGTGAGCAGCGAGGCGCGGGATATGGTTTCGCGGACACCTTCGTAAGAGAGCGTGAAGAATGTCTTGTTAGGGTTGGTGATGAGGTGCGGGATCAGCACCGGGCCGGAAACGTTGAACCCGAACTGATTACGGTGCAACGGGGATTTGGTCCCGCCATTTTGATTGACTTCGTGCGGTATGGCATCGAGAAGGTCATTCCGGAAGTACTCGTAAACACGTCCATGCCAAAGCATCTTCGGTCCATGGTGGTTTTGCGCAGAGGGGGGACTATTGGGACGCATACCCCGTTCACGGGTGAGAACCTTGAATTCTTCAGCCGCGCGAGTGAGCGGAATGGGCTCCTTGGAGGCCATATTGCCACCCGTCCCGGCGGCTGATGCATACGCGGTGGGAGCGGCAAGGATGAGGCCCAAGAATGCATAGATTAAAGTCTTCATTCGGCCTCTCACAAACCTTAAATATATACCCAGGCACCCACTTGTAGCAATCCACTGTAGTCGTTGGGTTCAACCTTGCTCCGTTTGCATCCCTCCCGTGAGCCTGATGGGCCTAGGTGAGAGTAGGATTGGACCACGATAAAGACCGCCAGCGGTGGATCTGGCATCATCTAAGGAAGGGGCAGCCGATGATGCTCAATGGGCCTTGGCTCTGAAAGACAGTTCAGTTATACTGCACAGTTGGGGGACGTTTCTATGGGCAAAATGCCGGCACGACACACCGAGTATGATGTTATGGCCGTGCGAAAGGCCCTGGCCATTCTTTGTGCGTTCACGCCCGCAACACCGACACTGAGCGTTACGGAGATCAGCCGCCAGTTGGACCTTCCGAAAAGCACCGCCCACAACTTGCTGCGCACGTTGAAGAACTTTGGATTTGTCACCCAGGAGCCCCAAAAAAAGTGTTATCGGCTGGGGTACAAGGTCTTTGAGTTAAGCGAGTTGTTTTCTCACAACACGCAACTGGTGAGCTACGCGATGCCGCACTTGCGTCGCTTGGCTGATCAGACGAAGGAGACCGTAAAACTCGGCATCCTATCCGGCACCGCGATATTGGTGATTGCTGCCATCGAGTCATCATTTATGCTTCACACCCGAGGCGACGAGGGCCGGCGTGCGCTACTATATTGTACGGGTCTGGGGAAGGCTTGCCTGGCTACCCTGCCGGATGCAGAGATTAGGGAAATCGCAGCGCACGGAGGACAGAAGCCCATCACCTCACGGACCATTACCACGCTCGACAGGCTCGAACAAGAAATGGCCAAGATTCGAGCTAGCGGCTATGCCGTCGATTGGGAAGAAAACGAACAGGGGGTCTGCTGCGTGGCGGCTTGCGTCCGTGACCCCAATGGACGAGCGAAGGCAGCAATCAGTATTTCGGGGCCCGCCAGCCGCATTACCCGCCAGAGAATAAGCAAACTTGCCGTACTCGTCAGGGACGCGGCAAGAGCAATATCCGCGTCGCAAGACAGCCCATTGTCTTAGGCGCTAGCGCCCGGGCAGGTCTTGCAAAAATCCAGGAGCGGACTCGTAGGCTTAAAAGAGCCTGGCAAGCCTCTTACGACTGGCGATCTTCAAACGGCGGCATTTCACACCTGGGGATCTCTCTCTGCTATCCCGTGTTCCCTTTGCTCTTCTCTTTCCTGTCGCAATGTCCAGGAATTGATGGATTGTCAAGCCAGGCTTGATCCGCGACAGACAAACCTGACTTCCCCCCGGCGGTCCCAGTCGTCCGCGTAGACTCAAGAGCCCAACCCCTCTGAAAAATTCTGTTGACAAGCGTCGAGCAGTGGCAGTATGTATTACGGCGGCACTCAACTGAACGTCATTCAGCGATACTGAACGCGTCGGGTTCTGGGTAATCACATAGATGATTAAGGAGAGATGAGACATGGTGAAGCGTATTTTCCCGTCAAGGTGTGCACGTCTCGGGAGCTATGCCTTTTGGGGACTACTTTGTCTGACAATGGCCGTCGGAGCTTGGGCTCAACTAATCCCTACCGGTTCGATCACGGGTGTTGTGAAAGATCCTAAAGGTGCTGTGGTCCCCGGGGTTGCGATTACCATCACCAACACCGCAACCGGCATCGCGAAGTCAACCAAGTCGAATAGCACGGGCAACTTCCTCGTATCCGACCTGTTGCCCGGAACGTATCGGGTGGAGGCTCAAATTGAAGGTTTTAAGAAGATCGCGCAGGTGGGCGCAGTACAGACAGGCGAGTCCACTACATTTGACCTAACCTTGCAGCTCGGGAGCACGAAGCAAACCGTGGAGGTGTCGGGCAGAGCGCCATTGCTCCAATCAACCACCAGTTCATTGACGACCACGATCAGCAGTCGCGCTATTCAAAACCTGCCCTTGCAGGGGAGAAACCCGCTCCTGCTGGTAAGGCTCAGCCCCGGCGTGGTCCAGACGTTCAATCCCGCACCCAGCGGGGTGGACACCAATTCCATGAACCAGACATCTTACTTTACCAGCAACGGCGCTTGGGACCGTGACAACGATTTTATGATCGACGGCGTCGCAGACAACCTAACTGACCGGGTGGGATACATCCCGCCGGTTGATGCCACACAGGATGTCACAGTGCTGACCAACGCCTTCGATGCCCAGTACGGCCACGGAGCGGGCGCGACGGTGATCGTGACGACGAAGAGCGGAACCAATCAATTTCACGGGACAGCCTACGACTTTCTCCAAAATAGTGCGTTCAACTCAAACGGCTTCTATAATAACTTGTACGGCATAAAGAAGCGCCCCTCCCACTACAACCAGTTTGGCGGGGCGATCGGGGGCCCCATCAGGCACAACCGGACCTTCTTTTTCTTCAACTACGAAGGAATCCGGGTTTCAAATTCCACCGGGGCGGTCGGGACGGTTCCTACGCTCCTCCAGCGGACAGGTGACTTCTCACAGACTTACGACCAGTCTGGAAACCTGGTCCAAATCTACAATCCCTTTACAACCCGGCCCGATCCGAACAACCCCGGCCAATACATTCGCGATCCATTCCCCGGCAACGTGATTCCAACCTCGATGATCAATCCGGCCAGTGCTGGCCTGCTCTCCCTACTTCCTGTGCCCAACCGGACAGGGCTCCCCTTCACCAATGCACAGAACTATCAGAACATCGTTACGAGCAGCACACCCATGAATGATTACTCCATCCGGGTCGATAACCAGATCAACGATAGCAATCGCTTTTTCGCGCGCTTTTCCCGGGAGCGAACGGATAACCTAAACTCTCCCTTTTACCCGAAGCTGCCTAACTTAACTGTCTTCAACCAGCAGATTTCTGTGGGCTTGGGCTACAGCCATATCATATCGCCGACCATGGCCTTGGACGTCGCCCTCGGCTGGGAGGGTTGGAAGAATGATTACGTCACACCCACACCCGTAAGCGACTTAACGTCCCTGGGGTTCTCGTCCTCCTTTGTCGGCCTGCTACCGGGACCATTTATTCCTTCCGTCGGCGTCGGCGATTGTTGCGGCTTCGGCTACGGGAGCTCTGGGTACTTTGACCACGATCCCACTTGGGGATTCAATGCGAACATGCGGAAAATGAGTGGCATCCAGAGCATGAAGTGGGGATTTCAGTTTCAAGTCAAACAAGACAATTCCGGGATTAACGGCGACTCCGGCACTTATGGCTTTGGCCGTAATTACACCCAGGGCCCGAATCCTAACAATGTGGGCCCAGATAGCGGCTATGGGACTGCCACTTTCCTGCTGGGCACTATGGCAAATAGCAGCAACGCCCAGTCCCCCAGCAATGAGGCGACCACCGCGCCGTACTACGGGGCTTATTTCCAAGACGATATCCGCGCCACAAGCAGGCTTACTCTGAACCTTGGTGTGCGATGGGAAGTATGGCTCCCGGCGACGGAACGCTACAACCGGCAGAATGCAGGCTTCGCTTTCAACACACCTAATCCGATCGCAGCTCAGGCCATCGCCAACTACGCGGCCAATCCTATTCCCTGCGACGTTAGCAAAGAACCCGTTTGCGCTCAATTTCCCGGCGGCATCCTGCCTCCCGATCAATTTAAGGTCAACGGCGGTCTTCTGTTTGCCACTTCCAGCGGCCGGCGCTGGGGCAGAACCTACTGGAACAACTGGAACCCGCGGGTTGGCTTCGCGTACAGGGTTAACAACAAGACAGTTGTGAGGGGCGGCTTCGGGTTCTTCCGATCGATGTTCTGGACTAGCTTCGCCCGGCAAACGGGGTTCAATAACAGGACTTTTGCAGTGGGCAGTTTGAATGGATTCAACCCGACCAACCTTTTCAATAATCCGTTCCCCCAGGGCTTCAACCCCATTACAGGTTCCAGCCTCGGAACGATGACGGCGCTGGGCAGCAGCTTCGGGATTCTGGACCAGAACGCTCAACCGGGTTACAACTCCCGCTGGAGCATTGGTCTCCAACGGCAAATCACCCCCAGCACTCTGCTCTCGGCATACTACGTCGGTGAGACGGCCTTCCAGTTGCCCCTGGGAAGCGGAGGGCAGAGTTTCACGCCCTCCGGCAATGCCGAGCAGGATTACCAGCTCAACTGGTTGCCCGCCAAGTATCTCTCCCTGGGCACGCAGCTCAACGCCCTCGTCCCTAACCCGTTCTATGGCTTGATCCCCACCGCGGGATTCAACGGGCCAACGATTTCCGAAGGCCAGCTCCTTTTGAAGTACCCGGAGTTCGTTGGTATCGACGACGCCCGGAGGACCGGCGGGAGAACGTACTATGACTCGCTGCAAGTTACGGTCACCAAGCGGTACTCCCATGGGTTATCTCTTATGGGCGCCTACACATGGTCGAAGTCGATAGACCGCTATCGGTTTATCAATGCCAGCGATCCTGGCCCCAGCAAGATGATCGGCTATTATGACGCTCCCCAGCGGTTCACTCTGGGAGGGTCGTACGATCTTCCTTTTGGCCCCGGCAAAAGCTTGGGCTGGAAAAGCGGGGTGGGTAGCGAGCTGTTCGGGGGCTGGCAGCTTAGTGTCAATGGAGTCTTCCAGAGTGGTCTCCCAATCTCGATAGGTGGAGTGAATCTGACTGGGGTAGATCCAACCCTCTCCGCCAGCAGCCGCAACCGCCTGGACTGGTTCAACAAGGCCTCTATGACTCCATTGCTGGCGTACACGCTGCAAACTGCGCCCTGGGAGATCGCCAGCTTGCGTGCCGACGCGATCAACAATTGGGATACGTCGCTGATGAAGAACTTTCACCTGACCGAGCGTTTCAGCCTGCAATTCCGGTGGGAGATGTACAACGCTCTCAACCGAGTTCAGTTCGGCAACCCGGATACAAATCCCGTCAGCGGCACTTACGGCATGATCTTTTACCAGGCCAACACGCCGAGACAAATGCAGATGGCATTGAAGCTCAACTTTTAATGGGAGGCTTTCAAGGTACAAAACGTTCGAGATGTGATGTGTAGGTAGTGGAGGGCAGCGCATTCCTGTATGCCTGTTGAGGCTTGCGCTGCCGGCCACTACGTTGGACTCAGTAAAACCAGACCCCCTCGCAGCACAGAATCACCTCGCGGAAGCGCGGCAAGTTGGAGAGAAGTTTCGCGGTGAGCCGATCCGCCGACAATGTCCCGCTGGCATACGCATGAAGCTGAAAGAAGACCTTAAAAGCCGCATCGGGATCTTCCTGATGGGATCGAACAAAAACCTTTTTTGTTTTCCGCCGGAAGCAAGAGCGGGAAACACCTCAGGTCATTTAGGCGCATTGACTGTGTATTCAGGAAGCCGAGTATTACGGATTGGCAGGTCCCGGAAGCCCTGCTAAACGGGCAGGGATGCGCCTTCAGTTAGCTCTGAAGACCACCTTTCGAGAGAGCCCATCCACGATCAGCCACGGCGCGGCGGAGTGCTCGGTCCCGAGCGTCTTGGGGGCTGGCGTGCCTTTGACGGCAGTAACCAAAGCCAAATCCGATGCGTCTATGGACTCAAGCTCTCGGGGTCCGCTTCGGGAGGGCTGAAGCGCGGAGGCCGCTGGCCAGAAACGCCTATTCCCGTTGTTGAAAAGGTCTCAGTGTTCGATTCGACTGCTCAAGATGGTCCGCGGCCGGGTGGCGTCAGAAAACGATGGGGCCGTATCATTCCTCTGACGCTCGTCATGTACACAATAGCTTTTATTGACCGCACCAACATCTCGATGGCCTTGCCGTCGATCAGCCGCGACTTCCATATGAATCCCACCCAGGCCGGAGCCGTGGCCGGCGTTTTCTTCTGGGGTTACCTTCTATTGCAGGTTCCCGGCGGGCACTTCGCCACCCATTGGAGCGCCAAACGGCTCATTGCCATCTTGCTGCTGCTTTGGGGTTTGTGTGCGATAGGTTGCGGTTTCACGAGCACCTGGCGCGAACTCTGGACGATGCGTTTTCTGCTGGGTGTGGCGGAAGGCGGAGTTTGGCCCTCAACCCTGATCTTGCTTTCCAACTGGTTTCCCCGCGCCGAGCGCGCCCGCGCGAATGCCTGGTTCATGCTTTGCATCCCGCTGTCCGTCGTCATTGCATCTCCGGTTTCCGGATGGATCCTGAGCCGCTGGAACTGGCGGGTGATGCTGATTGCGGAGGGCGCTCTTCCTCTTCTTTGGCTTGCGGTCTGGCTGCGGATGATTGATGACCGTCCCGACAAGGCCGCCTGGCTCCCGAGGGAAGAACGTGATGATCTGGAAAAACTTCTGGCAGGGGAACGGGCAGAAGCGGAACGGCTGAAGCCTGAACCCTACCTTAAGGCCCTCTTCGAGCCTCAAGTGCTGGTGATGGTGGTAATGTATTTCCTGTTTTCCGTTGGGGCCACCGGCTATCTGTTTTGGCTGCCGACTGCTCTCGGAAGCGCGCGAAAGCTGGGGGATTTGGTTGTTGGCATCCTGATGACCGTGCCTTTTATCGTGACGGGAATCATGATGGTGCTGAATTCATGGCACTCGGACGTCTCGGGTGAACGGCGTGGCCACGTCGCCGCGGCAGTCGGGTCGGCGGGAGTTTTCCTTTTGCTTGCGGTGTGGACAAGCCATTTTTCCCAGCTTCTCGCCTATATCTTTCTTTGTCTCGCTGCGGGCGGCCCTTACGTGGCGCTGGGGCCGTTCTGGGCTGCGGCTACGGAAACGCTCCCGCGCGAGACCCTGGGCGCTGCGATGGGCCTGATTACCGGTTTGGGCAACTTGGGAGGCTATTTCGGCCCTTTGTGGGTAGGTTATCTTAACCAGCGCAGCGGTAATTTTGTTGGAGGTTTTGGCTTGATGGGAATTTGTTTTCTGGTGGGAGCAAGTCTGGCTTTCCTGCTAAGATCGTCTCCTGCGGCCCACCGCCTCCAGAAATTAGAATGAAAAGGTTATGCCGGCCCGGAAGGCACAGCCCGGCCGCTCGGGAGCAGGCCAATCTGATAAGTGTAAGACCCTATTTCACCTGAAAGGAAAAACATATGAAGTCATGGTTAAAAGGAATTATCCCCCCACTTGTCACGCCCTTTGACGAGCACGGCAAGATTGACGAGGCAGCTCTGGCGGCTGAAGTCGAATTTCAGATCTCCTGCGGAGCGAAGGCGCTCTGCGTGGGCGGCAGCACCGGCGAAGGAGCCGGGCTCAAAGCTGAGGAGGTCTTCGATCTGTGTTCGATGTGCGTCAAGCACGTCCGAGATCGCGTTCCTGTGATCGGAGGAGTGATTTCGGACACCACGGACGAGGCCATCGAGCTCGGCCTTGCGGCCAAGAAAGCCCGCGTCAAGGCCCTCCAGATCACGCCTCCCCATTACGTGTTTCGTCCCGGCCCGACCGAATTGGTCTCTTTCTATTCGCGGATCAAGGAAGCGACCGGACTCCCTATTATCCTTTACAACGTTATCCCTTGGGCTCAGGTATCCTCGGACGCAATCGGGCTGCTCCTGGACGCCGGCGCCATCGACGCCGTCAAGCAAAGCGGATCCAATATGCACCTTATTGCTGACCTGTTGTATCGCTTTGGAAAAAAAGCCCCCATTCTAAGCGCCGTTGATGACCTGCTCTACCCCTCTTTTGTGCTGGGGGCGCCTGGCGCGGTTGCGGCGATTGTGACGGTGCTTCCCAAGGAGTCCGTGGCGCTCTATGAGGCTGTCCAGAGAGGCGACCAAGCGGAGGCGCTCAAAATGCACCATAAACTGCTGCTGGTGTGGCGCGCTTTGGAAGGAGAGACCGGGTTTCCGGGGCGGGTAAAGTACGCCATCGCTCTTCAGGGCCGGTCTGCGGGGTTGCCCCGCCATCCCCAACGCGCGGCAAATGAGGAAGACCGGGCCGTGGTTCGCAAGGCGTTGCAGGAGGCCGGGATCCCGGCGAATCCGGCAAACTAAATAAAGCCGCGCGACAAACCGAGATTCAGGAACGAAGGAGAACCCTTTCTCAAGGGAGAAAGGCCGTGCCGCGTCGCGATCCTTTCAAGCTTTGCTTAATGCGCTTTCCTTTAAGCTATTGTGGGATGCGTTTGGAGGTTTGCGGGTCGCGATATTTTACGGTTTGGAGGTGCTCGCAGTAGAGCGCCAGTTCCCCTTCGTTCTTGAAGACTTCGTATGACGCCTTGATCAATCCCATGTCTTCGTATTTGGGGCGTTTTTCCAGGTTTGTCCTGATGGTGTATATCGTGTCGCCGATAAAAACCGGCTTGATGAATCGCAGCTTGTCGTATCCGTAGCTGAACGCGTTCACGCAATTCGTCGCCACAAGGCCGAGGCCCACGCTGAAGACGAAGGCTCCCGCTACCAGGCGTTTGCCGAAGCGCCCTTCTTTGCTCGCAAAAATCTCGTCCGCTACGTAGGGATGCATATCCAGCACCAGGGCGTTAAACAACATGCTCTCGCCTTCCGAGATGGTGCGGCGGATGGAGCGAATCTTGTGGCCGGGTTCAAAGTCTTCGTAGAACCAGTTCTCCGCATTCCAGACAGGAATTTCCTGGTGTTTTGCCGTCTCTGGGTTTGCACTCACGTTTTATAGCTCCTTATAAAAGTCCTGATTAAAGCCCGAACTCCCGCGCAATCTCCTCTGTGTGCTCGCCAACGCGTGGAGCGCCCAGGCTGGATTTATAAATTTTTCCATCCACTCGGATGGGGCAGCGCGTTGTGACCAGAGTGGCGCCATTCGTTCGGCGCACGGTCTGCAGCATGTCCAGGACTTTGAATCCCTCATGCTGCAGCAGCTTGGGCCACGTAAAGACGTCGGAACACCATACGTCGGCCGGTTCCAGGATGCTGAGCCAGTGCGCCGTGGTTTGGGATTTTAGATGTTGTGCCAGAATGCGCTTGATCTCGTCGCGCATGGTAAACCAGGTGTTTGGATCCGCATATTGTGCCAGCGCCTCGCACCCCATCAGCTCTCCCAACCTTGTTACGGAGCCCATGGCAATGGCGAGGTAACCGTCCGCGGTCGAATAAATCCCATAGGGCGCCCCGAGATAAGCATGAGCGTTGTTGATGGCGCTTCGCTCCGGAAGCTTGCCGCCGTCATTGAGGTGCGTGGTCAAGACTTCGAACTGATGGTCCAGCACGGCTTCCAGCAGGCTGACTTCGACAAGTCCGCCCTTGCCTGTTTTTCCCCGGCGCACCAGGCAGGCCAGAATTCCCTGAACCAGATAGGCTCCGGAAAACATGTCGGCCGTGGCCAGCCCGAAGGGCATGGGAGGCTGGTCCGCATTTCCGTTGAGCCAAGCCAGGCCGGAGAGCGATTGGGCGAGCAGGTCCTGCCCGGGCTTGTCCCGCCACGGACCTTTTTTGCCGTAGCCGGTGATTTCACCGTACACCAGCCGGGGATTGATTTTTCGCACGGCTTCGTAATGGAATCCCAGCTTCTCGATCACGCCGGGCCGGAAATTCTGAATCAGGACGTCGGCCGCCTTCACCAGCTTTTCAACCCGCGCGCGGTCCTCGGGTTTCTTAAGGTCCGCGGCGAAGCTCCGCTTGTTGCGGTTGATGGAGTGGAACAGCGTGCTGTCGCCATCCAGATGGAGATTCGAAATATAAAGCTGGCGGCACAGGTCTCCCGGCCCCTGGCGTTCAATCTTGATGACCCGCGCGCCAAGATCCGCCAGCCGCAGCGCCGCCCAGGGCCCGGCAAGAAATTGGCTGAAATCTAAAACAAGGATGCCTTCGAGCGGCTTCATTTCTCGGTTCGTGTTCCTTTCTGATGGGGAGGCGGGTCGGAGATTATTTTTACCAACCCAAACCGATTTTATTTGTAAAATGCCGTCCCGTCAAACAAGAATATCTCTTCTCTTTAGGGGTCCACCTCGGGAAGTCTCAAAGATTCAGCTCAGGGCGACTTTTGGCGCTTTCCCGGGCGCGGGCCGCTTCTTGACCATCAGCAGGTGCTCGCACGCGAGGACGACTTCCCGGCGTTGATTCAGCGCCTCCACCAATTCGACGACGAGCCCGTAATCGGGGCGCTTGGGAGAATCCCTTTTCTCCTTCAGGGTGACTCGTGAACGCAGAGTGTCGCCGATAAAAACAGGCTTGATAAAGCGGAGCCGGTCGTAGCCGTAGGTGAAGGCCTCGGGATTCACGGCCGAGGCGGTGAGGCCGACCGCGACGGTCAGCACCAGCGTTCCATGGGCAATTCGCTCCTTGAATTCCTGCCCTTTGCACCATTCGGCGTCCATATGATGAGGATAGAAATCCCCGCTTTGCCCGGCGTGCAGGACAATATCCGTCTCCGTGATGGTGCGGCCCAGGCTTTCCCGCACCGTGCCAACCTCGTATTCCTCAAAGTATTTTGTCATGGTCTCAATCCGATCGCGCGGTTGATTTCAGCGGCGGTTTCCTTCATGCCTGCAATAATTTCACGCGGATTGCTTTTCTTCCCGCGGACGTCCAACGACGCAACCGCCAGCGCGGCGGTAAAATCGATTTCAGGATTGCCGACCAGCACGGCGTAGCTTTCGACGCCAACGACCGGCTCATTCCTTGTGGTTGAAACTCCTTGTCGTCTGATCTCATCCAGCTTCGCGAGCAGCTTGCTTTTGCCGGCGCGGCTCAGTTTACGGTAGTCCGCGGAAGTCTCGCAAAAATATTGAAATTGCTCCGCCTCGAGGTGTGACAGAAGAAGCCGGCCCGAGGCCGTGTGGATGGGCGAGAAAGCCGCACCCACTTCAACCGAGAATCGGTAGGAATCGGGACTGTCCGCTTGGGCAAGGACAACCAGACGGCCGTTTTCGAGCGTGCTCACATGGCATGACTCTTTGACGCGCTCCGCCAGTGTCCGCATGGGGATCGTGACGGCCCTCAGGAGTTTGTCCACCGGAGAGTGGGTATGCGCCAGTTCGTAAAGCCTCAGGGTCAGGCTGTACCTGCCCGAAATGGGGTCTCTTTCAATGTAGCCTCGGCGCTCGAGCGCGTTGAGCATTCGGAACAGTTCGCTGCTGGTGCGGCCGAGGTGCCGGGCCATCTCCGATAACGATTGCGGAAGCGGGGAAGCGGCGAGTGTTTCGACAATATCAAGCCCCTTTTCGAGAGCGGGCACGTAATACTTTTGAGACCGTTGATGAAGGTTTCCCATTGACACGTGGTATTTTATCCGTAAACTTGCGTTTTGCAAGAGAAATGGCTATTCTGCCGCAGGCAACCTTTGAAGCAGAATAGTCCTCCGGGTGAGAAGGGGTATGATGCCGCAATTTCAGCTAAACCAGAAACCGGCCTTGCCGGAAGTTTCGCGCCCGATTGTCATCATTGGAGCCGGTGGGATCGTCCATGACGCCCACCTCCCGGCGTACCGCAAAGCAGGGTTTCAGGTTGCGGGCATTTACGATCTTGCTCCTGAGCGCGCCCGCTCTCTCGCGAGCCAGTTCGGCATTGAGCGAGTGTTCACTTCGCTTGATCGTGCAGCGGGCGATGCCCCGGCCAGCGCGGTTTTTGACGTAGCGGTGCCGGCTTCGGCCATCCGGGAGGTTCTTCCGCACCTTCCCGGGGGGCGGGGCGTTCTCATCCAGAAACCGCTGGGCGAAAATCTCGGCGAGGCAAGGCGCATTGTTGAACTCTGCCGCGAGAAGCAGTTTCAAGCCGCCGTCAACTTTCAGCTCCGTTACGCGCCCTACGTCCTGGCAGCCCGAAGCCTCCTCGACCAGGGCGCCATCGGAACCTTGCACGATCTGGAAGTGCGAGTGACCGTTTTCACGCCCTGGCACCTCTGGAAATTCCTCGAGGGCATCCCGCGGGTTGAAATTCTTTACCATAGTATTCACTATATTGACCTGCTCCGTTCATTTCTGGGCGAGCCGCGCGGCGTTTACGCCAAGACTCTAAAGCACCCGATTTCTCCGCATCTTGCTCCTACGCGCTCGGCCCTCATTCTGGATTACGGCGATACGGTTCGGGCGTGCATTTCCGCGAACCACGGGCACGTGTTTGGGCTCCGCCATCAGGAGAGCTTCATCAAATGGGAAGGAACCCAAGGGGCGATTGTCGCCAAGATGGGCTTGTTGATGAATTACCCGAAAGGCGAGCCGGACGAAATGGCATTCTGCATCCTGCGTGATGCCGAGCCCCCCCGTTGGGAGCCCGTCGCTCTTGAGGGAACCTGGTTTCCCGACGCTTTTATCGGCACCATGGCAAGTGTGATGCGATGGGTCGACAACCCCCAAGACAAAGCCCCGACGGCCGTGGACGACGCCTTCAAGACCATGGCCGTGCTGGAGGCCGCGTATCGGTCGAGCGAGGAAGGCGGAGAGCCCATGGCTTCTTAAGATGAGGACTTCGGCGACTGACGAATGTGCCGCGGGGGAAGAAATGAGCGGGGCGCTGCTTCGAGGCCATGCGGTACCGCAAGACCCTTGTAAATATCTATGTCCTCTTTGAATTCAGTCCGTCTACGAGGCATCACCTGGAATCACTCGCGCGGCCTGCTGCCCATGCTGGCGACGGCGCAGCGCTTTTCAGAAATCCACCCGGACGTTGAAGTGGCGTGGGAGAAGCGCAGCCTGCAGGAATTCGCAGATTTCCCGGTGGAAAAACTGGCCGAAACTTTTGATCTCCTGGTAATTGACCATCCGTTTATCGGCTACGCGGCGCGGCACGGAACATTCCTTCCAGTGGATGAAGGTCTGGACGCTGACTTCCTTGCAGACCAGGATCGGAATTCCGTGGGCCTGTCACACCGGAGTTATTTTTATGACGGACACCCGTGGGCGCTGGCGATTGACGCTGCAACGCCGGTGAGCTCCTGGCGCCCTGATTTACTCGATAAGGCCGGCGTCTCCGTGCCCGAGACGTGGGATGAGCTTCTTGCATTGGCCAAGCGCAGGCTGGTCGCGTTCCCGTCGATTCCCGTTGACAATCTGATGAATTTTTACATGCTCTGTTGCGCGCTCGGCGAAGGTCCTTTCGCGGGCGAGGATGCCTTTGTGGACACTGAAACGGGCGCTGAAGCGTTGACCATGCTTCGGGAACTGGTATCGCTTTGTTCGCCTGAAATCCTCACCTGGAATCCCATCGCGACCTATGAAGCAATGACCGCCCGCGACGATATCGCCTACTGCCCGTTTGCCTTCGGATATTCCAACTACGCGCGGCCGGGGTACGCTCGGAAGGCCCTCGCGTTTGGAGATCTGTGCCGCATCCGCGGAGCGGAGCGCGCGCACACAACGCTTGGAGGTACAGGCCTTGCCGTCTCAGCCGCCTGCCGCAACCGGGAAGCTGCTTTCCGGTACGCCCGCTACGTCGCGTCGGCGGATTGCCAAAGAACGCTTTACGTTCAAAACGGCGGTCAGCCCGGACACCGCTCGGCGTGGACCGATGCGGAAGCAAACCGCACGACGAATAGCTTTTTCCGGAATACCCTGCCCGCGCTCGACCGCGCCTATCTGCGGCCGCGCTATTCCGGGTACATTGAGTTTCAGGATCAGGCGGGAGCGGGGGTGCATTACTTTCTGCGCGAAGGTGGCAATGCGCGGGCCGCGGTCGAAGAGTTGCGCCGGTGCTTTGAACAATCGAAGCTAAAGGAGCGCCGAGGGTTTCAGGCGTGCTCCGAGATAATGTCATGAAAATCATCGATACCCACCAGCATCTCTGGGACATGAAGCGTTTCGAATTCTCCTGGTGCAAAGGCATCCCCAAACTCAATCGAAGTTTTCGCATGCCGGATTACCTTGCGGCCATTCGCGATGTCGGCATCGAGAAATCGGTCCACGTGGAGGCTGACGTGGACGAATCTTACATACTCGACGAAACCCGGCACATCCTGAACCTTGCCGAAGCCAAGGACAGTCCACTGAGCGGAGTGGTGGCCTGCGGGCGTCCGGAGAAGGAAGGTTTCGCGGAATATCTTGATAAGATTGCGGGCCATCCTGCCCTCAAAGGTATACGCCGCGTTCTTCATACTCAGCCGGACTCGGTAGGAAAGGACCAGCGGTTTATCGAAAACGTGAAAGTCCTCAGCTCTTATGGCCTATCGTTTGATCTTTGCGTCCTGGCCGGCCAGCTTCCCATCGCGATCAACCTCGTCAAACAATGTCCCCGTGTGACTTTTATTCTCGACCACTGCGGCGTGCCTCAGGTGAAAGAAAAAGTTCTGGACCCTTGGCGGCAGAACCTCCGTGAGCTTTCCGAGTTTCCCAACGTCAACTGTAAGATTTCCGGCTTAGTGGCCTATGCCGATCCGGAAACGTGGACCGCGGAGGATCTTCGTCCCTTTGTGGAGCACGCCGTTGAGTGCTTCGGCTGGGAGCGCGTGATGTTTGGCAGTGACTGGCCTGTCTGCACCCTATCCACCACGCTCGCAAAGTGGGTGGAAACGCTTTCCGAGCTTACGCAAAACGAAAGCCCTGAAAACCGGCACCGACTCTTCTACGAAAACGCACAAAGAATTTATCGGCTGGCGTGATGGGTTTCCGGGCAGGGCCGAGGTTTCAAAGAGGCGCGCCGGCAAACCGCAAGGCGCCGCCCGGGTCCTTATTTTCCCGGAAGCACGGAGAAATTGACCGGGTCGCAAGCCCGCCAAAAGGCTCCCCAAAATCCGGTGAGGATTAAAGCTTGACTCTAGGCGTTAGACAGGATATGTTAACGCGCTCTTAATGATGCGGGACAAGTATTATCAGCATTTATCGGATGTAGAAATTTCTTTTATGGAGGCTACATGAACGCGAAGTCTGTGCTTGAATTTGCCAAGGCCAATAACGTGAAAATGGTCGATCTCCGGTTCACCGATCTTCCCGGACTTTGGCATCACGTTTCTTATCCCATTCACCAAGTTGACGAATCGTCTTTCGAAGAAGGGTTTGGCATGGATGGTTCCAGCATCCGGGGCTGGGCCGCCATTCATGAAAGTGACATGCTGCTGATTCCCGATCCCAGTTGGTACATGCTGGATCCTTTCACCGACGTTCCCACCCTGGTGCTGATCGGCGATATCACCGACCCGATCACCAAGCAACACTACTTGAAGGACCCGCGCCACATCGCCAAGAAAGCTGAAGCGTACCTCGCCTACACGGGCATCGGCGACACGGCCTATTTTGGCGCGGAGTCGGAATTCTTCATCTTTGACAACGTCCGCTTTGACCAGGCCCAGCAGCACGGCTACTACTTTATCGACGCCGAGGAAGGGCGCTGGAATTCCGGACGCGAAAAAGACAACCTCGGTTACCGCCCGCGTTATAAGGAAGGTTATTTCCCCGTGCCGCCCACGGACCACTACCAGGATTTGCGCTCGGAAATGGTGATGGTGATGGAAAAAGCCGGATTGACCATCGAGTGCCACCACCACGAAGTGGCGACCGGCGGCCAGGGCGAAATCGACCAGAAGTTCGGTCCTCTGCTGAAATCAGCCGACGGGATGATGATTTACAAGTACATCATCCGCAACGTCGCGTACCAGTACGGCAAGACGGTGACCTTCATGCCCAAACCCCTTTACCAGGACAACGGTTCCGGCATGCACACCCACCAGAGCATTTGGAAGGACGGCAAGCCGCTCTTTGCCGGCGATCTCTATGCCGGACTCAGCCAGATGGCCCTGTGGTACATCGGCGGATTGCTTCACCACGCGCCGGCGCTGGCGGCCCTGATGGCGCCCACCACAAATTCCTACAAGCGCCTCGTGCCGGGATTTGAAGCGCCGGTCAACCTTGCCTATTCGCGCCGCAACCGCAGCGCCGCGTGCCGCATTCCGATGTACTCGCCCAGTCCCAAGGCCAAGCGCGTCGAGTTCCGGCCGCCCGACCCCTCCTGCAATCCCTACCTGGCCTTTGCCTCGATGCTGATGGCGGGGCTGGATGGAATTGAAAACAAGATCGATCCCGGTGAACCCCTCGACAAGGACATCTACGACCTCGGACCCGAGGATCTCAAGAAGGTACCCTCGCTTCCCGGCTCGCTCGAGGAGGCGTTGAACGCGCTCGAGAAAGACCACGACTTCCTGCTCAAGGGCGACGTCTTCGGCGAAGAGCTGATTGAAACCTGGATCTCCTACAAGATGAAAAATGAGGTGGCGGCCATCAACGCCCGGCCCCATCCTTACGAGTTCGCTCTCTACTACGACATCTAACGGGAGCGCTGATCTACCTGTCCGGCGCGGGCTGCGAAGCCCGCGCCGGCAGTTTTTCCCTCTGGGTTTTCTCCCTCCGCCATGCCGGCGCTCTCTCGCGAGCCTTCGTGTTTTCATGCAATTGGGCGCCTGCCCCTTTCGAATGTGGCGCCGCGGGCGAAGCCCGCATTCCTTCTCTTGCCGCCTGAAGAGTTCCCGCGCAACTTTTTCCATCGATCAGGGTTCATAAGGAATGGAAGCTTACGGCAGTCGATTTGAACCGTGATGCGCAAAGGTAAAACCTGCCCAGGCGGGCCGCCAAGATGTGCCGCACCGCCTGCCAGAGGCGATTCTGCGGTCCCAGGAGGATTTTCATGCGAAGGCATCTGTTGGGTCTGGTCGTTGTGATTGCTGCTGCGGTGGTTGTTCTTAGTTGCGGAGGCTCATCGACGAGCCAGACGGGTACTACTCCGGCGGGTTCCGGGCAACTGGCTCTGATGGGAACCGACGCTCCGGTGTGCGGCGTGGTCGCGTTTGACGTGACTATCACCAGCGCCACGCTGACCCCGCAGGGCGGCGGCAGTCCCGTTTCCGTCATCGACTCGTCGAATCCCGTCACAGCCGATTTTGCCTCGCTGATGGGCTTCAATACGCTTTTGAACTTGGCCAGCGTCCCGGCAGGAACTTATTCCCAAATCAGCTTCACATTTATGCCCAACCCGCAATTGACGGTACTTGAAGGCACGCCGCCGGCTCCTACCACGATCAACGCCACCATGACCCAGGCAACGGTCACGGCCACCATCAATCCGGCCCTGACGGTGAGCGCCAGCGGCTCGAGCGGGCTCACGCTCGACTTCCGGCTCTTCCAGTCGATCCAGACAGACCCGACCA